>Ga0206878_10424_pt1 | contig 12658 bp, 14 predicted proteins | sample Alteio_BWOrgCont_8_FD_152621 | JGI IMG/M metagenome (GOLD analysis project Ga0206878, IMG submission 152621) | Enriched cells from forest soil in Barre Woods Harvard Forest LTER site, Petersham, Massachusetts, United States -... | ecosystem: Environmental > Terrestrial > Soil > Temperate forest >... | reverse complement strand
AAAAAAAAATTAATTTTGCCGATTTGTGCCGATTTTGAGGTAAAATAATTCATGTTTTTTTAACATTTATGGTAATTATTCAATTTTTATGCCAAAAAATCGCCAAATTTTGGCGCCGCAATCAACAACAGGTAAAAATTTTATGTTAAAATCGAAAAATGGCAGGATATTTTTATAAAATTAACTCAATTTAACAAAATTGTAAGCCGTTTTTACAAAAATTAACAGATGTTTAAACAATCATATTGCGAATACGTTCGCTATAAAAAATCAGCAGCATCATTACCGACCTGTTTTAATCGTTGGAACGACCGCGCAAAAGTGCATTTTTTTGCCCGTTTGCTTCTGAATTTTAAAAAATCTTTAAAATATTGCTTTTGTTAAACATCACTTTAAAAATGCTTTAACACTTTTGCGAAAATAAAGCCTCCTACCCATGACCATTGCCCACACCGCCAAAGAACATCCCGAGCTTACCCCGCTAACGCTGTGGATAATGACGGTGGCTACCGGCCTCATCGTAGCTAACCTGTACTATAACCAGCCCCTGCTGGATGCAATGGCGAATACATTCCATGTAAGCAAGGCAAAAGTGGGGCAGGTATCGTCGCTTACGCAAATGGGTTATGCAGCCGGCATGTTTTTCCTGGCCCCGCTGGCCGACATGGTGAGGCGTAAGCGCTTAATGCTCATCATGTTTATTTTTATCATTGCGTCGCTTCTGGTTACTGCAGCATCGGCCTCTATCAATTTACTGGTATGGTCGAGCTTTGTTTTGGGAGCGGCTTCGCTGATCCCGCAAATATTGGTGCCTATGGCAGCTCATTTGGCGAAGCCGGAAGAGCGGGGCAAAAAAATAGGTGTGATTATGAGCGGTCTGCTGATAGGTATATTGTTATCGCGCACGTTTAGCGGTGTAATAGGCGAATATTTTGGCTGGCGGACGGTATTTTATGCTGCCTCGGGCATTATGCTCATCACCTGGATGCTGATATGGATATTTTTGCCCGAGGTAGAACCCGACTATAAAGGCAGCTACGGCAGCCTGATGGCCTCGCTGGTAGATCTGGTGAAACACGAACCAAAACTCCGGGTGGCGGCATTACGCGGGGCCTTATGCTTTGCCTGCTTCAGCGCATTTTGGTCCACCATAGCTTTTTTACTGAAGGATAATTTTAATAAAGGGAGCGATGTAACCGGCTACCTTGGCCTGGCGGGCGCTGCCGGTGCTATGGCAGCCGGGTTAATGGGGCGATTGAGCGATAAGATGGATGCTTACAAATTATCGGGCTTTACCATTTTGCTCGTCATCCTGTCTTTCGTCCTGTTCTATTTTTCGGCGCACAGCTTTCTCGGGCTGGTAATAGCGGTAATTGTAATGGACATGGGCGTACAGGCTACCCATATCTCTAACCAATCGATCATCTTCGCATTGAAACCCGAAGCACGCAACCGGATCAATACTATTTATATGGTCACCTATTTTTTGGGTGGCACCGCCGGAACTTTTTTGGCAACGCAGCTCTGGAAAAGTTACCAATGGACCGGCGTATGTGCCATCGGGATCATTCTTTCCATTGTAACACTCATCATTCATTTCGTTAATCATCCCAAAGCTGCCCCGGCATTAAAAAGGACGTAATTATTTTATTTGTATAAAATAACCTACACTTTTAAGCGGAGCCGTCGACCCATCGGAAGCAGTAAAGGCGATTTATAACCCTCATTTTATGAACGAATTAGGCAACTGTCACGCTCCTGTTAAAGACAAACAGACGCCTCCGGTTTTTTTGGCATTGTATTGGAATATACATTTTCAAATGCAATACATGATGGCGTTCGAAACCGGTAAGAATCGCGAAAGTGAAGAAAAACAGTGGGAAAACCCCGGGAACCCGGCTATGACAACCGACGACAGGGATAAAGAGCAATTATTGAGACAATACAAGGAGGCTAAGCGCAGGAAAGATAACCTGACCACTTCCGAAGAAGACAAAACTGATAAGAACATTAAATAATTAACTATTAAAAACCTACCCATGAAAGCTATTAAAAAACCCGCAGCAAGTAAATTACTTATCCGTTTTGATAACGAGTTAAGAGATATGTTATTGAACGACCTGATGAATTTCACGTCGAAAAATCCATTTTTTATGCGCAACAAACAGGCATCCATACAGTCATCATTGTCGGTAGCCTGACCATCATATAATCTACATCTATCTATCAAATTCTACAAACATCACCTATGAAAACGATAGAGCCCTGTAATTTACAAGGCTCTATTTTTTTTATTATGCCGTTGGCTTGTTACCGTTTTTTGATTCCCATCTCCCGCGGTAAACCCCAAGCAAATTTTCCAAAGCGTGATGGGTTACCGCCAGTTCAGCGATGTTGATGTCCTCGGATCCGTCGGGATAGCTGTAAACAAAATTGTGCGTAGTGGATTTACCTGCGCGTTCCTCTATCACATCTTCGCCAGCAATATCCTTCCAGCCATAAAAAGCAGTTGATGCCGTAGCGATGCCTTCATCGTTCAATGTTATCTGCGGCTCGGTATTAGTATAATTGCTGAATTCTTTAAAGGCATAATACAACAGCCCGGCCGTCCCAGCCAAAAGAATGTATTCTTTCTGCACAATTCCAAAGTAAGCGCAAACGCAAGCCCCTGCCACCGAACCCATTAAACCAAGCAGGTTTTTGCTTTTTGAATAAAATATCTGCGTTTCAGCAGGCACCTGGTAATCGTCCGTAAAAACATCAGGTACGTCAAATTTGGCCTGCAGGGAACTCAATTTTTCGCCATCGCCACCAAGCTTTATGGTTGTGCCGTCCCAAAAGCTGCCATCTTCGGCTATAATACCTTCTTTTACGGCCCTCTTTTGTAATTCGTGCACGTTCCGCACGTTATCATAAGCCCACGCTTTCCATTTTACAGAGGCAATGCTCCAGTAAAGCCAGCCGCAGATTAATCCCAGTATCATGCCTAAAAAAATATATCCGCCCGGAACTTGTTTAGTTGCCGCCAAATAAGCGATGATACCAAATCCGGCAATAAAGAAAAAAAAGCGGGGATAAACTACCATCCGGGTGCCCCTCAGGATAGCTTCGTCAACAGATACGGTTTCAAACATTGGTTTAAATGATGAGGTGGTTTATAATAATTTTCAGATAGCGTAAATCTATTCAATTGCTGTTAAAAAGCAAAATCATCCCAAATTAGATAGAAAAACCACGTTTAGCCATTGTTTTTGAGCTGAAATTGCACGAAAAATCACACATATTTAACATGGCTGGTTTTAATTTAGCCGGCAAAAGCTTAAATTAGCATAGTTCCCAAACTATACCTATGCTTCAATACAAAATTTTTGCCGCCATTTTCCTTGCGGTCTTCCTGGTAGTGCAGTTGTTTTTAATAAAAAATGAATTTGCAGGAACCAGGGCGATCGAAATAAAAATGAAAAGATACCGCGACTCCACCGTGTATATAAAAGGCTATCAACCGGAGGGCGTCCCGGTTGACCAATTCATGATTAAAGTACAGCCAAAAAGCTTTTGGGATTATCTGCTGTTAACCAATACCGACGGCAATTTGTTAACCATTTTTTTTAAGATCGCTGCAGCAACTGCATTCACCTGGTTTGTTTTCAATTTAAGCTATAGCAGCTTGTTTTCAAAAAAGAGTTTTTACATTATGGGACTTACAATGGCGCTGGTTGGCGGGATATTGGTTGCGCACTCTTATGGATTAAGCCACACCCTTCAGTTTTGGGACAAGCTTTATGCAGCAAACGGTGGAAGCCACGGCTCGAAATTTCAGCTATACGTCGACGACAAATACAACCTGAATTATTATGCCATACCGGTTATTTTTATTCTTAGCCTGTACAGGTATTTTATTGCGCAGCACGAAAAGCGCTCAGAAAATTTAATGGAAGTTGAATAAGCAGGGAGGCGTTTAATTATTGATCAATATATCTTTAGCCATGATCATGGGCACACTGATATATTTTTTCTCCATGTAGTTGATCACTTTTTCCAGCACAGCGCGCGATTGCTGGTCCATTCCCTGCACTTCGTCAGCAAAAACGGAATTGATGGCGGTATTGCGGATTTCTTTTATCTTTTCGGGTACCTGGCGCATAGCTACTTCTATGCGGCGCTGCTTCAACTCCTGTGAAAACGCTGCGATATTTTCGTGGATGATGGCCTCGGCATGTGTTAGCTCTTCATAGCGCTCCTGCATATTGTTTTTGGCGATCTCGTTTAGCGAATGTACTTCAATAAAATTTACCGGGAATTTTTCCAGTATCTCAGGAGCAGTATCATTCGGAACGGCGAGGTCAACGATGGTTTTGCGACCGGTTTCGCCATTGAGCAATGAAGTATAAATTTCTGGGGTGATGATAGGTTCAACAGAAGAGGTACAGGTAATAATTACGTCGAAGCCTTTGTTATAGTCTTTTAACGCTGCCAGGTTAAAAGCTTCGCCGTTGAGATCGTTAGCTAATTGAGCGGCTTTGGAAACTGTGCGGTTAAAAACCGCGAAATTAGAGAACTTATGTTTTTGGAGGTATTTAGAGATATTTCGGTTGGTTTCGCCTGCCCCGATGATGAGTACGCGGGCATTGGCGCAAAGCTTCAGGTCCTTAAGCTTTCGGTACGCCAGCGAGACGACCGAAATAGGATTTTTTGAAATATTGGTAAGGGTGTAAACTTCTTTAGCGGTTTTTACAATGCAGCCCATAAACATGCGCATCCCATCGCCGGTAAGGCCAGCCTCTTTGCACTCTTCGTAAGCTTTGCGTATCTGCGCCAGGATCTCCTTTTCGCCAACAACTAAACTTTCCAGCGAACACGAAGTACGCAGCAAATGCTCCAGCGCCTCGCGGCTTTCGTAAATGGCTACGGCCTGCAGAAAGGCCATCGTAGATACCGGGCACGAACACATATTTAATGAGTCCATAAACTGCCTGGCGAATTCTTTATCCACCACGCGTTCGGTGATCATCACAAATTCAACACGGTTGCAGGTAGCGAGGTAGAATATTTCCGATATCCCGAATTGCAATTTAACCCTATGAAGTTTTTCTGTCAGATTTTCCTGGCAAATCACCAATTTCCCCAATTCCTTCAGCTCGATTTGCTTATGCGTAAAAGCGATTACCTTTAGATACTTCAATTCAGTTTAAATTTTGACCCAACAAAAATAGTAGGATAAACTACAATCCGTGTCAACCGTCTGTCATACAGTTGTATTTAGAATGGTTATAAATTAGCGTGAAATCATCCAAATAATGCCATTTATTCTGTCAAAAAAGTGTTTCATAAAATATTATATCTTTAAAAATGAATAAACTTAAAAAAATAAGCCTGATCGCTCTTATTTTGGGATACCTGGTAGCGGGTATAAATCATTTTATTCACCCCGAAGGTTACATTAAAATTATACCGGCATATTTTCCTATTCACGCTACTTTAAACATATTGGCTGGCTGTTGCGAAGTTAGTTTTGCCCTCCTGCTTATCTTCGCCAAAACGCGCGAATTTGCTGCCTGGGGAATTATATTTATGCTGATAGCATTTATACCCGTACACACGCAAATGGTAAGGGATGCTCCTTTTATGCTCGGAACCCTTAAGGTTACGCCATTAATAGCCTGGATAAGGCTGGTAATATTGCAGCCATTGCTTATCTGGTGGGCATGGTGGTACACAAATCCAGCTTTTAAAAGGAAAAATTAGCCTACATTCGGAAGAATTATTTAGGGGATGGTATTTCGAACAATTCAATATAAGCGATATGTTAAATTGCGCATCATTGCTACGCTGATAGATTATAGTTTTTACCTGGTTTTCTTTTTTGTTTATGTTTACTCGCTCGGTAACCAAAACGATGATGGCGTTATGGAAGTTAAAGGGTTATTGGCTTTACCGGTATTTATAGTATGGTTTTTATATTTTGTTGTTACAGAGACTGTAAATAAGGCAACACCGGGGCACAACATTTGTAAGTTGATGGTAATAAGATCGAACGGGGAACCGGTTAGTTTTTGGGATTGTGTAAAAAGACGCATAGTTGATATTATCGATATTGGCATATGGGGAATACCGGCCTTGATTTGTATTTGCAACACCCCTAAATTTCAACGTCTTGGTGATCTGCTAGCAGATACGGTCGTTGTAAAAAAAACGGACATTTTGATAACTGAAGAGACCTCATAAAATGATCAGGAAACAATATTTCAATATCCCAGGCGCCAAAGGCCGCGGCATGTTAATGGACCTTACCTTTGACGATGCCCTTAAAAATGCGCCGATGGTGATTTTTGTGCATGGGTTTAAAGGTTTTAAGGATTGGGGATCGCATAACCTGGTAGCCAATTACTTTGCTGCAAACGGTTTCAGGTTCCTGAAATTTAATTTCTCGCACAACGGCACCACCACCGCACACCCGACCGATTTTGCCGACCTGATAGCCTTTGCCGACAATACTTTTACCATTGAACTGGAAGATTTGAACGCCGTTATTGATTTTGCATGCGGCGGCTCGGCAATGCCTGCAAGCCCCGGGGTGTATTTAATAGGACATAGCATGGGCGGCGGTATCAGCATTATTAAAACCGCTGAGGATGAACGGGTAAGAAAGCTGGTGACCATGGCGGCCATATCCAGCTTTCGCAATTTGTGGTCGCCGGATATAGAGCAGCAATGGCGTTTGCAGGGCATAACCTACATCCTTAATAAACGTACCGGCCAGGAGTTACCTCTTAAGAAAAGCCTGCTGGAAGACCTGGATAAAAACCCCACCCGGCTCGACGTTGTTTCGAAAGCTGCGCTAATTAAACAGCCCTGGCTTATTGTGCATGGCGAGGCCGACCCAACGGTGCCACTAAGCTCGGCCAAAGAGCTGGAAGCCGCCCAGCCAGATGCGGAACTTTTAGTGATTCCCGGCGCCGACCATACCTTTGGCTCCGCGCATCCATACTTATTGGATACGTTGCCACTGTTGTTGGAGGAGTTTTGCAAAGCTGCGGTCATTTTTTTGAATAAGTAACAATAAACGGGTATGCAGGCAAACATTTATCGTTTATCAGGCTTAATCAGGATGGTTTGCAGTGCAGCTATTTTAATGTAACAAATTAGCATGATGACTTTCTAACAAGCAATCATCAGGCTATATTTGGTCAGTTTGATAAAAATCTATGAGTTTAAGCGGGGCTAAAAAGAAGGGTAAAAAATTCCTGAACCCAATACCTACCAACGAGGCCGGGTTTGATAAAATGATACCCATATTAAAGGAGTATATAAATAATAAGGCCGAAAATACCCCTAAAAAAACAATCGGGCCTTTTAAAACAGATACTTCGGTTTACAAAAGTCCACCCGCAAGCGGTTTGCGGATAACCTGGATAGGGCATTCAAGTTTATTGATAGAGATTGACGGCAAACGCATTTTAACCGACCCGGTTTGGGGCGAGCGGGCTTCATTTTTATCGTGGCTGGGGCCGAAACGTTTTTTTGAGCCGCCGCTGGCTTTGTCTGAATTGCCGCCGCTTGACCTGGTAATTATATCACACGACCATTACGACCACCTCGACAAGCAGACGATGAAATTTTTCGCCGGGAGGGATATTCCCTTTATTTGCTCGCTCGGTGTTGGCGCACATCTTGAAAAATGGGGCATTTTGCCCAATTATATCACCGAGGTAGATTGGGGCGACAGCGTGATGACGGGTACCGATTGCGTGGTGACAGCAACTCCGTCCAGGCACTTTAGCGGGCGCGGCGTCAGTGGCCGAAACGAAACGCTGTGGTCATCGTTTGTAATAAGGGGCCCGGTGCATAATATATTTTTTGGCGCCGACTCGGGCTGGTTCGATGGTTTTAAGGAGATCGGCGATACCTACGGCCCATTTGATCTTACAATGCTGGAAATAGGCGCGTATGGCACCTACTGGCCCGACATACACATGGGGCCCGACCATGCCTCAAACGCCCACCTGGCCCTTAAAGGCAAGTTGATGATGCCCATTCACTGGGGAACCTTTAACCTTGCTCCGCATGCCTGGTACGAGCCAATTGAACGCCTGCTAACCTATGCAAAAGAGAAGAACATTAAACTATTTGCACCGCAACCCGGCGAACCCACCGAACCATCAGGGGAGTTTGTTTCTGGATGGTGGGAGGAATTTCTTTAATCTCAAGTCTTGAGCTGTAAGTCTTGAGTCTTGCACTCCTCTGACTCCAGACTTTGAACTCACGACTGCAAATAAAAACCTGCTTTGTAACAAATTGACTTTTCAATTATACACTCGCAGCGGAACATTCATTTAAATATTATTTCTTTGCAAAAAAACATAGCTATGTCGTTACAACCAGGTCAGCCCGCTCCCCAGTTCACTTTAGTTTCTTCGGAAAAGAAACAGGTTTCTTTATCCGATTTTAAAGGAAGAAAAGTGGTCTTACATTTTTTCCCTATGGCTTTTACAAGCGTGTGTACCGTCCAATTGTGTACCATGCGCGATAATTTCGGCTATTACGATGGCCTTAACGCGGTAATCCTTGGCGTTTCGGTGGATTCGCCATTTACACTGGCAAAATTTAAGGAAGTCGAAAACTACCAGTTCGACCTGCTTTCCGATTTTAATAAAGAGGTTTCGCCTGCATACGGCGCTTTTTATGAAAATTGGATATTAGGGTTGAACGGCGTTTCAAAGAGAGCCGCTTTTGTAATAGATGAGGAGCAAAACATTGTTTACGCCGAAGTACTGGAGCTGGCTACCGATCTGCCCGATTTTGCGGCCATTGCGGAAGCCGTAAAGTAATTTTGAAAAATATTATAGGGTATTGAAAAGAAATCCTATTTTTGCAGTCCGCTAAAAAAGGCACTTGTAGCTCAATTGGATAGAGCACCTGACTACGGATCAGGAGGTTAGGGGTTCGACTCCCTTCAAGTGCACAGATTTGAGCCCGGAGTCTTGAGTCGAAAGTCTTAAGTAAACTGAAGGCTCGTGGTAAGATATAGTTTGGAACGACACCAAAAAACAAGCCTTTCAGTGTAATGCAGAAAGGCTTTAAATTTAATCAGCCTATGCTAAATCTGGTATTATTTGGTCCTCCCGGAGCGGGAAAAGGTACACAGTCACAAAAGCTTATTGAGAAGTATGGTTTGATCCATCTTTCCACAGGCGACCTTTTACGTTCCGAAATTGCCCAGGGAACCGAGCTCGGTCTAGAGGCTAAAAAATTGATGGACCAGGGCATTTTAGTACCTGATGCGGTGGTGATTGGCATGATCAGCCATAAACTTGATGCTAATAAAGAAGCAAAAGGTTTTATTTTCGACGGTTTCCCGCGTACGGTAGCGCAAGCCGAAGCGCTTGATCAATTGCTTAACTCTAAAAATGTTCCGGTATCGGGCATGATAGCGCTTGAAGTGAGTGATGATGAACTGGAGCGAAGGTTATTGCTTCGTGGCAAAGATTCAGGCCGGCCTGATGACGCTAACCCCGAAGTTATCCGCAAAAGGATAAAAGAATACAACGACAAAACTGCACCTGTTGCAGGTTTCTATAAAAAACAAAATAAATTAAAAAGCATAAACGGTATTGGCACTGTGGACGAGATATTTGACGCGATTTGTGCGATATTGAACTCCTGGCTGTAGCTTTTTGATTTCGGATTTCGGATTTTCGATTTCGGATTTATTGACGATTATTCATCGCACAATAAATATCCTAATCAGATTCTAAAAATTCCGAAATCCCAATTCCGAAATCCGAAATATAAATGTCCCAAGGTTCCAATTTTGTTGATTATGTGAAGATATGCTGCCGTTCCGGCCATGGCGGGGCGGGATCGTCGCATTTGCACCGCGACAAATTCACAGCCAAGGGTGGTCCCGATGGTGGCGACGGTGGTCGTGGAGGACATGTTATTGTTAAGGGAAATGCCCAGTTGTGGACATTACTTCACCTTAAATTCCGCAAACATGTTATTGCCGGCGACGGTGAATCGGGTGGGAGCTCGTTAAAATCCGGGAAAACTGGAAGGGATGAAATACTGGAGGTGCCTTTGGGCACCATCGCCAAAAATTCAGAAACCGGCGAAACGTTATTCGAGATAACCGCCGATGGCGAAACAAAAATATTAACCGATGGCGGTCGTGGTGGTCTTGGGAACTGGCATTTTAAAACGCCAACCCTGCAAACGCCGCGTTTTGCACAGCCCGGCGAGGAAGGCAAAGAAGACTGGAATGTTCTTGAACTAAAAATACTGGCCGACGTCGGCCTGGTGGGCTTCCCCAATGCAGGTAAATCAACGCTGCTTTCGGTAGTATCGGCCGCGAAGCCCGAGATTGCCGACTATGCATTCACCACTATTGTGCCCAACCTGGGTATAGTGGCTTACCGCGGCGGAAAATCATTTGTGATGGCCGATATTCCGGGAATCATCGAAGGCGCTTCGCAAGGGAAAGGATTAGGGTTCCGGTTTTTGAGGCACATCGAGCGTAATTCGGTGCTGCTGTTTATGATACCGGCGGATACCACGCGTACCATAAAAGAGGAGTACGAAATCTTGCTTCACGAGTTAAAAGAATATAACCCAGAACTGGTACACAAACCCCGTGTACTGGCGGTAACCAAAAACGATTTGCTGGACGATGAATTGCAGGCTGAAATGAGAAAAGAGCTGCCGGCAGACATTCCTTCCATATTCATATCATCGGTAGCGCAAAAAAATATCGATGAGTTGAAGGATCTCCTTTGGCGAGAGATAGTTGGTTAGTTACTTAGAGATTCGAGGTTAGAGATTAGGTGAATGGCGACGATAGTTTCAACCGAATCACCCCTAATTAACTGATTAACTAGTCTCTAATTAACTCATCTCTTCCTATCAGCCGCATATAATACGTAATTGTCGCTCAGCATTGATACATTAAAACCAGTGTACCCAGGGAAGGATTTCATGATCATTTTTTCCTTCGGGCCGTTATAACTTTCCGGTAATATGATATAAAGCGGGCCGGCAAAGCCATCGTATTTGTAATCATCAATATTTATTTTCAGATCGTCGGCAATCGGCGACAGGCTAATAATACGGTTATGTAAAATCTCAAGGCCTATATCGTTACTTACAAAAACAAAAACAGCGTTCTTATTTTGCTGGTCTAATTGCATGATCTTATTGAGCGAAACCTGGTCGATATTCGGCTGGGCAATCCCCGATGGGCCTCTTGCGCTGATGGTGTTATTGATGGTATAGCCTTTAGCGAGATAATTGAGGGAAAATGCGGTGAGGGCCAAACAGATGACCGTGAACCCTATTTTATAAACAGGCTTCAACCGCGCTAACAGGTATAACAGCCCCGGCGCTATTAAAATACCCAGTATCCGGTAATGCCTGGCTTCGTACGAGATATTTAACTGCCGTATATAAATGAAGCCGAAGAAAATCAGCGCCCCAAAATAAAAAATGGTGATAAACAAGCGGTAATTGTTATTGGGTATCACCCTGATGATACTAATAATCAGCAGCAAACTGAATGCTGCAAACAATAGCACAATCCCCAGGGCCCAACAGGGGCTAACCAGAACTTTGCCAAAATGAAAAAGGAGTCCATGCGCCAGGTCATCAATTGAGAAGCCGGAAAGCAGGGGCGATGCTAACGGAAAACTGAAAGTTTCGGCCGCTATTTTTAGTCCTTTTGCCGTTTCGGTAGGGTTTTGCCCCTTCGACAGAAAAAAAACGTAAACAGCCGCAAGCGATAGTATAGCCGGAATACCTACCCAAAGCCCCTTTTTTATCCATTCTGATATGCCCTTAGCGTTAACTGATAACCTTATCCAAAGACAGCAAATGCCGGCGAGATACATCCAGATGAATGACGACTTGAAAAAGAAACCAACCCATCCGGCAAGCAAAACAAAAAGCAGCAGGCCAATGCCCGGTTTATTTATGCTTACACATCCGTATAAAAACCAGCCTTCAAAAGCAAAAAGGAGGATCTCGCCGCCGTTATAGTAAACAAAAGGCACAAAAAATGCCACCTGGCAAATTATAAATACCAGGCTCAACGCCGATATGAGGGGTGAAAAACCGATCTTCCTGAAAAAGCAATAAAAGCCCGCCAGCCCCGATAAAGTGCATAAACTTACCGTAATGGCAATAGCCTGCCCCATATTAAAACCGATCAGTTTAAATAAATAGGGCACCAAATACTGCCCGGGGGACCACCACGTTAAATACTCGGAGTAATCTTGCGAGATATCGCTTTGATCCGGCGCTACCATATTGTTAAAACCGCCGCCCAGGTGCATACTCCGCAGTACCTGGAAACCGTTTGCAGGGTCGGGGAACAGCGCGGGCGGGATCATGAATAACAGGATCCCCATAGCCAGCACAGCTATGCCGATAACAGCAAGAATAATTAGGTGCCTGTTGTTTTTTTGGTAAGTCATTAAAGACAAATTAAAATTACGGACGCAATTTGCGCAAATTAATAAAAAAGGGCGATAAGATAATTTTGGGAAAGGGCTTAGCCGATGACCCGCTCGCGAATTTTTACGGCCGGGTTTCCCTGGTAAATGCCGTAGGCATCCAGGTTTTTGGTTGCTACTGAACCGGTAGTGAGTACCGCATGGGAAGCGGCGAT
>Ga0206878_10423_pt1 | contig 12729 bp, 11 predicted proteins | sample Alteio_BWOrgCont_8_FD_152621 | JGI IMG/M metagenome (GOLD analysis project Ga0206878, IMG submission 152621) | Enriched cells from forest soil in Barre Woods Harvard Forest LTER site, Petersham, Massachusetts, United States -... | ecosystem: Environmental > Terrestrial > Soil > Temperate forest >... | reverse complement strand
TTGGAATTTGATTTTTGGGTTCCCAAATGAGCCGGTGAAGGACTATGACACGAATCTTTCAGTGATGAATCTCATGACGCATCTCAGTCCCCCCGACGTCTGTACGTATATCAGGCTGGATCGATTCAGCCCTAATTTCACAGATTGGCAATCTTTGGGATTTTCATCCATTAGTCCTGTTCCTTCCTACAGACACATCTTTCCTCTCGATGAGGCAGAATTGAGCCGTTTCGCCTATTACTTTGCCTACGAACATGCTGAACTCGATAGCGTCCTTAGGCTGACACGGCCTATGGTGGATTTCGCGAATTGCTGGCGCGAGAAGAGCAAGGCGGGCGAGAATGGGTCGCTTGTTGTCCGGCCACGTCTTGGAGGGGGGGGCCGTTCTTGTTGACACGCGATTCAACTTCGACGAGTCGAAACTGGTACTGACCCCGCTCGAACTTGATCTGCTGCTTCAGTGCGATGCGCCGGTTGCTCCAAATCGAGCCGTAATGAATACAGCGAGGGAATGCGAGTCGACCATCGAACACACTCGAGAGGTATTCGACGCTTTGATCTCCCGTGGAGTCATAGCGGTGATCGGAAAGCATGCCATTACTCTGGCTTTGTTGCCACAGGAGGCAAGGCGGCAGCAGGATATCGAGTTGAGGGAAACTCTATCAAGAAGGAGCGAGCAGCAATGGGAAGTATTAAGTATCTTGTGACTGTAGATTCAGAAAGCGGCGCACCAACCAGATTGGAAATGGTTGGCGACGCGGGGGAGCTTACCGAGGTGGAGCTCAACAAACTTTTTCAAACTAGCGGATATGCGGGCGGCGTCTCCATTGCGGTGAACATTTACACCGGCAATGCCACAGTCAAATCACAAGACGAAGAGAAGTTTGTTATTCGCGACGTTCGTACACAGCGCCCTGTTCACTCGAATCCGCCGCCGCCCAGAAGATGATGATCGGTTCTTGATTTTTTTAGCCGATGCCTCGTTTAAGCTCAGTATCATTCTGGCGAGTCCGCGTGCCCTGCAAACCGTGAAGCGGACATCGCTCGGCGGTCCCTATTCCTCCCAGGGACTACCGATTTTGGCTGGCAACTTATGGCGAGTCAGCGAGAACTGGTTAAGGAGTTGTTCGACGCAGCGCTGGATCTCAGCGTGGACGACCGCGCTATGTTCCTGGACCGGGAGTGCAAGGGCAACCCGGATCTGCGCCGGGAAGTGGAAGCCCTCCTGGAGGCCGTTGCAGATGCTGGAAGTTTTTTGAACCATCCGATTTTCCAACTGCCAACCACACATCCCTCCGAAACCGGCGTATTCGAGACCACCATTGGTCCCTATCGGCTGCTCGAGCTGATCGGAGAAGGCGGCATGGGCGAAGTCTGGCTGGCAGAACAAAAGGAACCCGTGCGCCGCCGCGTCGCCATCAAGCTCATCAAGGCGGGGATGGACACACGCGAAGTCGTGATGCGTTTCGAATCTGAGCGCCAGGCTCTGGCGCTCATGGACCACCCCGCCATCGCCAAGGTTTTTGACGCCGGTTCAACTCGCGAAGGTCGGCCATACTTCGTGATGGAGTACGTCGCAGGCGTTTCCGTCACCACATACTGCGACACACATCAGCTCACCGTGCGACAACGCATGGAACTCTTCATCCTTGTCTGCGAAGGCGTGCAGCACGCCCACCAGAAAGCCATTATCCATCGCGACCTCAAGCCCTCGAATATCCTCGTTACCGAGGTCGACGGTAAACCACTGCCGCGCATTATTGATTTCGGCGTCGCGAAAGCCACGTCTCAGAAGCTCACCGCCGGAACCATGCACACTCTGATCGGCACAATGGTCGGGACACTCGGCTACATGAGTCCCGAGCAGGCCGACATGATCGGCGAAGACGTCGACACCCGTACCGACATCTACTCGCTGGGCGCTGTGCTCTACGAATTGCTGACGGGCGCCCTGCCGCTCGACTTGAAGAAGCTGCCCTACGATGAAATCCTTCGCCGTCTCCGCGAGCAGGATCCGCCCCGCCCGAGAACCAAACTGCTCGCGATGGGCAATGAAGCCGCCGTCGTTGCAACAAAACGTGGATGCGACCTGCCCACTCTCCTCCGGCAGCTGCGCAGCGATCCGGAGGCTATCGCCTTCAGGGCGCTCGAAAAAAATCGCGCGCGTCGTTACGCCTCAGCGGCAGGGCTCGCCGCCGACATCAATCGCTACCTGCACGATGAGCCGGTTATTGCGCATCCACCCAGCACCGCTTATCGCGCCCGCAAATACATTCGGCGCCACCGTCTGGCCGTGGCGATTGCCGCCTTCGCAGTGCTCCTGCTGGCAGGCTTCGCCGTCGTTCAATCCATTGAACTGCGGCACATCGCCTGGGAGCGGGACCGCGCTACGCGAGAGCGAGATCGCGCTGACCGCATTGCGCAGTTCACAACCGGCATGTTCGAGGTGCCGGATCCGAGCGAAGCAGTGGGGAACACGATCACTGCGCGCCAGATCCTCGATAATGCCACGCACGAGATCGGCGTCGGTCTGAACAATGACCCCGAATTGCAGGCAAAGATGATGTTCACGATGGCGCAGAGCTATGCAGGTCTCGGCCTCTATTCCCGTGCGCAGCCACTAGTCGAGGGCGCGCTGCGAATTCAGCAGCGCATTCTTGGGGTTGAACATCGGGACACCCTTTCTTCAATGAGGCTCTTGGCAACTGTTCTGAGGGTGAATCAACGATATGATGACGCCGAGAAACTGATTCGTCAGGCTCTTGACATCGAACGTCCCATCCTCGGTGCCGAAGATCCGGAAACCCTCAATTCGATGAGCGCGCTGGCAAGCACGCTGAGAGGTGAGGGTCATTTTGCCGAAGCAGAAAAACTGGACCGCGAGACGCTTGATATCCAGCGCAGAGTTTTCGGGCCAGAGCACCCGGCGACCCTGGCTTCAATGGACAGCCTGGCAGACTCTCTGACGAACGAAGGTCATTACGAGGAAGCGGAGAAACTGGAACGCGAGACCCTCGATGTAGAGCGTCGCGTCTTTGGCGCAGAAGATCTGCGGACCTTATCCTCGATGAACAGCTTAGCGGAGACGCTGAGGCGAGAGGGCAGATTGGCAGAAGCGGAGCCTCTGCAGGCCAACGCACTCGAGATCGAGCGCCGCATTTTGGGTGCCGAGAATCCTGACGTCCTATACCACCTCGAAAGGGAGGCCATCTACCTAAGCCTGGAAGGACGGTTCAGTAACGCGAAAACGCTCTTCCGCGAAGCCATCGAGACTGCCGGCAGAACAAATGAACCTAGAGAGCTGGCAAACGCCTGGTACGGTTTTGCCTGCGGGGCAGCTATCGCTGGGCACCGTAACCAGGCGCTGGGGTATTTGGGAAACGCTATCGACCACGGATTTGCGGCATCCGGATGGATGGATAGCGACCCGGACCTGCAATCCCTCCATAGCGATCCCCGATTTGAAGCTCTCGTCGCCAAAGCGCGCCAAAACGCCTCTGCACAGCCGCGCTAACCTGGCCAAAGAACCGGCGATTGTTCCGACGCAATCTGCGAACGAGTCCTTAAGCTGCATCCGGCAAATGCCGCAGTCCGAAAGCTGCCCCTCAACAAAAAAGGCGGATCGCCCATTGGGCAACCCGCCTTCTGCTGCTACCTCAGCGAAGTTATTTCACTGCTTTTACGACTTGGTTGATGAACGTCATGCCATTCGGCGTGCCTAACCCGGTGACGTCGTCCCAGCCAGGTCCTGTGGCCAGCGACGAGTCTGTCCCGAACGTAAGCACAAACCAGTCACCCGAGCCGGACTCCTGGAACAACGCGCTCACAAATCGAATCGTCGGTGGCTGGGGTCCTGCCAGAGCCGCCGCGCTTTGGAAAGAGGGCGCACTTGGCGGGTTGAAAATGGTCCCCGTCACGTTCAGCAGAGTATCGGCCGCTTTCACATTTACATCCGTGATTGCATTACTGGACAGTTCGTAGAGGATCGGAGCAGCCTGCCCCAGCGGTCCCAGTCCGTCATTTGCGGCCGCCTGGTTCGCGATCGCCCAGAAGGCCGAGAACATCGGGCAGGAGAGGCTGGTGCCCCCGAACACTTCCACCAACTGTTCATCGCCGGGCACGCTGGTAGGCGTGACAATGATCTCGTTCCCCGTCTGCGGGTCCGCATTCATGGAAATATCCGGCACCTGGCGGAACTTGACGCCGGCCGTCGTGTGCCCTTTTTGGAACTTAGGTTTGGCGTAGACAACACTGGTTCCACCTCCGGATCCTTCCAGGAAGCCAGAAAGTTGTGGTGGGATTGTTGGAGGGTTCGGGGTGGGTCCAGCGATTTGAGTCAGGTTCAGCCCCCATCCGGTTTGCTGTTCGATATTGCTCGCAGAGTCCAGGAAGGTGCTGGTGCCCCCAACCCCGGTCGCGAACGGGGAAGCGGGATTCGCCGCCACAGACACCGCGGGTATGCCAAAGTTGGCGGTATCGGATGCCAGGTTATCCCCACTATCCCCACTTGAAATGTCGTGAGAGATCCCCAGGGCCGCGGCGATCTCTGAAATGCCGTTCTCAACTACCAGTTCCGATGGATCTTCCTGCACGAACACGATCTCCGCAAGCCCGAAACTGTTTGACAGCACAGTGCCGAGTCCGCTCTGGATCGCAAAAAGGTTTGCAAGATCGAGGTTGGTAAATGATGCGTCGGGCGCGAGGACCAGGGCGATGTTGGCCCCCGGAGCGATCGCGTGTGCCCATTCAACATCGAGCGTTGTTTCGAACTGCCAGTTCCCGCTGATACACCCGTTTGTCGCGGTACACGTCGCGGGGCCGGCGGGCATGAAGATGGTGAAATTCGAAGAAGTAAGCGGCGGTAGGTTGTTGAGTTGGGAGAACAGGTTGGCGTCAGCCGCGATCGTATTCGAGCCAAAGGCATCGACAATCACGATGGTCTGGCCCGTCCCATCCAGGCCATTTTTGTAGACATTGGTCAGGCCGTACGCTTGTTGCATTTCCGCCGCATCGTATCCGCACGGCGGCAGATTGGGCGCGGTCGTGTTGGTGATGTTTGCTCCATACCGGTTGCCGGCATAGGTGGCTTTCGGAGTGCTTCCTCCCGTGGTAAAGGTTTCGGTCTGCGCCGGACGCAGGCACTGCCCACTGAAGAAAAGTCCATCGGCGCCCGCGGCCGACGGTTTAACGCCCGCATATGGTACCCGGGTTTGCGGACTCGCGGCAGGGCTCACATTTGTCTGGTAGGCGAGGTCGCTCAACCCTTGCACTGTCGCCACGGCTGCACTTGCCGCGGGCTCTTTAATCGAGGGTGCGGATGTCGTTGCACGATGTGCCACGCCGTTGACCATCACCCGGTTGATATTGGTGTTGAACGCCGTCTGAGCATCCCCAACACTCCCTTGAGCCACTACGAAAAGGTTGTGCGCCTCGGTCGAGGTGACTTGCATGTTGTGGCTGGCCAGAAAAGCGCGCACGACACCAACTTGCTTCGCGGTCGGCGCGAACTGGCTCTGGAATTCCTTCAGCGTGAGAAATTTGTGATAGCTCGGCGAGCTCTTGTCATACATTTGCTCGACCGTGGTGTCCAGCCCCGCCTTGTTCTGCGGGTTTAGCCAGACGGTCACTGAAATCTGCTTTGATACGTCTTCGGGGCCCAGGGTTTTCATGTTGTCGGTGGAGGCGGAAAATCCAGGAATTGCTGTCAGGGCCAGAATTCCCAGCGAAAGGGAAACTCGGGCACCCAACTGAGACAGACGTCGGCTGAGGGGCATTGTCTATTACTCCTTTTGGCGGTTTATTGCGTCACGGCAGGTATGCACACACAAGTGGGTGGGCCAGCCACGCTGTGCATGCGACGAACATATGGTGACGCCAATACATAACCGGCGCATAAGGCCTGTCAAGAACGGGCCGAGTCCAAAAATCGCTCTCATGAAAATATGGGACTAATGGTGTTCCTGACGTGACTATCAGCCGATTCCAGACGACGAATTGCCAGCCGACCGCCTTCTCGTAGCGGATGAGATTCCGCTTTCTCGCTGACCGGTTCTTTGGCTGACCGGTTCTTCGCTGCCCGCTTTTCGCTATCCGGTTCTTGGCTGGATGCGGCCAGCACCGGGGTCCCGGCAGCGGCCTTGGCTTGTTGGGGTGGGAGCACCGCCGTGCGGCTAGCACCGCCGTGCGGCTAGCACTGCCGTGCGGCTAGCACTGCCGTGCGGCGAGCACTCAGTTTCTTACCGCGCTAAACTCCGCGTGCCGGCCCGTCAGCCCATACATTCCCGACATCTGATTCCCGTTAATCTGCCCCCGAAACGTCAGCACGTCATGAGTCTTGGTGCTGAGCTCGATGTGGTGGCCGTTCACCGTGCCCGTAATCCCTCCCGACTGGTTTGGTCCCTCGAAATGTCCCCACAGCCGATTGCCGTCCTGGGTGATCTGTACGTGCTTCTCGACTATCGCGCCGTTGTCGATGTTCTTGGAGTAAATCGTCCAGCTGCCCCGTCCGTTATCCGGCGCCGGCCAGAAGAACTACCAGTAACTTTGAGAAATGCTTGCCCACAGAACTCCGACCAGGCGACCAGAGAGGTAGAAATTGCGAGCGGCGGCAGCGTGTACTGCTGCGCGTTGCCCAAACCAATCCATGCGACCAGGGTCGCAATCACCGAGGTGGCCAGCGCCGGTATCAACGCCGACAAACTGAAAGTCCCGAGCAGGACTTCGAGGATAAAAAGCGTTCCCCCAAGCGGGACGTTATAGACGGCGGCTAGTCCCGCCCCTGCGCCGCACGCGATCATGATCCGGCTCGTTTCCGCCGTCAAACCCGCGCGGTCTACGATCTGTGTGGCGAGCGCTGCTCCCACTTCGCGCGGAGCGCTCTCACGGCCCAGTGGCGAACCCAGCGCCACCGTTACCACTTGCAGTACATCATGAACGATGGTCGTGAAGAGCGGCATCTTTTCCCCGTTCTCCTCCCCGTTCTCCGCGACCGCCTTGCTGACCAGGGGACGCCCGAATCGATAGACAGCCCACCAGCCAATCCCGGCCACGGCTCCGCAAATGCACAGCACGACCAGGCGGCGCAAGGGCGATGCCGCAGTTGTCCCTTGGAGAAAAGTCTCCGGGCCGATAATCACGTGCAGACTGTAGCCGTACGCGATGTGCTGGACGAAATGCAGCAGTAAGCCCACCGCCATGCCACCCAGCCCGGCGACAACGCCGACCGCAACGGTTACCGCGATAAGGGTCAACCATCGCGTCCCGCGCGGATTTGTCGCATGTAAGGCCTGCATCGTGCAGGATACCCGAAGCTCGGCCCCGCCGTACTAACCGTTCCAAAGATACAAAGCTGCACGCTTGATGCAGTCGAGCTTGTCTTCAGGAAGGCCGTGCAGCTCGTCCTCGACCAGGCGGCCACAGGTAAGGAGGTTCGCGAGAACGAGCGGGAGTACCGAGTAGCGGTAGTCGTACATGCGGTCGATCTCGCTCCGACGCTGAGTGAGGTACTGTTCCAGCTCCCAAAGCTCGGAAGGCTCTTGAATTCTTCGCGGCTTTCCTTTTGGCTTCCAGGATGACCGACTGCAATTCCCGGTCTAGCGCTAGATGGAAGGCCTTCCGGGCGATGACCTTTTCAGCCGGCGACCACTTTAGGTCTCCCATTTCGGTGCCTGCGCTCGGGATTGCACGGCTGGATAAGCTGGTCATGTTCCGTATCTCTAATGCGCCATTTTAATCTCCGCCTGTTGGCCAGTGAAAGCGGGTTCCTGAAAGGACGCCCGAGTTTGCACCAATTCGGGAAAGTTACCGAAAACCCGGACTTTTCAGGCGGAATACAGAAATGCCCGCACTATGAACGCATCTTCTGCTCGCATCGGTATCACTCTATTTTCGACCGGAATTGCGGCGTTGGTTTTCCCATACCGCTGAAGAGCGGTAGAATCCATGCGAACCAGGGGCCGAAAAAGGAGATTCCGGTTCAATTGAAGAATCTATTCATCAAGGCGGCGGGTAGGCTCCTCTTCGTCTTCGCGGCAATTTCAGCGCTCATATTCCTTCCTGCATGGACTCTTAATTACTGGCAAGCGTGGACGTTTCTCGCCCTATTTATGATCTCGATATCGGCGATCTTCACCTATCTTGCCAAGAATGACCCGAATCTCCTGGCCAGGCGGATTCGAACCACCGAAAAAGAAAAGAGCCAGAAAATGATTCGGTTTCTTGTAAATCTTGCATTCACACTCGTGATCGTTATGTCCGCGCTTGATCACCGCTTCGCATGGTCAACAATCTCGGTGCAAGTCGTCTTTGTTGGAGATGCACTTGCGCTGCTCGGCCTGCTCATCATTTTCTTCGTGTTCAAAGAGAACACTTATACGGCCCAGACTGTTGAAGTCGAAACGGGGCAGAAGGTCATATCGACCGGGCCATATGCGCTCGTGCGTCACCCGATGTATGTGGGTGGCCTTGTCTATATTTTGGGTATCCCGCTTGCGCTCGGCTCATGGTGGGGGCTACTCGGGATGGCTCTGTTTACGCCGGCCATGGCCTGGCGAATTCTTGACGAAGAAAAATTACTCACGAAGGAATTGCCGGGTTATGCGGAATATCGCGACAAGGTCAGATACCGACTCATTCCGTTCGCGTGGTAACGCCGATTACGGCGTCGAATTCTGCCGGTAGAGCACGTTGAATGTTTAGGCGTAGTCACGCCAGAAACAAAAAGGCCATCCGCACTGATATCCATTGGAGGGATCGCGCGTATTGTCGTCTGTCGTATATCAGGCCAGTTCCAGGGATCCCCTCGTGCTCTTCGCTGTGGTGCTGGCTATGATGTTATTGGGGCTGCTCGCCACTTGGATACCTGCGCGCCGCGCAACGGGAATCGATCCCGCGATTCTCCTTCGTGAGCAATGAAGCTGGGAATTAAAGTCGAGGGATTTAGGATAGACCGTAAACAGGCCGTCCTGCTTGCCTTGCACTACTCAGAAGGGTTTGTTGGAGACCCCCCAAAACGGGGGTTTGGGTAACTTCGACTCAGGTTTGCGAACCTACTCAAAACCTGGACTTTTCGAGCACTACGGATTACTTCCAGTTTTCCATTGTCCATCCGCAACAGGCTAGAAGCCGACTCTATGGAATGCACAACTTCTGGAAATTTGGGCAATGATGATCGGCGTATCATCCAGCAAGACCAAAAATGCTTCTATGTACAGGAGGTTCGGGAGATGAAGGCGATACGCGCGGTAATTGCGGCATGTATTTTCGTTTCCGGCGTTTCGATTCTACAAACGTGTACGAACAGTACAGCTCTGCACGCTCAAGACTCCAGTCCTACAACACACGAACACCTTCTCGTACAGGGGTGTGTGAACATCCCCCCGGGGCAGAAGAGACCAGAATTCGGCTGCTTTAGTCTAGCCACCGAAAGTGGATTGCGGTTCTCAGAGCCGGCCGTATATTGGCATGTACGAACGTTTCCGAATCGCGCTGCTGCAGACGCGGCCAAGAGTCCAACGGGAATCGTAGTCGAAGAAGATGGCCGAGTATGGCTCTCAGAATTTGGACCGCGCGACCTCGCTCTGGAGGGTGGGCAAGCGGTCGCCGTAGTAGGACCGATGGAGCTTCCCAAAGCGGAGTTGTACGCCGTGGTTCTTGGCTACGCCGTGATGCGGCCCAACGACCGATCCATAGTCCACGTGCACCCCGGACCAGAAGGCTGGTACATGATCTCGGGCGAACAATGTCTGGAGACTCCAGCAGGCGCGATCAGAGCGACGGCCGGAGGCACGGCGACAGCGCTGCCGAATGTCCCAATGGAACTGACTATCACAGGCACCGCTGTGCGAAAGTCGCTGGTCTTAGTGATCCATGATTCTTCGCAGCCGGCCGGCCGGCCTTCCGATTGGAAACCGCTGGGCCTCTGTGCTAAATGACTGCGCTCCGCGCTATTCGACAGCAGCAACAGCGACGGAAGTAAGCTCGTCAATTAACCTTCTGAAAAACGGGTTTTGATCAAGTTCGCTGCTCGACGTCCATTCTGTCGGCAAGTTACCGAGATCTGGACTTCACAGGCACTTCGGGATTGCCGGTCATGCAGGAGCAATCCGGAAATTGCATACGCACTTTCTGGAAAACACTGTCTAGCAGTCTCGGAGCGCCGGCCTATTTGCCTATTTATAGGAGCAACTCAACCGGAACCAAGCCGCCGGGACGGCGGACGGAGTCCCCAGGACACAATATGGCCACGGGGAAAAGCTTTGCCGCCATGTTTTTGGCACAGAGCCTTTGATCAAGCGTTTCGGATGTGCGGCCACAGGACATGACCCATCCGCTGGCAGGACGTCAGTGAGCGAGCGACGAAGGGGCGGTGTCCGCATGTTGCAAACCCGGTCGTCGTCGTTGCGGTGCTGGCCTGGACCGCTGCCTGCTTTCTTCGAGCTACCTTGGCCAAATGCGGGCAATCATCGATCAGCGTCAGTTCGAAGAGAGGCTCGCCGCAAATATTCGGGGGCGGTGTATAAATCCTACGAGTTGGCTGGCGAATCGCCGCCCAGACGATGGCCTCGGCGAGTCAGCAGTGGTCATCATTCGCGGGACGTTGAAGATGGCCCTTCTTGCACAAAGCGCGCCGGAGTCGCCCCGATCGACGGCCTGGTTCCGTGAGTTTCTAAAAGATGAACTGACGCCTTATCCAGAAAGAGCCGCTCTGGTTGCCCGCATGGTTATTGCTGCAACCATCGTGATGCTCATTACCATGACGTTTCGTATGCCCTATGGCGCATACGCTGCTCTATACGCACTTACCATTTCGCGCGAAAGCCCTCAAACAATCGGGAAGGCGGTGAAATCCATAGTTGCCGCTTTTGCTCTCGGAGGAGCCTACGTCCTGATGAGCACTTGGGTTTTTCTCGGTGATCCACTACTGCGTTTGCTTTGGGTGATCGGATCGTTGTTCGCGTCGTTCTATGCGATTAGCACCATGACGAACTACGGGGCGTCTTCCCGCTTCGGCTATTTAATCGTTATCACAATTCCTCTCTGGGATAGCCACATCTCGACCGAGTTGAGGGTGGAAGGCACGCTTTGGGCGGTATGGGCCATAACGATTGCGAGCGTGGTCGCCGGGTTGGGCGGGTTGGTGTTTGGAGCGATAAGACCTGGGGATGAGCTTGTCCGCTCCATCGCGGAGCGATTAGCTTCCGTTGAAGAGTTACTCACGTGCTATTTAGCAGATCGGCCGGTGGACGATAAGACGGAGAAGAGGGTCACACGGTTGGCCATGCTTGGGACATCGAGGTTGCGACGCACCTTGCGGCGTTCCACCTACTCGGAGCAATACCGTGAACAGATGGGCGCCGTTGTGGTGCTCGTCGGAAGACTTGTAGACATCGCCGCCAACCTGACGCAACTCAGGATTCAGGTTGCTAGCGATGATCGGCAGCGAATACGTGCCTTGGCTGCGAGCATCGCGAGCATTCATGCCGATCTGCTGAGCGGGAGAGTTCCAGGCCGGATTGAGTTCAATAGCGAAAGTGAACTGTCCGGGGGTGTTCCGCTGTTGCGCGAGATGGAAAAAACCGTACCGCTGATTCCCGTGGTGTTTTCCGGCTCTGGCCCGATAAGCGAGTATATGCCCTCGCCACCCGCCGACGAGCGACGATCGACACTCTTTGTTGCGGACGCTCTATCGAACCCCGAACACCTCAAGTTCGGGTTGAAAGGCTGCCTTGCCGCGAGCCTCTGCTACATCATCTACAACTCCATCGACTGGCCGGGCATCAGCACGGCGATCACCACGTGCCTGCTGACAGCGCTTTCCACGGTCGGCGCATCCCGCCAGAAACAGGTTTTGCGTTTCGCGGGTGCCATCGGCGGCGGTGTGGTGGTCGGGATGGGAGCGCAAGTGTTCATTCTGCCTTACCTCGCTTCAATTGCCGGGTTCACGCTCCTTTTCGTGGTGGTCACTGGTATAGCCGCCTGGTTCGCAACGTCAGGCCCGCGTCTCTCCTATTTTGGGGTCCAGTTTGCCGTCGCGTTCTACCTCATCCACTTGCAGGAATTCACAATACAGACGTCACTTGCGGTGGCAAGAGATCGTGTTGCCGGCATTTTGCTCGGCCTCTTCATGATGTGGCTTGTCTTTGATCAGCTGTGGAGCGCTCCCGCTGCGGTCGAGATGAGGAGAACATTCATTTCCAATCTGCGATCGCTGGGTCAACTTGTCAGAGAACCGCTTCCTGGAAGAGAGAAGACTTGGCGCGGCGATTCTCTTCGTGCAACGATCAACACAAACTTTGACAAAGTGAGGAGTCTGGCTGACGGGGTTCTATTCGAATTAGGGCCTTCCCGGCATGGGGACCTTGCGTTGCGCAATCAAATCCGACAGTTGCAACCGCAGCTGCGGACGCTCTTCGTGACACGAATTGCGCTGGTGAAATATCGTCTCCAACTCCCCGGTTTCGAACTACCGGAAACCGTACGTGTGGCACAGCAGCAGTTTGACGATCGGCTGGCCAGAATGCTGGATCGTATGGCAGACCGGATGGAGGGCAAACCACCAAAGGAAACGGACCGCTTCGAAGACGCGTTCGAGCGTTTGGAACAGACGGTCCGGCACTGCTGCTCGGAAGGACCGCAAGAATTGCTCACAGCGGAAATGCAGGCCTTCCTCGCTCTGTCTCGCAGCATTGAAAACGTGACGATCTCCCTGGATAAAGAAATCTGATTACC
>Ga0206878_10422_pt1 | contig 12806 bp, 14 predicted proteins | sample Alteio_BWOrgCont_8_FD_152621 | JGI IMG/M metagenome (GOLD analysis project Ga0206878, IMG submission 152621) | Enriched cells from forest soil in Barre Woods Harvard Forest LTER site, Petersham, Massachusetts, United States -... | ecosystem: Environmental > Terrestrial > Soil > Temperate forest >... | reverse complement strand
AAAGATGGACGTGGGTGAAAAACATCAGTCAATTACCAGCTTCTCAAATTGCGCAGAGGTTGCAAGAAAACCGCCACATTGTATATAAAGAAAAAACGTTCCATTTATCATTTTGGAAGGTTGCCGCTCAAAAACGACATGCAGATACGTTTGAATTTACAATGAATGATGAGACTTCAATCATTCCTACAAAGACCGGCAAGCACTTATCAGCCGCTCCATTCTCTCAATGGTTTAAATTGCAAGAAAATGTAGCAGATAACGATGGAAATAGTCGATTGTTGGATATTAAAACAGGAAAAACCGCTTGATACGGTTATTTAAACATTGGACAGAAGAACATGAAAAAAGACTCATGTCCTTCTGTCCATGATAATGAGTTCATGAGTTCATGAGTTCATGAGTTCATGAACTCCAATCTATTGGATAATCCTGGAAAAAGCAGTTGAATCGTAGCGAGATGGTCTAATGTGCTGGTTCCTTATCCTGTAGACCATAAATCGCTTTGTGTTGTGTAAAGTTAGTTGCTGTATATAACTGATAATTCTATGAATCAAGCCTACTGCGCTTATTTGCCTGCGAGTCGTCTTCATGTTCTTCGCTTTCTATAGCTTCAGGGTGAGTAACTTTACCTAAGATCGAAAAAACACCCAGGTTTACAAGCGGGGTAGTTGCATTGGTGAGCGAGGAAGCGCCAAGATTATCGAGAAATGCCATGAACTCACGGCCAACAGCGCTACGAATCGCGCCAGAGCCTGCCTTGCGAGATGCCATGGCAGCAATTGATTTTATGCTATGTCCACTAGACCGAAGTTCTTGAAAATATTTTTGAACAGCATAAATGTTTTTGGAGCCGCCATCGTGCCCTGCAATGGAGACAATTTGCGCTGCAGTGAGTTCTAAGCCGCGCAATTCGTTGAAAGCGGCTTTCACGGCCTCGATGTTTTTGGAGCCGCCAATGTTTCCTGCAATCTTGACAATTTGCGCTGCAGTGAGTTCTAAGCCGCGCAATTGGTTGAAAGCAGCTTTCACGGCCTCGATGTTTTTGGAGCCGCCATTGTGCCCCGCAATGGAGACAATTTGCGCTGCAGTGAGTTCTAAGCCGCGCAATTCGTTGAAAGCGGCTTTCACGGCCTCGATGTTTTTGGAGCCGCCACCGTGCTCTGCAATGGAGACAATTTGCGCTGCAGTGAGTTCTAAGCCGCGCAATTGGTTGAAAGCGGCTTTCAAGGCCTCGATGTTTTTGGAGCCGCCACCGTGCCCTGCAATGGTGACAATTTGCGCTGCAGTGAGTTCTAAGTCGCGCAATTCGTTGAAAGCGGCTTTCACGGCCTCGATGTTTTTGGAGCCGCCAATGTTTCCTGCAATCTTGACAATTTGCGCTGCAGTGAGTTCTAAGCCGCGCAATTCGTTGAAAGCGGCTTTCACGGTCTCGATGTTTTTGGAGCCGCCATCGTGCCCTGCAATGATGACAATTTGTTCTTGATTCAAGTGATAAGGCGTAGCTAGCAAGTTATTGCAGTTATTCAGCACGGCCTGGACAGTGTTGCTGGATGAGCCGCGTACAATGAGCCTGTCAGTTTGTTCTTGAGTGAAACCCTCATTCAAAAGGCGCGCGGCTTCATTATCATACCGTTGACGTGAAATCTTGAATTTTATCAGTTTCTGGTCAAGCGTTAGTATTGGTTTTGGCATGCTAATCCATCGTAGTCATTTATCGGTAAATTTATGTGAAACAATACGTGGCATCAAGTTCAATTATATGGCATTTTACGCTAAGTTAAAAAATAATGCAATTTACAGGTACCCGCATGAGTTTCAAGGATGATTTATTATGCTTTATTTAGCTAGCCCGTTGTGCAATGCATGAGCTTGGATGTAGATGGATTTACAAATGAAATAGAGGGTGGTGAGGTTACCATTCATGTTGATACGAACCATAAGCTGCTAAAATTAGCCCGTCAATTGCCGTGGGATGAAATGCTGGCAACACTATTGCCTGATTTGCAACGGACAGAAAAAGCGTGTTGGTGGATGGGGCGACCACTACGTGTTCGTATTCATCTTGGGGTTTACTTATTACAGCATATGTTCAATTTAACCGACAGGGTTGCCGAGCAGCAGGTGCGCGACAACGCTGCCTTTCGTTATCGGGCAAAGCATTTCGCGACAGCGACAAGTTGCCTTTTGTGGAAAAAAGCAAGAGATCTCTTACAACATTATAAGAGATCTCTTACATGATTATAAGAGATTTCTTGTTTGTATTGTAATCACATAATGTATAATTGGCGAACATATTTGGCTTGCTGATTAGATACTCGCTTTAAAGAAAAAATCATGGTTCCAGTTACAATAATGTAACCCGTAGTTACGAATATTTGTCTATAAAACAGATTCAAATGACACGATGTATCTAATTTTTGATGTTGGAGGCATACAAATGATGATAAAACTAGAACGAGCAGTAGAGCCAGCAGTAGTTCATGAAGAGAGGTCGATTTACAATAGCGATTATGCACAGCCATATTATAATGAAACCTTGTATTATCCATCACATGTAAGGTCTGTAATTCTCGAATCTCCGTTGGCTTTAAATTTGGTTTACACACAGCAACCATTATATTATCGCAGTCAATATGAAGTAGTGCGCATTGCTGGTTTAATGTCACTGTCTACAGGAAATATTTTTCAAGCTTATTTGATTAGATTAGCCTACCCTGATTTATCGGGGAGATCTGTTCTTACACAAGAAATGTTTGAAGAAATGAATCAGAATTATCAAGTGAGATATGCCGCTCAAGAATTTTTGAGAGCGCTGCGCGAAATTGAGCATTCTGATGAATTGGATATAAGAAGTGCATTGCGCGATCTGTTAAGGAACTTTTATGCGGTTGCGGCTTCACCAGGACCACCACCACCTCCACCACCAGGTTCAGAAGATGATCTTGCCAAAAAAATAGCGCGTGAATTGGCAAAGATCTATTATGAAAATCTTGATCTAACCATAGAAGACATTCAAACCGTTATTAAAAAATATTTCAAAACTGATGAAGCCATCCAGGCCATTACAGATGATTTTATTGACAAAATAGTTCATGCAAAAATTGATCAAGACCGTATGGAATTACGTGCACTATTACCTGATGAAAATATTATCAAGGTTGCGATTGACGCATTACGTCAACCACAATCGTTCCTGCAAGTGGTTCAAGATTGGATAAAACGAGCTTGGAACTTTATTGCCAGTTGGTTTGGAGGTGGAGGTGGCGGTGGTGGGAATGGGAATGAGAATGAGAATGGTCAAAATTCACAGCTGTATCGATACAAAGTAGCCATCACTAAAACGATTGATAAATACATTAGTTGGTGGAAAATGAGCTGGTTTGGTCATCATCACGATGGTCGAGCAAGAGCTGTTAAAGAAGCCATTCAATTTTCAGGAAGCACGCAAGAAATTCAGAATATTCTTGAGCGTCAAAAATATATGGTTGTCCCTGGGAACGAGAACAATAGGAACCTTCCATCCACAATATGGAATGATCAACGTTGGAACTCGCCAGATACAGTGAAAAATAAATATCCTGTAAATCAATCTGGATATTTTAAGGTTGTTTCCGAGGCTCTTGAAATTGATCCTTTCAATCCGCAGTCCAAACCTTGATTGAGCATTTGCAGTCCGAACGCATGCCAATCTCTCAATGGTTTAAATTGCAAAAAAATGTAGCAGATAACGATGAAAATAGTCGATTATTGGATATTAAAATAGGTAAAACCGCTTGATACGGTTATTTGGACATTGGACAAAAGAACATGAAAAAAGACTCATGTCCTTCTGTCCATGATAATGAGTTCATAAGCTCGAATCTATTCATCTGCCAGACGAAAATATTTTGAGCCAAAATAGCGTTCAAGTTTTTTTCTAATTGTACCCCGGCTAATACCAAGAATTTTAGCTGCTTGCAATTGATTCCCTCGGCGTTTTTCCATAACTGCTTGTAAAAGAGGTGGCTCTACTTCACAAAGAATCATGTCGTACAAATCCCGAATGGATTTACATTTGTTTTCAGCAAGAAAACGTGTCACTAATCCATAAACCAGATCATGCAGCCCATTATCTTCTTGTATAGCGTTTTTTTGTATCACAATATCAGTCATCATAATTACCTTATTTTAAATTAAAATTAAAAAATTCAATGGATTTAAATGGTTACTGTCCCTAGTTGGTGGAGCAGAATATCTAACGAAGGTGACATATTTCAGGCATCAATCGAATTCATTGAGCGTGTAGTATAACGTTAATACATATTGCTGTCGTGAGCATATTGATTATTCTTTTGTAAGAGATCTCTTATAATTATGTAAGAGATCTCTTACAATCATATAAGAGATCTCTTGGTTTCATCGTCAGGAAGCACATATAATGATAAATAAGTAATCAATTGTAATCCACCTTGCACCATATGGTTCTGTTCTAAGTCAAAATTCATAACAACTTGATCTGCTATAAAAAATGCAAACCAGTATGATAACGAGATGATGAATGCATATTGAGCTCGATGGAGCCAAATCCCTGTATCACGGTTTAAGCCTAAGCTCGCCCAACAAAAAAAACCGGTTGTAATCAATGACCATAATAAAATACCGAGAAACAGGAAAGGGGGTAGCCATGATGGGACGTGATACATGGATAATGATTGAATCAGATATGGGTAATTCTGATCCTTTGCCCAACTTGCCGTTAGAAGGTTAATATGTGCCAGAGCACCCACGACATCGGTCCAGAGTGCTATTAACCACCATGCCGTCCAAAAAAGGATGATTATTTTTTTGAATAGTAGGTTATTTATTTGTGGGTAAATGCGCATTAGTTATTTATAGGCGCGGTAACCGTGACTGGTAAAATCCCGTTTTCAGTTTTTTCAATTACACCTTTCTCAACTGTCGGATCGGTAAGCATCGGTGCGGGATTTTTAAGAGCATCGGTCAATGTGATAAATGTATAACCATTGTCTTTATACATTTTAATAATATCACCCAACAGATAGCTGTTCAGTACATTGGCATGGATCAACAGGATTTGTTTTACAGGTTGCTCCCCAGCCTGTTTTTCGGCACGCAGGGTTTGCTTCCAGATATAGGCCAGATAGCTGCCTTTCAGTGTATTTAAATAGGTCGTTCTTGTTCGATAGGGGACTTTATACAGTCGTTCGTTAAATTCAAAATCTTTGCTATCAATGGTGACTGGCGCGATAATATAATGATGTTCGGTGAGGTACTCAAGAACTTTGGGTTTTGAAATTTTGTTTCCTTCCGCCAGATAGGGATAACGAAAATATTTAGGTTCAGTAAATAAGGGCGTAAGAACTTTATCAGCCCGATCCACATCGGCGATGTATTTGTCAGCATTCATGCTGTTTAAGTTATAATGCGAATACGTGTGGTTGCCGATCATGAACCCTGCACTGCGAAATTTCTCAAGAAACTCCCATTGTCCTTTTTCTATGGCGCCAGCAATGACAAAACCGGTCGCGGGAACCTTATTTTCAGTTAGTATTTGAATGATTCTCATAAAACGCTCGGTTGAACGTTGTATGTTTCCCGGCGTATTCATTTGTGAAGCGACCAGCGGTAGATCATCAATAGTGATGGCTATCTCGCGTGTTTGAGCAAAGCTGCTGCTGGAGAGCAACGACAGGGATAGCAATATACATAAATTATAAAATTTTTGCATGAGTAGTCCTTGAGTTAACTTACTTATTTTAGTGTAGCACTTGCAGACAGATCTACAATTAAATGATAAAATATGTATTTTTTCTGGTTATATTATTTCTTATGTGGAAATTATTGTATCAATTAGCTTCTCCAAAAGCATTTTATACCCTCTCAGGTCGCCTGATTCCCAGTCTTGCCACGAGTGCTGGTCTGATGTTGTTCGCTGGAATACTCTGGGGATTGGTTTTTGCACCACCTGATTATCAACAGGGTGATGCTTTTCGTATTATTTATATTCATGTACCGTGTGCGTTTTTATCCATGTCACTGTATGCGGGGATGGGTTTTCTTGCGTTGCTTCTCTTGGTTTGGCGCATAAAACTGGCCGGATTGATGTTAACTGTTGTTGCACAAACCGGTGCTTGCATGGCATTTTTGGCTTTGGTTACTGGTAGCATTTGGGGTAAACCAATGTGGGGAACCTGGTGGGTTTGGGATGCGCGGTTAACCTCTGAATTGATTCTGCTGTTTCTATATGCAGCCATTCTGGCTATAGGCAACGCTTATCAGAATAAAGAGCAAGGTGATAAAATTATTGCGATTTTAACCTTGGTGGGTTTGGTTGATTTACCGATAATTCACTATTCAGTGTATTGGTGGAATACGCTGCATCAAGGGGCTACGTTGTCTGTTTTTTCCAAGCCAAAAATCGATGTCAGCATGTTATACCCATTAATATTAACCCTGATTGGTTTTTCCCTATATTGTGTTGTAGTCATTTTATTAAGAGCACGCAATGAAGTATTGCTGCGTGAACGTCGTCAGACATGGGTTAGAGTGTTGATTGAAGGGGGGGTAGCATGACTGGATTTTTACATTGGTTTGCCATGAATGGTTACTCAATTTATATTTGGCCAGCTTATGGGGTGGTTTTTTTTGTGTTGACGATGAACTTGCTGTCAATTAAGAGACTGGGACTTCGCACGCGTAAATGGTTGCGTCAGTCATGAAACCTGCACGCCAACGTAAAATCGGAGTGATTGTGCTGATGCTGGCCGTGGTCAGTATTGCAATATCTCTGGTTTTGTATGCGTTGAGGCAAAATATCAACCTATTTTATACGCCAACCCAAATTTCACAAGGTGAAGCGGCGGGCACTCGCGCAATTCGTGCCGGTGGCATGGTGGTTCCTGGCAGTATCGTTCGGAAATCAGGCGATTTAACGATTCATTTTAAAATAACGGATTATAAACATACGGTAGACGTGGTTTATCGTGGGGTTTTACCTGATTTATTTCGCGAAGGACAGGGCATTGTGGCACAGGGTGAGTTGATTGATAACCAGCATTTCAAGGCGATTACTGTATTGGCGAAACATGATGAGAAATACATGCCGCCAGAAGTGCGGGATGCGTTGTTGTAGGGGCGAGCGGCCGCTCGCTCTTCTATAAACCATGATGAGGGTTTTAATATAGCATGATCGCAGAACTGGGTTTATTTTCACTCGTATTAGCGTTGCTTTTCGCCGTGTTACTGGTCGCACTGCCTACACTAGGTTTATGGTTAAACAAACCTGTCTGGCAAGACTCTGCGCGTATTTACGTTGGTGGGCAATTTGCTTTTGTAGCCTTGGCATATATCTGTCTGACCATATGTTTTTTATGTGATGACTTCACGGTTTCATATGTTCTCACTAACTCAAGTCTAACCTTGCCGTGGTTTTATAAACTGTGCGCGGTCTGGGGAGGGCATGAAGGTTCAATGTTGTTGTGGGTAGCCATTTTAAGTTTGTGGATGTTGGCTGTCAGTGTGTTTAGTCAACGTCTTGATGACGCATTTCGTGTGCGGGTTTTAATTGTTCTAGGCGCTTTGAGTATTGGTTTTATTCTGTTTTTGTTAATGACGTCCAATCCGTTTATGCGTCAATTTAATATCCTGAACAGTCACGGACGCGACTTGAATCCGTTGCTGCAAGATCCTGGCTTCCTGTTTCATCCACCCATGCTTTATATGGGCTATGTTGGTTTTTCGGTGGCGTTTGCCTTCGCGATTGCAGCACTGTGGATGGGACACGTTGAAACATCATGGGCCAAGTGGGCGCGGCCATGGACACTGGCGGCCTGGTGTTGTTTGACGGCGGGTATCACGCTGGGTAGCTGGTGGGCCTATCGTGAGTTAGGCTGGGGTGGCTGGTGGTTTTGGGATCCAGTTGAGAATGCGTCGTTTATGCCTTGGTTGGTTGGCACGGCGTTGTTGCATTCCTTAATGGTGAGTGAGCAACGTCACCAATTTGTTGCTTGGACAATGCTGCTGGCGATCAGTGCATTTTCTCTGAGTTTGATTGGTACGTTTTTGGTGCGTTCAGGCGTATTAACGTCTGTGCATGCATTTGCTGTTGATCCCCAACGCGGGTTGTATATTTTAATCTTTTTATTTGTAGTCATTGGCGGTTCACTGTTGCTGTTTGTCCTGCGTGCACAAACGTTGCAACGTCGTGATAACCCGGCCCCTGTTTCGCGTGAGAGCGCGTTGTTGTTAAATAATGTATGTCTGGTTGTCGCCATGTTAACCGTGTTGATGGGTACAGTGTATCCGTTATTAATTGATGGTCTTGGTCTGGGTAAATTATCCGTTGGTGCACCATACTTTAATGCTGTATTTATTCCGCTCATGATTCCGTTGTTATTGTTGATGGGGCTTGGCGTGCATTTGCGTTGGAAAAAAGATAGTTTAATCCGGGTAATGAAGGAGCTTGGCTGGGTAGCTGCAGCCAGTATTGTGTTACCGGTGCTATTGTTGATTTTCTTGGCAAAAGGCATTAATGGTTCCGTGCTGTTGGGGTTGGTGTTAGCATTCTGGATCATCTTAAGCACACTCAACGCGTTGAAGAATCGCATCAGGCAACGTGGTGTGAGAGCAATTGGTCAAGCGTTTTATGGCATGTTGCTTGCGCATATCGGGGTTGCGGTAAGTGTGATTGGGATTGCCGTTTCATCCGGTTATGGAATACAGGATGATGTGAAAATGTCACCCGGCACATCGGCGTCATTGGCGAATTATCGTATGGAGTTTGTGAAGGAAACGGCACTGTCAGGTCCCAATTATCACGGCAGTCGGGTGCAGTTTATTATTAGCGGCCCCCATCGACAAGCCGTGATTTATCCTGAAAAACGCATTTATGAAGTAGGGGGCATGGCGATGACCGAATCAGCCATTGATGTGACACCATTTCGAGATATCTATGTTGCCCTTGGTGAGCCACTCGATGACACAGCATGGTCGGTTCGTCTGTATTACAAACCATTTGTGCGCTGGATTTGGTGGGGAGGTTTCCTGATTGTAGCAGGGGGGTTATTGGCCTTGCTGGATAGACGTTATTACTCACGTGAGGTGCCTGCATGAAAACGGTGTATTGGCGAATTATCCCCTTGTTTTTATTTGCCATGCTGGTTGTTTTTTTCTGGCGTGGATTATCGCTGGATCCACAGCTTTTGCCCTCAGTGAAAGTGGGTAAATCATTGCCGGTTTTTGAATTACCAACTGTGGGTGATAGCACGGAAAAGTTTACGCCGAACAGCATGCGCGGGCAGGTGGTTTTATTGAATGTGTGGGCGAGCTGGTGTGGAGCATGTTCCGAGGAGCAGGTTTTTTTGATGGAACTTGCACGACAGGGCGTTGCCATTTACGGTTTGAATTATAAAGACGCCATGGATGATGCAACACATTGGCTGGCAGAGTGGGGCAATCCGTATAAAATGATTGGGTCTGATATCCTGGGTCAAGTTGCTATTGATTTGGGCGTATATGGCGCACCCGAAACATTCTTGATTGATAAGGCAGGGGTCATTCAATATCGACATGCCGGGATCTTAACAGCTGACGTTTGGCAGAAGACGTTTTTGCCGCGGCTTGTGGAATTGGAGAGAGCGGGATGAGTAACCTGTCGGATCGCTTAAAACGCATCTTGTTTATATTCCTGCTCCTGCTCCTGTTCCAAATCACAGGACATACCAACACGCTATACCCCTTGAACACACTAAAACAGGACGCACAATTCACCCATCTATTGCGTGAGTTGCGTTGTCTGGTCTGCCAAAATCAAGATTTGGCTGATTCTAACGCAGGCCTTGCCAAAGATTTACGCGATGAGGTATACCATCTGGTTAAAGAGGGAAAGAGTGATGATGAAGTAGTTCATTATCTGACCGCTCGATATGGTGATTTTATTTTATTTAAACCGCCTGTTAAAGCCGTGACGGCATTGCTGTGGTTTGGTCCAGCGCTATTTATGTTGCTGGGAGTTTTGATTTTTTGGCGAACATGTTGTAAGCGAAACTGTGATGAATGAATGGTGGTTATTGATTTGTTTTTTAATACTTTTATTGCTTGCATTAAGTGTAGCACTTTATCCATTGCGTAAGTCCCGTATGGCCCTGTTTTTGACACCGGTTTTGATTGTTTTGGTCGGTTTAGCCTATTGGCGTTGGGGTGCATGGCCTGAGTGGGTGAGTCATCTGGAAACAAGCAAAAAGCAACAACGTATACAAACGATGTTGAAATCGATTCGCGATCCAGCAGAATTAATAGCAAAATTAAAGTCGACATTGCGTAAACAACCCAACAGTGCGCGAGGCTGGTATTTGCTGGGTCGTTTGTATGTCAGTCAAAATCAATGGCAGCAAGCCAATGAAGTCTTTGAACGAGCGCATACACTGCAACCTGATGATGAGCAGATCACGGTTAATTATGTCCAAAATTTATGGCAGTTAAATCATCAGACCTTTGATAAAACCAGCCGAGCTTTATTGAATAGTGTTCTGCAACGCAATGCGAATCAGCCTGATGCCTTGGCTATGCTGGCAATGGATGCTTACAGACGGCATGAATATCAACAGGCCATTAATTTTTGGCAACGTTTATTGAAACTCGTATCGCCTCAGTCAGAGGAGGCACAGGCCATTCGTAAAGCGATTGCGAAGGCGCAGTTGGGTTTTTAAATACTCTCTAAATCAAATCCATCATCTGGGAATTGGTGTTAGTTGATTCATGCTTAGGCAGAATTTTTTCTGATGTGCCTCGGTTATTTTTATGTTTCCCGAATTGAAAAAAAGAAAGTCCAGTCCGGTGCTGTGAGGACGTTTTAGATGATTTAGACTGTTCCAGTTTATCCAGACGTTTGGACATGATTTCAATTTTTTCATCCTGGTTGTCCATGTGCTTTACCTGGTCATTTTTAAGGCGATGAAATTGTGTGTTAATATCCACCAGCTTGATATTCAGATGAGTAAAGAGCCGAGCATGCTGGTTTTCCAGTTCCTGTATTTTTATGCGAAGAGAGGTAAGCTCGTCGTCTTCCCTGATAGTTTGATCATGGTTTTCGATGGATTGTTGGAGACAGACTTTATATTGTTGAGTCAGTTGACTGATTTCATCATTGATCCGAGTGCGCTCATGATTGTCGCGGATTAACTGCTCATCAAAGCGCAGATTCAATAATTGCAGAGCATCTTCTACCTTGATGTTTTTCATCTCAACCAATTCCCAGTCACAGCCAAACTGAATAAAAGAAGGTCTTATTGTGCAGTCTGATAACTTGGAACCATTCAGCATGGCATGAGAAAAGTCGCCCGAAAAATGGAGTTGTTGCCACATGCTTTTTTCTGCATGGACGTGCTGAAAATTAGACCCAGCCAGCTCATTTCTCGCAAATAGTGCTCCATTCAGATAGGCCTTTGTCCACACTGTATTTCGCAAGTTGCAATCACTTAAATCGACGAGACCCACGAACCAGACTTCGGAGAAATTACCATCAGATAAATCAAGGCCGCTTAGCCGGTCATCATTGCAGGCGGCAATCAAGTTGCTATTTAAAGACTCAGACAGGTATTCATTTAAACTTTTTACGGATTGATTTGAATGTATGGCAGACTTGACGCCTGTCATATAATCAGAAACCTGCTGACGGGAAACCTGATAATAACTGGAAAAATGTTGTTTATTTTTATCGAGGATCTCCTGCATGGCTTCAGGGCTTAATGGTTTAAGGCTTTTTCTGTTTACTGCGGCTGTCTCTGAGCTGAGTTCTGTTTGGGGCACTGTGGCATACCCGTATTGTTGCTGCAAGGTTGTCTTGTTTCTGGATAACATATTGCTTGGGGATGAAACATACAACGTATATAGCCCAGGAGATGGAACATCATACACAGCAAGTCCGGCACGAGAGCATGCCAATTTGGCATAAGTCACCGCAAGTGAAGGTGAGCATCGTGTGGTTTCATAATACGCTTCTTTGACCTTGACTGTTGTTGATTGTTGAATTATGGATAGTGTGGCTTTTGCCATGAAGTAATCTAGAAAAATTTCTGCACTTAAAGAGGTGGTTAGGTCGTCTTTTTCTGCCAACTCAGTGGTCAATTTTTTTATTGCGCGATCAGCAACGTAAATGGCAAAAGTAGTTACAGAGGCTTCTTCAAGGATTTCATCAATAAAATGACGGTACCGCACGGACGCCAAGCATGCAACTTGCCTTAACAGGATAGTCAGCGACAAATGGATCTCGTCCAGTTTGGTTTCATCAGGAGAGAAGGGGTCGTCCTTGTGATCTATATGACGTTTTACAAATTGATAACCCCCATTAATCGTTTGCAATAACACAATGCAAGCCGCAGCGCTCCCAATGCTTATTCCAAGCGTAGGTGCAGATCCAGCAATACCGGCTACGGACACGGCTGCGGACAGGAGGTTCACGCCACTCGCTACCCCATCTATTCTATGATCAAGTGAGGAGCTTGGGTTAGGTGTATTTGATTCTATATGAAGAAAGGATTTTAACATCGGTTGCATATGATGCATAAAAATATGGATAAATCGTACTTGCCTTGGCGTGTATACACTAGACATGGAATAATCCTTTTCAATGAAAGTATCTGTATACTAAGGGTAGACCGGAATAGCAGGGATGCAAGTATGAATTTAAAATAATTTTGAAAGGGCAAATGTCAACAGCCCCTAATAACTGCTAGGGCTACCGCACGTGTGCTTAAATATCAAGCAACAGTAAATTAATTTAAAAAAAATAACTGATCACCCACTCG
>Ga0206878_10332_pt3 | contig 12849 bp, 8 predicted proteins | sample Alteio_BWOrgCont_8_FD_152621 | JGI IMG/M metagenome (GOLD analysis project Ga0206878, IMG submission 152621) | Enriched cells from forest soil in Barre Woods Harvard Forest LTER site, Petersham, Massachusetts, United States -... | ecosystem: Environmental > Terrestrial > Soil > Temperate forest > O... | reverse complement strand
TTTCCCAGGCATACCAGGTGATGAACCGCTGGCGGAAATTGGGGGATGGCGGCCAGTTGCTGATCGTGGGCTACGATAACCAGACATTTCCCGTCCCGTTGATGAAGAACGCCGCAGGCCAGTGGTACTTCGACACCGCCGCCGGAAAAGAGGAGATGCTCTCACGGCGTATAGGCCGGAACGAATTCACCACCATCGATGTCTGCACGGCCATTGCCGATGCCCAGGCCCAGTACTTCTCTCAGAAGCACGACGGTGTCAGACAGTACGCCTCGAAGTTCATCAGTGATCCCGGCCAGCAGAACGGCTTGTATTGGGATCCCTCGCAAGGGGTTCCTCGCAGCCCGCTCGGACCAATGGTCGTCTATGCTTCCGCGGAAGGATACAAGATCAAGCCGGACCAGCATCAGCCCTTCCACGGCTACTACTACGTTCTGTTGACCAGCCAGGGACCGGGTGCGATAGGCGGCGCAAAGAACTACCTCGTGAACGGGAAGATGACCGGCGGATATGCTGTCGTCGCATATCCTGCCAACTATGGCGAGTCGGGGATAATGACCTTCATGTTCAACCAGGACGGCCCGCTAATTCAGAAAAACCTGGGAAAATCGACGGATCAAGTTGCGTCAGCAATCACGAAATTTGATCCGGACAAAAGCTGGACAGTAGTGGAGGAGTGACCGCGGCCTTGCGCGAGGAGTTCGATCGAATCAGATCTAAGGCAGTGGGTCATCTTCTATGAACAACATCTTAAGGAGGACTGCAATGAAATTGAGAGTGCTTATTACGTGCGTTTTCTGCTTGGTGGCCGGCTCTTTATGGGCGCAACAGGTCTCAGTCAACTATAACCACAGCGCGAGCTTTACGCAGTATCACACGTATGCGTGGGGTTCGAACAATACCAATCAGATTCAGAACTCGATCCTCGCTCAGGTAGCCCAGCAGGATATCGACAATGCCATGTCACAAAAGGGGCTGCAGAAGGTTTCGGAGTCGCAGAATCCTGATTTGATTTTGACCGCAAGCGGCGGTGAAAAAGAGCAGACGTCGTGGAACGCGTGGGGCATGCGCGGTATTGGCGGTGGAATGGGCGGAATCAGTCCGCAACAGAACGTCGACGCCACGATGATAGTGAGCCTGTACGACCTCAAGGAGAAGTCGCTTGTGTGGCGCGGCATCGCCGAGGACACACTCAGCAACAACGGCAACAAGAATCAACAATTAGTGGAGAAGGCAGTCCAGAAGATGTTCAAACAGTGGCCGAAGCCGTAGCTTACCGAAGCAACGGTTTTCGGTCATGGAGGTCCGAAGATTCTTAGTGAATACAAACAGTATCTGATCGAGGATGGAGGCAAGTTCGCGGACCAGGAATTTCAGCTGTATCCTGCCGCTTCGGACGCCGATGTCCCGGCCCGTTACCTGCAGTTTCAGGATGATTCGTTTGCCTATGGCGCCTATTCGATGGCCCGGGCGATGACCCGCGTGGGGCAACCCGGCTTCTTGTACAACTTCTCCTTTGTGGAGACCGGCAAACGGGCACCATTTGGTGCCTACCACGGTGAAGAGTTGTATTTTCTGAGCGATTCGTTTCCGGCCTACTGGGAGTACAGCAAAGACGACGAATCCCTCGGCCAAGCTATGCGCGGTTACTGGGTCCAGTTCGCGAAAACCGGAAATCCAAATAGTAGTGGCCTGCCGAACTGGCCCACCTATGGCGCATAATCAGGCCAACGCTTGGAACTCGGCCGCACGATCTGCGTCCAATCCGTCCCAGCGCAGCTTCATCTCCTGGAACAAATCATGCAACAAGTCTTCGATGCCGTTTATGCACCGCCGCAATCAGACTCAAACTCAAAATAGATCGCCTTCACGCCGATCTGAATGCGGGATTGTCGGCAAGATTTAAGCTGAGCGATACCGCTTTTCCTGGGTTGTTGCCAAATCTCTAGTGCCGTATCGACAGTGCTCGGCAGGCAAAGTTTGGCTTGCAGAAGATTTTGGAGCGAGCATTGTGGATACGGCGATTTGTGCTAAACCCGGTGAGGTTTTGGCAGGACAATTGCTTTATGGGGATTCAATCCCTCGCAGCTATTTTGTGCTGACTTGAGCGGAAACGTTGTGACTGCCGTGGGTGACATGCAATTTGTCCTGCCAAAAAATCTACCACGCTTCTCCCTACCCGCGGAGCGGGTTTAGTACAAATCGCCAACTCGCTCATTGAGAAACATGAGTCACATGGACGAATAGTCGGCATCTCGGACAGTTGGCTTTCGATGCAGGATCGCACGCCGCCGGGTGGAGTAACAGGTTCGATCCCCAACTGCGTAGAATCGGATGCCCTCGATCTCAGCCCCGAATCGGAATCGTTCCAGGTGGCAGACGGAAATCCGGCACCACGATTGGAGTCGGGACCGCAGAAAGTCAGCTTTCGCGCAGCGCGACCATCGGTTCTACTATCATCGCACGTCGCGCAGGGAAATAACACGAAGCAAGGGCCGCGAGCGCCAGGACCAACCCGACACCAGCGTAGGTCGAAGGATCCCAGACGCTGACGATGACGAAGCCACTCACGGCCTTGGCTATGAGGAGGGCGACAGCCACTCCGATGCCCAACCCCAATGCGACAATCGCGATCGACTGGCGGTAGATCATGCGGAAGACAAGGCCGCGGGTGGCGCCGAGCGCCATGCGTAAACCGATCTCATGCACGCGCCTGCCCACGGTGTACGAGACAACGCCGTAGAGGCCGATGACGGCCAGCGTCAATCCTAGACCGCCCATGATTGCGGCGAGGGAAGCGCCGATCTGAAAGAGCAAAAGGCCGTTCATGGTGTAGAGACCCTGGCGCATGGTCTGCACCTGGAACATGGGAAGCTGAGGAGCGAGCGCGTGGATGGTCTTCTCAACCACGGGAATGAGAGAGAGTAGATCGCGCTGCGACCTGATCTGGAAAACCATCAGGCTGTTCCCTTTCGAGTGCTGGGCATAGGGAATGTAGAAGAACGGCTGAGCCTTGGCGCCGCCGAAGATCTGGAACTCGGCGTCACGCGCGACGCCGACGACGTGCAGCTTGCGATCCTTCTCGCTGGCCATGCGGAAGGTGCGGCCTACGGGGTCCTGATGGGGCCAGAACTTTCTTGCCGTGCTTTCACTGACGATGGCCACGTCGGCGCCGTGCTCATTGTCGGCGTCGGTGAACTCGCGGCCGCTGAGAAGGTCTATGCCCATCACTTTGAAATACTCAGGCCCAACGATGTTGTCGCCAGCGTTTGCATCCGCGGGATTGGCGGGGAGCGGGGCTCCATCGATGATCATGCGGTCGCCGCCGCTGTTGATGTAGCCGAGCGGAGTGGAACTGGCGTGGCTGACATAGTCAACGCCGGCAAGCCGATGGAGACTGGTAGTAATTTTGATAGCCAGGTCGCGGGCTTCGGCATCGGTCATGCCGATCTCGTTTGAATCGATTGCGAAATTCAGTACGTGGTCCGGTTTAAAACCGAAGTCCATGGTCTGCATGGCGGACAGGCTGCGCACAAAGAGAGCAGCGACCACAAGCATCACGAGTGAGCCTGCGATTTGCAGGACAACCAGGCCATCGCGCAGACGATTACGCCCGCCGGTGACGCCGCGGCCGCCCTCGTGGAGGACAGTATTCACGTTGCCCTTAGCGATGCGCAGGGCGGGGGCGAATCCGACGACGACGCCGGCCAGCACAGCGACGGCGGAGGAGTACAGGAAGATGCGCCAATCGAAGTCGAACGTGAACTGGACGGGAAGATCGGCATGCAGGTCGAGATGACTTAGCGCGCTGCTGGCGACCCTGCCCAGGACGACTCCCATGACTCCGCCGATGATTGCAAGGGTGACGCTTTCGGTGATCATCTGGCGGATGAGGCGGGAACGGCGAGCGCCGAGCGCCGTGCGGATGGCCATTTCGCGCTCGCGCACGGTAGCGCGGACCAGAACCAGATTGGCAACGTTGACGCAGGCCAGCAGCAGCACCATGACAGCGAGCGATAGAAACAGACCCGCGATGATGAACATCGTGTTGGGATCACCCGGGTTGATGCGGAGCTGCGGCTCAGGGAACGCCTGGATGGTGAGTCCTTTCTCGACGTCCGGATACAGGCGCATGATACTTTGCGCGACGAGGTTCAGTTCAGCGGAGGCCTCTTTGAAGCTGACGCCTGGACGAAGACGCCCGTTGACGATGAAGATCCGGTTCTGCCAGTTGTTCAGCGCGTCTGCAGGAGTGCCGGCGATGGGAAGCTCGGACAACGGCAAGTAGGCAGCCATAGTCAGGAAGCTGGCTATACCGTGGAAGCCCTTTGGGGCCACCCCGATAATAGTCATAGGGTGTCCATCCAGGTTGACAGGGCGCCCGACGACGTTCGTATCGCCGTTGAAGCGTTTCATCCAGTAGTCGTAGCTGAGCACGATGATCGGGTCGTTGCCGAGGACCTCGCCTTCACTGGGCAGAAAGAGCCGGCCGGCGGCGGGTTTGAGCACGAGGCCGTCAAAGAAGTTTCCGCTCACGTAGGCGGTGAGGATACGGTCGGGCTGTTGGCCTTTGACGGCGAGCCCATCGAGCGAGATGGTGTAGGCAAACATATCGCTGAAGGCTTTTTGGGCTTCGGCGCGCACCTGCTTGTACTCGTTCCAGGAGAGAGTTGGCTGCAGCGGGCCGTTGTTGTCGCGGGGGGCAAGGGTCGCGATCTGCTCGGGATGGGGCACGGGGAGCGGCTTGAGCAGGAGCGAATTGACCAGGCTGAAGATGGCCGTGTTGGCGCCAATGCCGAGGGCCAGGGTGAGCACCGCGGTGACGGCAAAGCTCGGAGACTTGCGGAGTTGGCGTAAGGCGAAATGAAGATCCTGGAACAGGGAACCCATGGAATCCTCCGCGCGCGGTGGGATAAATGGCGATGGAGCTGCACGTTTGGTTCCAAGAAATTTTCGGGCGGGCGCAATCTATTTGCAGGGGATAGGTTTGGACGGCAGTACTCGAGGTGAGGGAGCATGTGCGGTTTTGAAAAATGATCGTCCGAATCCGGACAACGCTCAAGAGGAAAGGCTCCCCAGCCTCTGTCGAACGTCCCCAACGCATTCTGCGATGACCCACCGAGTTTTGCAGGACGCGGAGAACGGACTGACGCCGCTGATGCGCAGCGCCTCATCGATGTGCTCTGGGGAGAGTGGAAGACGGTGGCGCAGCAGATCGAGGGTCTCAGCGATGAGCTCCAGCGGATTGCCGCTTCCGACGCTGGCTGCATCCGCATCCAGCAGATCCCCGGGCATCGGACCTGTCGTCGCTACGGCGATCGTCGCCGCGATCGGCAACGGCGCCGCCTTTCGCAAGGGGCGTGAGTTTTCGGCCTGGCTCGGTATTGTGCCTAAGCAGCACTCCACCGGAGGCAGAGCGCGTCTCTTGGGCATCAGCAAGCGTGGTAACACCTACGTGCGGAAGATACTGATCCACGGCGCAAGAGCAGCTGTGCTTCGCATCAAGCGGGACCGCGTGCCAATAGGCGCCTGGATGGATGCGCTGGAAGCCCGAGCCCATCGTAACGTTCTCATCGTGGCCATGGCCAACAAACTGGTAAGGATCGCCTGGGCGGTACTGTCGAGCGGAGAAGAGTACCGGCCCTGTGCGTCTGGCATCTGCTCACACGCAACGGTTATTAATCTCTCACCAAGGTCTGCATTGGAACTGTACAAGACCACAGAAACAGTCACAACGACGCCCCGCAACCTGCAACCGAAAAGGGTCTCTAACGACCGGCCCGTTTATAAGGAAGGGCACGTGCGCAACTCATCATGGCCAGGAGCCCGGTGCTCCACCCAAAGGCCGAATACATTTGCGCAGACTCTCTCTCGTCCAGAACTTTCCCTTGCAGTCGCACGGCGGACCATACATTTTCGGACAAAGTAGCCTGGCGCAATAGCACCTCCTCAAAGCCCCCCATCACAGAACGAGAACCGAACGGAAAACTCTTGCCCAGAATGGTGCGTTTTTCCCAGATATCGGTGTTGCTTCGATCTTCGAAGGGATACACCTCGACGCGATCCCCAAACGGGGGAAAAGCCTATCGCGACGCCGGCGCGAGTTCTTGCGTGTGACTGCTTTCGAGGAGGGGTACTGCTAACGCAGCTCCCACACGCTCCACCGCTTGCAACATCTCGATTAGCAATTCCTGTTGAACCCCAAGAAAAACATCGTAATCGGACGTTGTAACGTAGGCGAAGACCTCTACGTCGAGAGAATAGCTCCCGATTCCGATGAGGCGTACCGGAATATCGCCGGTTTCCACCTTCGAGTGTTGCCTGAGAATGTCCCGCACAGCGGACACCACTCGGAGCACCTGGGCCGAAGTCGTGTCCCGGCGGAGGCTCAGCGTTGCGTGAAACCAGATCTTGTCTCGTGCGCTGAAGTTTTCGAGTTCCGTAGCGGAAAACTGGCTGTTGGGCACGCTGAGAATGGTTCGATCGAGCGTTCGGATGCGGGTGGATCGAAGCCCAATGTGCATTACGGTTCCAACATGCGTGCCAAATCGGCAGAAATCACCGACCAATACTGGGCGATCGCTAATGACCGAGATGCCACCGAAAAGGTTCTCAATTGTCTTCTGCGCGGCCAGCGCGACAGCGATGCCACCCACACCGAGGCCAGCTAGAATGGTCGCGGTGTTATACCCCCAGGCGCTGACTACGGTCAGTATCGCGATCAGAAAAAGGGATAACTTGATGACCTGCCTGCCCAGAGGAAGCACGGAGTAGGTCATCGCCTTCATGCGGGGGTCCAGTCGGGAACGCCATCGCTCCGCGACGTAGTCGACCGCGGCCGCGCCTGCCCACGCCAGTCCAAGGGCGAAGGCCATCGCCAGCGCGCGTTCAATATACATCCGTGGCAACGCGGACGGCGGTGCAAGCGCCATCGCACCGCGAAAACCTCCTGTCGCCAAACAAAGGCGGACAGGTCCGCGAAGCTGGCCCGCATTTGCATGCGTCAGCCGACCGAACGTAAGAACAAACGCACGGGAGAGCAGTTCCGCAGCGAACCAGAGCGCGAAGCCGATTGCCAGGAGAGCAATCCACCGCCACACAGGAGTGTCGAGTAGTTCATGCGTCACCAGCAGTTGCGGCAGGTTCTTCTCAAGCGGCGTCTCGGTCAGAAGCTCCTGGGCTTTCGGAATCAGCGGGAGGCTGTCCGCCGAGACTAGCCAGACCTTGAATCCGGGCTTCAGTTCTACACGCTCCAGGTCCAGTTCCAAGGGCTTCCCCTCGAGTTGGAAGGTGGCAAGGACCTCCCGCGAAGGTGAGAGACCGTCAGACAGATCTCCCTCAGGGTCGCGGCTCAGCGTTGCGATATCGAAGGGCGTGTCGTCCAACAGATCTTCCAACTGCTGGGCAAGTTGTGGGCCCTTCGTTGCGCTATCCGCAGGCGACATTTGACGCAGATCTAGATAGTGGGCCGCCTTTGCATATTCGTGCGCGTGGCAAGCTTCTAGAAACTGCACAACCGCGCCCTGTGGGGTCATCCGGTCCAGTGGATCACTTGGCGGGGACGCGGTATTCTGCGCGGGCAGGACCGGCGCGGGTAGGAGCGCTGACAGAAGAATGACAACCAAAAGTCTCAGCATTAGCTGGTCTCGACTCCAGAAGCCTCTGGTCTCCGTGCATGCGATTCAGGAATTTGATTCCGTCGAACTGGGCTGTTTTCAAGAGGTCTAATCATCATTGTGTGGGTTCCCCTCGGTTGACCCTGGTGTCGATTTATCCTGCCTTCCGTTGTCGATCTCTTAAGCGTCAAAGTAAGGGAGGTCTTTGACGGCGATTACCTGCTCCAAGGCAAAGGCGCAACAACCGCGGTGTGGTTGCATCATTCTGCCTTCAATGTCTTGTCTGGGTTGCGGCAATCATCATGCCACTTTACAAGTGGCTCTAAGCCTTATAGTTAGGAACGGCAGCTTCCTCATCGCCGTGCAAGTTCTACATACTCCCACGAGAAGAGTTACCGGGGAAGACGGGTACGGCGGACCTTAGGACGCAGCCAGAGGGCTCGGTCTGCATCCGTCAGCGCGAACGCCGGGGAACGACGTACCAAGACCAAGTGACCCAAGAGCGACTCTGAAATACTGCCAAAACGCAGCACGCGTAGCAGGATAGTGCGACGCGAAGAGAAGTGCGAGCACTAGATCAGACGGCAAGCGCTCACGATCATGGTCACTTTGGGCGAGGGTGCGACAGAGATCGAAGTTTGTTGTTTTCGAGATTGGTTCTGCCAAAACGCCGCAGTGTTTACTGATCTGGAGGGACTGGGCTCTCACTTGGACGGAAAGTTGTATATCGGACAGTTGACCTTGAACCGAGCATTTGTACGAGTGGCCCGTTTCTCGGACATTTGAATGACAATGCAATTTCGAGGAGCAACTTAGGCTGTCGATGGGTCCTATGAGAGCGGATGTCAAGGAAATATTCTTCCCTTTCCCCCTCCGAAGGGAGATGGATGTGGCGAGCGACCATCTTGGGCGGGCTGCTTGTGGCGGTCCAAAAAGGGCTTTCGCCACGCACAGTCGCGAAGCGAGTTTCGAATTGGCCTCGGAACGTCTTCCTGCAGTGCAGACGGCGAGCCTCGCCCCATGCGCGCCGAGTTTACTAACCACGTTAGAAGGGAACACAATCCGTCGATGAGTTACTCGCCAATAATGATGCATCAAGTGAGAACCGGCCTCCGAGTCCGCGAAACACACTGATTATCGTAGGAAGGACACCTGGCTTGTTTCCACGATCTCGGGATTGGCATTCCAGGGCGGCTTGGTAATGTCGATCACTATGAGTGTAATGTCATCCTGCTGAGTGGCCGATCCAGGTTGCCAGCGGCGGACGGCTGTGAGCAGGTTGTCCGATAATTCCGAGGGTGACCGCGACTGATTCCTGCGGACAATGTTTTCAAGTTCATAATCGCCAAATTGACGGCCTGCGGCGTTCTGGGGTTCAACGACACCGTCAGTGTAGAGCAGGAATCTGTCTCCCAACCTGAGCGGGATTTCGCAAACCGGATAGTCGGAATCCGGCAGGACTCCGATTAGGAGGCCATTGCTTTCGATACGGTCCAGCCTACCCTGCCGCCAACAGAGAAGGGGTGGATGGCCGGCGGCTGAATAGAGCGCGCTGCCCTTTTCCATGTCGAGCCACAGGTAGGCGGCGGAAATGAGCTCAGCCCGCAGCTGACCGGAGAGAATGCGATTCAAGCCGCGTAACACCTCGCGCGGCTGATGAGCGCAGTGCACCAGCGACTGCATCGCCACCTTTATCATGGCAGCGATGAGTGCGGCCCCGACGCCATGCCCGGAGACGTCGGCCACCAGGAAGCCTACCCGGTGCTGATCGACGGGGATGAATTCATAGAAATCGCCGGCCACGGCGGTCATCGGTAGATAGGCGGCACTGATGCGAAGACTCTCGATCTCCGGGATGCCGTCGGGAAGAATGGACGTTTGTATCTCGCGTGCTATGGCAAGCTCGTTTTCGATGGCCATTAAGCGACGCCCATCGCTGAAGATCCCCTCTGCCACGACGTACCCAAGCGAGCAAATCAACACAGCAAAGGCCAGCGGCTCGAGTACACGATTTTCGGGGAGGCCGAAGAACCCTCTGAGATTGGCATAGAGGGCAGTGACTCCCACGACCAGAAAGCCGAGCGTGGAAATCCGGTGGCGCGGAATGCCGAATTTCTTCGCAACGGCGGGAATGGAAACCACGAGCACGACAAGCAGAACGAATAAAATCACCAGCGCATTGCTGAAGTGTATGAATCTGTACGGCGATTCAGTAAAGAGAACTGCCCAAACTCCGGCTGTGCAGACCGGCAACTCAGCGATCAACAGGAACTGCAGGAGTCGGCGCAGGGCTCCACGGCTCATTTCCAGAAAGAAAAGCAGCCCGGGAATGACGGTTAGGTAGGAGAGAATTGCGATCACGTCAATGCGGCTGGCCCGGAAGAACGGCGGCAAAACGCTGAACACCGCGGGGGCATAAGCCAGGATGCGTGCGCCCCACATCACATTCAGCAGGCCAAACCATATGAGGATCCGATCTTTCCTGGGACCCCGGATGGCAGATAAGCCACTGGCAACGAGGCCCACGAACAGAAACACCGTCCCCAGCATAATGGTGCCAACCTGATCGCGAAGCATTGCAAGCACCCGCTCTTCCATAGTTCAACCCGACTGAGAAGGATAAGCATCCAGAGTCGCGAAGCATAACAGAAGCACCGAACTCTCGGATGTTCTGTCTTTGTCTGCTTTCGATTTTCGCGGATCAGCGCGGCCGTTGCGTACGGTGCAGAGACCGACGATTTCCTTCTGCCACTGTCAGTTAGCCGAGACCTTCCACCAGCAGGCTCCCACCATGACGGCGGGAGCTAATTAATAAAGTCGCGGGTGATGATTGCGGCGCGAATGGAAGGCCGAATTCGGGACTGCTACCCACCGCATGAGTCTGTGCGACCATGGGTCCGGCGAGATAGACATCTCGACCCGCTCGAACCGCATCACGAAAAGCCTCGGCCATTTGCACCGGTTCCATAGCGCGAGAAACGGCTGTGTTGAGAAGCACACCATCAAAGCCCCATTCCATGACCTGACAGGCATGTGACGGAAGACCGATGCCTGCATCGATAATCAGAGGAATGTCGGAGACACGCTGACGCAACTCGCGCAGTGCGGAGGGATTGCGCGGGCCGCAGCCGGTACCAGAGGAGGACCGAAACACTTCAGGCAACCAAGGGCGATGACTCCGTGACCTGGATCGGTAGGGTGAAATGAAAAGTTGCGCCACCTCCACTGTTGGCGCTTGCCCACAACCGCCCGCCATGGGACTCGACAATGGAACGGCTGATGGCTAATCCCATGCCGCTGCCCTGCGGCTTGGTGGTAAAGAATGCAGCAAAGATTTGATCCATCTTCTCCGGCGGCAACCCCACGCCCGTGTCACTGACCGAGAACTCGAGTTGACCGTCCTGCAGTTCCGACTTCACCGTCAGCTCTCCCCCTGAGTCCTTCATGGCTTCGACGCCGTTAAGCATGAGGTTCATGAACACCTGTTGCAGCTGCACCCGATCCACCGTGATTTTAGGCAGTTCGGCGGAAAGGTCCGTGCGCATGGCAACTGAGGATCGCGTAACCTCACCGTTCAGCAGCGCGAGTATTTCGTGGATAATTCCGTTCACGTCGACCAACTCACGTTGTGGAGGAGACTTCTTATAGAACGAACGTATACGGTCGATGATCTCGGCTGCACGATTCCCATACTTGTCAATTCTGGCCGCTGCCGCACGAGCCCGATCAAGATTGGGCGGTTCATGCGCCAGCCATTCTGTGCAGCTGTTGGCGCTGCATATGGCGGCAGCAATGCGCTGCTTGATCTCGTGTGCCAGCGACGCGGCCATTTCCCCCAACGTGCTCACACGATTGGTATGTGCCAGATCAGCTTCTAGTTGCAGCATCCTTTCACGCTCCTGCTCGGCAGATTTCAGCCCCGTTATGTCAGTCGAGCTGCCTACGAACCCCTCGAATTCTCCGGTGTTGGAAAGGACGGGATGGCCAACACTACGGATCCATTTCACCTTTCCATTCGGTAAGAGGATACGGAACTCGTGATCGTAATCGGCTTTTTCCACGATTGCCCGTTCGGTAATGCCCTTCCACACAAGGCGATCCTACGCGTTCGAGAAATTCTTCCCAAGTCGGCGATCCCTCAGCTGGATCGAAGCCGTAAATCCGGTACCACTCCTCGGAGAGGTGCTCCGTCTCCATCTTCCGATCCACTAAGCGCCGAGCCCAGCTGCCCGTATGGGTCAGCTTTTGCGTCTCGGTCAAGTGCGCTCGCTGGCGCTCCAACTCAATTGTCAATAGTTCCTGTTCGGTGATATCCATTGCCGTGCCGAGAAATCCCTTAAGGGCTTCGCCTTCAACGACGGGGATTCCGACGCAGCGAACGTAGCGTAGCTCTCCGTCCGGGCGAACAATTCGTTTTGTTACGTCACAGCCAGAGCGTTCCGCATGCATTTTGCTAATGGTCTCAGCCATGAAGTCGGTTCCCAGTTGAGTTGCACGCCCACCTCGGCATAGCCATTGCCACCAATTGTCTGCGACGAGTCGTGGATTGCAGCGAAGGAACCCTCGAGACTGAGGTTCGGGATATATTCAGCCTTCTTCTCACGCCGGCTCAGATCGGCTTGCTTCGCCTGCAGGTTAGCTGCCTGAAGATCGGGCCGCGCTGCCAGGGCTCGCTGCATCGCTTCTCCTGGTGTCGGCAACACAAGATCGAGGGCGATGTCAGGATCGAGCATCAGCTCTGATTCGACCGGCCGCCCTAACAGATCGTTCAGCTCTTCCTCGTGTGTTGCCAGAGTATCGGAGGCGGAGGTCCGTTCATATCGGGCATGCAGGAGGCGCGCCTGAACGTCAAGCAAATCCGAGGCCTGCGCTGTTTTCTCAGCCACGTAGATTTTGGTAACCCGCTCAAGCTCCGCATAAAGATCGATATCTGCCTGCGCAGACTTCAAAGCGCTTTTATCCTCTACGATCTGACAGTAGAGCTGCCGTACCTGCAGGGCTACCTCCTGCTCGGACCCACGGAGATGCTGGTTACTGATCTCGCGTCCTACCATGAGCTCCTTCACCTGGAGACTCAACTGATATTGCTGCGTCAGCGGTTCGAGCACCTGCCCAAAGACAAACGCCGTCGGTGCCTGTCCGGAGGAGAGCTTCGCGTTTTGCGCCGGGATCGGCGTGCCGTTGACAAGACCCAGTACCCCTGCCTGGAAATAGAGATAAGGCTGTAACAGCG
>Ga0206878_10421_pt1 | contig 12865 bp, 14 predicted proteins | sample Alteio_BWOrgCont_8_FD_152621 | JGI IMG/M metagenome (GOLD analysis project Ga0206878, IMG submission 152621) | Enriched cells from forest soil in Barre Woods Harvard Forest LTER site, Petersham, Massachusetts, United States -... | ecosystem: Environmental > Terrestrial > Soil > Temperate forest >... | reverse complement strand
GGTCGCGTCGAGCCAGGCGAATCTTTTTGCCAGTTGCTCCGCCGGCGTGTGCGCGCTTTGGGGTCCGCTGCACGGCGGCGCGAACCAGGCGGTTTTGGAAATGCTTGACGAAATCCACAACACCGGCGACGACGGCTCGAAATTCATCGCGGCGGCGAAGGACAAGAACAGCGGCAAAAAATTGATGGGCTTCGGCCATCGCGTCTATAAAAATTTCGACCCGCGCGCGCAAATCATCAAAAAAGCCTGCGACGAAGTTTTGTCCAAATTGCACATCAATGACCCGTTGTTGGACATCGCAAAACATTTGGAAGCCGCCGCGTTGAAAGATTCCTATTTCGTGGAGCGCAAACTTTATCCGAACGTGGATTTTTACAGCGGCATCATCATGCGCGCGCTGGGGATTCCGGTTGAGATGTTTCCCGTGATTTTTGCGATCGGCCGGATGCCCGGCTGGATCGCGAATTACAAGGAAATCATGGAAGAACCGAAGAGCCGCATTTACCGTCCGCGCCAGATCTACACCGGAAGCACGCTGAACCATTATGTTCCGCTGGACGAACGGAAATAATTTTTTCAGTTTGTAAAATTTTGAATTGCAAACGCGGTTTGCATAAAGGCACGACACCTGCTTCATTTTAGGACGGCTCACCTTGAAAAAAATCCTGATCATTGACGACGAAGAGTGGTTGCGCGAGATGATGCGGCTCGCGCTGCGGCAGCGCGGCTTTGAAGTCGTCGAAGCCGCCAACGGAACCGATGGCATCGAAAAGGCGCGCAAGGAATTGCCCGATTTGATTCTCTGCGACATCAACATGGGCAAGGTGGACGGTTACTTCACATTATCCTCGTTGCGCGGCGAAGCGACGACGGCGGCCATTCCATTTATCTTGATGACCGGCCTTGCCGACAGCGCGAGCATGAGGCACGGCATGGAATTGGGTGCGGACGATTATCTGCCCAAGCCGTTCACGACCGACGCGCTTTACGCCGCCGTGGAGGCGCGCCTGAAAAAATCGCAGACGATCCGCGACGACGCCGAACGCAAGCTCGCCCATCTGCGCGACAACATCAGCCTGATGCTGCCCCACGAACTTCGCACGCCGCTCAACGGCATTCTGGCGAACGCCGAACTGCTTGCGCATTCCTCCGCGACGCTCAAGCCCGAGGAAATCGCCGAGATCGGCCAGGAAATCCACAAGTCCAGCGAACGCCTCGAACGGCTCGTCGAAAATTTTCTGATCTGCGCGCAACTCGAATTGATCGCCGCCGACCCGAAAAATGTCCACGCCCTGCGCATCGGCAAAACCGAAAATCCCGCGCGGCTCGTCAAGAAAAATGCCCTCGCACAGGCCATGCAAGCGGGTCGCACCGGCGACCTGACCCTTGATGTCGCGGACATTTCCGTGCCGATGTCCGAGGGATATTTCACCAAGGTCGTGAACGAACTCGTCCATAACGCCTTGAAATTTTCAGAAGCCGGTTCGCCCGTGCAGATCAAATTGGCCGGACAATTCAGTGCCATCGCGCTGGTCGTCAGCGACAAGGGCCGCGGATTTTCACCCGAGCAGACTGCGCGCATCGGCGCCTACATACAGTTCGAGCGCAAAAAGCACGAACAGCAGGGTCTCGGTCTGGGGCTGACCATTGTCAAGCGGCTTGTCGAATTGCACGGCGGCACGCTCTCGATTGAAAGCGAGAAAGGCGCGGGCGCGACCGTCACCGCGAAATTTCCAAAAGCAGGGAAAATTGATTTTCCTCAAAGCGGAAGCCGCGCATAAAGCCAGGCCAGCCCGCGTCCCGCAATCTCGGCGAACAGAAACACGAGCGCGATTCCAACGACCGGCGCAAAATCCGCCTTGCCCGCGCGCAATGGAATTTTTTCCAGCGGTTTCAAAAGCGTCTCCGCCGTCGCGTCCACATATTTCCAGAACGGATGTTTCCCGAAATAAATGTAACTGCCCAGCAGATGCAGCGCGAGCAGCGCGCCGATGACGAATTTCCAGATGAGATAACTTCCCATCCCGATCACCAGCGCCTCTTCGATGTGATGTGCCGCCGACATCGCCGGTTTCGGATGCAGCCACGCGAACGGCCAGCTTGCCAGCCCCCAAAACAGCGCGGTGACGCCGAGCGGCAAAAAGAATTTTATCCGGCGCGGCCAGCCGTCGATTTCCCCAAGCTGCATTTTCACCAGCCGGCGGGTCGGCATCGGTCCGTCCAAAATTGACAGCAGCAACAGCCACAAATAAAAAATTCCAAGCACACGCGCGAAACTGAAAATGGAATACAAAAGCATCTGGCCGAAAAGATTGCTGCGGAAAAAAATCGTCGTCACGCCCAAATCCAGTCTTCCGATCCAGCCCGCCGCCGAACCGATCTGCCAGTAAAACAGCGCGCGCAAAACCAGCAGCGCGCCGATGGCCGCGAGCAGATGCCAGTGCCGGAACCGCGTCGGCGCGGCGCGGCGCAGCGCGCCGACCAGCGTCGCGGGCGTTCGCTTTTCAAAAGGGTCGAATAAAATCGAACGCCAGTTGATCCACAGCAGCAATCCCGCGAGGTTCAGGATGAAGTCAATGAGGTTCACAAATTGTTGAATCGTGAATTCGATTTAACGACGCTCACATCATTTTCAAAAGCGTGTCCGCCATTTCGCTAGGCGTGGCGGCGATGCCGATGCCCGCGGCTTTAAACGCGGAAATTTTCGCTTCCGCAGTTCCTTTGCCGCCGCTGACAATCGCGCCGGCGTGACCCATGCGGCGTCCGGGCGGTGCGGTCGCGCCCGCGATGAATCCGGCGACTGGCTTCTTGCAATTTTTTGCGATCCACTCGGCAGCTTCTTCTTCCGCGCTGCCGCCGATTTCGCCAATCATGATTATTCCGTGCGTTTCGGGATCGTCGTTGAATAATTTAATCAAATCCAAAAACGACATACCGCTCACCGGATCGCCGCCGATGCCGACGCAAGTGGATTGACCGACGCCGCGCGACGTAAGCTGCCACACCGCTTCATAAGTCAACGTGCCGCTGCGCGAGACGACGCCGACATTTCCTTTTTTGTGGATGTAACCGGGCGCGATGCCGATACGACAGCCGCCATGCGAATCTTTTCCTTCGCCGGGCGTGACGACGCCGGGACAATTCGGTCCGATGAGCCGCGTCTTGGTGTTGCCTTGCATCGCACGCTTCACACGCACCATGTCGCGCACTGGAATTCCTTCGGTGATGGCGACGACGAGTTCGAGGCCAGCGTCCGCACCTTCGAGAATCGCATCGGCGGCGAACGGTGGCGGAACGAAAATTGCCGAAGCCGTCGCGCCAGTTTGTTTCACGGCGTCGGCGACAGTGTCGAAAATGGGGATTTTTTTTCCGCCGTGCTCGAAAAATTGTCCACCTTTGCCGGGCGTGACGCCGGCGACGACTTGCGTGCCGTAATCAATGGAGAGTTGCGCGTGCTTCGCGCCAAAGCTGCCGGTGATGCCTTGGACGAGAACTTTTGTATTAGGCTTAACGAGTATTGACATGAGAAAAATTATTTCGCCTTCCGTTTGTGAATCATGATCTGGTTGCCGTCGGGATCGAGAATGATGGCGAAGCGGCAGACCGGCGTGTCCATGGCTTCCATGGAAAATTTCACGCCGCGCGATTTCAACCGCGCGATCTCCGCGTCCAGATCGTCCACTTCAAACGCGATGCACGTTCCGTCCGGCGACGGCTTCCAGACATCGCCGTAACAGCCGATGCCCAAAGTTCCGTTGCCGATTTCGTATTCGACCCACATGCCGCCGGCGGATTCCATCGCCGGCTTGAGGCCGAGCACGCCTTCATAAAATTCGCGCGCGCGCTTGATGTCCGTGACCGGCGTGCCGGTGAATGCGATTTCGGTGATCATGACCAGAACGGGATGTTAAATTTTAATTGCCGTGAAGTTCAATCTCTTTTCAGAAACTTTTTCTAAATTCCGTCGCGCGCGCGCTGTCGTTCAAGGGCGATTTCATTTTACGATTTACCAGACACAATGTGTCCGGCTAATTTCCGGCGTTTGGCGGGTGAATAAAAACAGCCGGAACAACTCCCTCATTACGACGCCAAATTTTTGGAGAAGACCTCGTCGCACTGCCGGGCAAGGGTGAAATCTTTTCCGGTGATTCCGCCTTCATCATGCGTGGTGAGCGTCAACGTCACCTTGTCAAAACGAATGTCAATATCGGGATGATGATTGGCTTTTTGCGCTTTCCTGGCAATCCGGTTGACAAAATTGATGCTGTTTAAGAATCCCTCAAACTTGAAAGTGCGGCAAATGGTTTGCGCGCACTTTGTCCAACCCGGAATGGATTTCAGGCGAAGCTTGATTTGTTTGGTGTTCAAGGCTGGCATGGAAATAAATCATTTCCGGTTCCTGCCGGAGCCGCTTTTTTTGCCGCCGCCGGTGAGTTTGTTGACGGTGGCCCAGGCGCGTCCTTCGGCAGTTTTCGTGCTGACACCTTTTTTCTCGTAGCCGGTTTCGATGTGCGCCGCCTGACGTTTTTGTTTGTCAGTGTAGCTGGATTTATCGCCTCGGGGCATGATGATTTTTAACTTGGTCTTGATCGTTTTCTGTCCGTTCAATCTTTTACGGCAAAGCCGACTTTGATGGTCACCTGCCAGTGATGCACTTTGCCCTTGGCGATGTTGCCGCGCGTTTCGACCACCTGAAACCAGCACAGGTTCTTGATGGTTTTGTGCGCCCGCTTGATGACCTTGTCCACGGCATCCTCGATGGATGTGGCGGAAGTGCCGGTGAGTTCGATGAGTTTATAGACGGGGTCTTTCATGCGCGGCTTTTGGTATCGAAAAGGACGATAAAGAATTAGTGATACAATCAATTAATGAGCAACGGCGCCTGATTGGTGGGGGGTTGAACAGGTTGTCCGGGCGGTGCAGGCTCTGGTAATACCGGGACAGGTTCCGGCAACACGGGTTGCGGTGGCTGCATCGGAGGCTGCGATGGTTGAATCGGAGGCTGTGACGGCTGTGTCGGAGGTTGCGATGGTTGTATCGGAGGTTGTGACGGTTGAACAGGCTCGGGTAATACCGGGACAGGTTCCGGCTGCACGGGTTGTGATGGGGCAGGTTGTGTCGGTTGGATGGAAGGCCGTCCCGGACTAAAAGTTTGTCCGGGAACATTCAAAACGACGATCAGGCTCATGACCGTCATAGACAGTGGTGTCAGCATGTTTTTATTTTTCATATATTTTTCAGTCTGGTTGTTTGTGCCTGGTCGCCGTCAAAGTGTTCCGGCGTCCAGCGTTACACTTCAAATGTCTTGATCGCATTTTCTACCGCTTCGCGGGTTTCGCCGGTGCATTTCTGGATCCGGCCAACCAGTTCGTCCTGCTTGCCTTCGGCATAAAGGAGATCGTTGTCCGTGAGCTGCGCCCATTTCTCTTTCAGCTTGCCCTTGGTGATTTTCCAGTCGCCCTTGATTTCAAGTGTTGTCATAAGTTTTGTGTTTTGGTGAAGTCTTTGGCGGCAATGTGTTCGCCATCATTTTCTGAAATGACACTATGCGATGAGCTGAAACTTTCCTATAAGGTGTAACCCTGCCGCCAGACCGCAGGAAACGCGACCATTCCTGTTGCACCGTCAAGGCGTCTAGCGGATCTGTCGCGCCGAAATTGGATGAAGGCGGAAGATATGCGGACAAAAGTTGATGTTGCCGTCAAAAATTTCTCGACTCGGTTTTGAATTGGGCGTATTCAGCGATTCAACAAGTATATGGCTTTAATCAATTGTCATGAATGTGGAAGTCAGGTGAGCGACAACGCTGTCGCTTGCCCAAAATGCGGCGCACCTGTCATTGCACGAATTCGACGAGCGCAGAAAACTTATTTGGCCTTATTAGGAATCTGGCTTGTCTTCGCTGTTATCATGAGTTTCTTCGTTTGGCTGATATTACACAATCTATTGCAAAAGGTTTTAGCTCCGTTGAAACATCAATAATCTTAAGTGAACCTTAAACGCTACTTCACCATCTACGCCGCGCTGTGGAAAAATTCCGTCGCGCGCGAGATGTCGTTCAAGGGCAATTTCATTTTGTGGATTCTCGTCGAGCTGCTTTGGTTCGGCCTGCAACTGGCTTTCGTCTCCGTCATTTATGCGCAGACGGATTCCATCGGTTCGTGGACGAAGTGGCAGATGGTGCTGCTCGTCGGCGCGAGCAACTTCATCCAGCAAATCTATCAGGCGTTTTTCCTGACCAATTGCACCGGGCTTTCGGAACTCGTCCGCACGGGCAAAATGGATTTTCTCCTCGCGCTGCCGGTCAACACGCGCTTCATCGTCTCCACGCGGCAGGTGGACTTGGGCGCGTTCGTCAACGCGCTCTTCGCCGTGTGCGTGATGGTTTATTCGGCGGGGAAATTAAATCTGCATCCGTCGTTCGGGCAATTTATCGGCTTCGCGGCGTTGTGCGTGCTGGCGGTGCTGATCCATTACTCGCTGATTTTCATACTGACTTCGATCAGTTTTTTCACGGTGCGCGCGCAGGGCCTTGTGTGGGGTTATTACAATCTGTTCAACATCGCGCGAATGCCGGACGAAGTTTTTCGCGGCGCGTTCAAGGCGGTGTTCACGTTCGCGCTGCCGATGTTGCTGGTGTCCAACGTGCCGGTGCGCGTGCTGACGGACAGGCTGGCTTCGCCGGAATGGTGGCTGTTGATGATCGGGATGGGAATCGCGTGGACGGCGATTTCGGAATGGTTCTGGCGTTTTTCGCTGCGGCGTTACACGAGTGCGAGCACTTGAAAAATTATTGCGGTGGCGCAACTGCCGGTTTGCTGGCGTGTTCTTTGGCGAGTTGAACCATTTTGTCGAATTCCTCCTTGCCGCCGAAATAGGAATAATTTATCGGTCCAAGTTTTGGGATTAGTTCGTTGAGCGTGTCCCACTGCTCACATTTGTAGGCAAACCAGGCATAGTTGTGATAATAGCTGGTGGCATCAGGGTTTAGTTCAAAGAAGCGGTCAAATGCGATCTTGATGTCCGGCCAGACATCGGCTTGTTTCAAATAATTACTTTTCTCCTCTGCATCGTTCAAATAAAGCCAGTATTCCCGGTGGGCATCGGAGAGAATCAAAGGCACGTTTCCACCCCAATTAGTTGAAGCCGCACATTCTTTGCCAAAGGCCACCATGTCATCGCGCGAGCCATACCATTGCGGGTAAAGGTAGTGCAGCTTGTTTTCGCAGGCTTCATAGTTGTTTGGATTGAGAGTCATGGCACGATCAAACCAAAGTTCCATTTCGTCCCGGTCTTTTTGCTCTGCTTCATCAACACGAATCATGATTGTCGGTATCCGCACATCTTTCGGATTTAATTCCCAAGCGTGATTGAGGGATTTGTCGGCGACTGCAAGATTGTTTGAGAAAGCCATCCATCCTTGCGTCGTAACTGTGTCGGCATAACCGCTACCACGAGCGAACCAAGCCATTTGAATATAGGCTTTACCTTTCAACAACCAAATAGGGGATTCATCAGGCCAATTGGCAAACAACGGCGGTTCAATCATTGAGTAGGCTTGGGCATAAGCGTTGGCATCGCCAGTCATGGAAGCCAAAGCTGCATCGCAGGCTTCAAAAGCTTCTTCCGGCGGCGTGGTCTTGTCTCCAATGACCGACATCAAATCTTTCCCAATCAAAGGCATGACTTGACGGAAAACTGGCTGATCAATCGTGTTGGTGCCGTAAGCGTAGAAAAGTTGATCTATTGCCCGCTGTGCTGCATAAAATTTTCGAATGTCCGGATATGAACTTTTTTCCATGTCCAGCGCCACGCCGCAGAACGCCTCGGCAAAATCCTGCGAGCTGTTGGTCTGGCTCATGCAGAAGCGGATATACAAATAACGGATCATCGGGTCGTCACAGCTGGATTGGACTGCCGCAATGCAATTTGTGCGGATGATTTCCGCCCACGGTTCGTCTGGCGGAGTGACGCCCGAATGGTTTCGGGCAAATTCAGCCAACGCATTCGTGGCCGCTTCGTCCCAAGCCAAGCCGGTGTTACCGACTTCTTCGTAAGCTCCGACAGTTGTTTTCAAATTCCAATCCAGCCGCGATTGCGTCGCCACTTCGGGAGAAATTTTCTTGGACGAATGTGTCTTGTTGCACGCGGCGAGAGCGAGGCAAACGGCAATGCAAAATAGAAATCGCGTCAATTGCTTGAGAGACTTCATGCGGTGATTAAAGCCTGAAAATAAATTGTGTCAATATGCAAACACCTCGTCATAAATCCGCGTCGCCTGACGCCTTACTCGAACCAAATCAATTACCACAGGCTTGACCTTGAACGCCGAACAATCAATTCTTACCGCCGTCCACCAAACAATTTCATGAAAAAAATTCTCACTCACGCATTGTCGCTGCTCGTCTTGAGCGGCGGTTACTCAACTCTCGCGCAGGACAAAACCAATTCATCACCCGTGTCCGCAGTTGCGCCGACGGATTCCGCCACCATTTCCGACGCGGAAATCCGCGATGTCGTTTCGCGCGTGGCGAAGCACCAGATTCACGCACTGGCGGACGGCGAATATCCGGCGGTCACGAATCTTGACGACGCAAAAGCGGCCAAAGCGCCGGAAGGCATTTCGTGGGGTTATCCGTGGGGCGTGGCGCTTTTCGGAATGGAGCGTTCCGTTGACGTGACGGGCGACAAGGACGCGGATAATTTTGTTGTGCAACACAATTTGATTTGTGCGCGCGATTACGGCTGGCTTGCGGGATTGGAAAAACAATTCGACAAAGAGGGCAACGCTTTTGCCCGCACGAGCAAAATCAAACCGCTGATCGGTCTGGGCAGTCTCGACAGTTGCGGCGCGATGGGAAACGAAATTCTTGAAAGCATGATCCGCCATCCCGATCAAGTGACGCCGGAAGAAAAAGCGGTTGTCGCGCGCATCGCCGACTGGGTTGTGAACAATCAGGATCGTTTGCCCGACGGCACGCTCTGGCGTTCCAAAAATATGGGCGGCACGGTCTGGCCGGACGATCTTTACATGGGCGGAGTTTTTCTCGTGCGCTGGGGCGTCTACAATCACGACCAGAAATTCATTGATGACGCGGCGAACCAAATCATTCATCAGGCCGCGCTGGAAGCGGACAGCGACGGACTTTGGTTCCACGGCTATTTTGAAACGAACAAGATGCACGCGCCGTTCAAGTGGGGTCGCGGCAACGGCTGGGTGACCGTAGCGCTCGTGGAAACGCTTTCCGCGATGGACGAAAAAGATCCGCTGCGTCCGCAATTGATTCAGATTTTGAAAAACCAGATTGAAGGATTGAAAAAAGTCCAGGCAGCCGACGGAATGTGGCGTCAGGTTTTGGACAAACCGGAATTGTGGGAAGAAACGAGCTGCACGGCGATGTTTGCCTACGGCATCGCGCGCGCGGCGAATCGCGGCTGGATTGACGCCTCGAACATGGCCGTGGCGCGCAAGGCGTTCGCGGGCATATCGAAAAATGTGACGGCGGACGGCGTCGTCAACGAAACGTGTCAAGGGACGAACATCGGTCAGGATTTGGATTATTACATCAACCGTCCGCGTCCCAGCGACGACCCGCACGGTCGCGGGCCGACAATGCTTGCTGGCGCGGAAATTTTGCTGGCCGGTAAAAAATAATTTTGTATCATTAAGACATGAAAACCATCCGTTCGCTTTTTATTTTTGCCGCGCTGCTTTGCGCCGCGAATCTGTTCGCGCAAACTAATTCCGCTCCTGCCGCCAAGGGCGGATACGGACCGGGTTCGGCGCTCATTCCCTGGACGCGCACGACGCCGACGAATTGGATGTCGCGTCACGAAGGTTTTGTCGAACAGGCGAAAAAAGGCGGCGTGGACATTTTGTTCATGGGCGATTCCATCACGGACAACTGGCGCAGCAAAGGCGTGAATGTCTGGAACAAGTATTACGCGCCGCAGCACGCCGCGAATTTCGGCATCGGCGGCGACCGCACGCAGCACGTCCTCTGGCGCATCGAAAACGGCGAACTCGACGGCATCAAACCGAAAGTCACCGTGCTGATGATCGGCACGAACAACAGCAACAACGATCCCGCCGCCGACATCGCCAAGGCGATCAAAATGATTATTGACGACATCCACGCGAAACTTCCCGACACGAAAATTCTGCTGCTCGCCATTTTTCCGCGCAACAAGCCCGCTGACAAACCGGCGCAATTGGAGACCATCAAACAGGTCAACGACATCATCGCAAAATACGACGACGGCAAGACGGTGAAGTTTTTGGACATCGGCCCGAAATTTCTCGGCGAGGACGGCAAGGTTCACGAAGATGTCATGGCCGACTTTTTGCATCCGACGGAAAAAGGTTATCAAATCTGGGCGGACGCGATGAATCCGACGCTCGACGAAATGATGAAATGATTTCGCAGAGCTTCAAAAATCCTTCAAATAGTTATTGCAACGGAAAATCTGTTTGATATATTCCGCGCTCCATTTGACCGGCGGAATCGCCGGAATTGAAATTAATTTTTAGAAATAATGCCGACAATCAATCAACTCGTTCGCAATGGCCGCCGCAAGGTGAAGTATAAGTCCAAGTCGCCCGCCTTGCAGAATTCGCCGTTCCGTCGCGGCGTGTGCATCCAAGTGATGACGCGCACGCCCAAGAAGCCGAACTCGGCCATGCGCAAAGTGGCGAAGGTTCGCCTGACGAACGGCCACGAAATCATCGCCTACATTCCCGACGAGGGACATAATTTGCAGGAACACAGCATCGTGCTGATTCGCGGCGGCAAGGTGAAGGATTTGCCCGGCGTGCGTTATCACATCGTGCGCGGAACACTCGACGCCGCAGGCGTTGAAAAACGTCGTGTGAGCCGTTCCAAATACGGCGTGAAGCGTCCAAAAGAAAAAGCCGCCGCCGCGCCCGCGAAATAATTTTTCCGATTCAACGATTTAACTTTTCAACAATTTTCAACAATTTAAAGAATCCCATGTCACGCAGACGACAAGCAACAAGACGGGTAGTAGCCAAAGATGGAAAATTCCAGAGTGCCCTCGTTGGCCGTCTGGTCAACACCATCATGCAGGGCGGCAAGAAAAGCACCGCGCAACGGATCGTCTACGGCGCGTTCGACAGCATCTCGGAGAAAAATCCGGCGAGCAACCCGGTGGAAATTTTGCAGCGCGCAGTGGACAACGCCAAGCCGCGCATCGAGACCAAGCCGCGCCGCGTCGGCGGTGCGACGTATCAGGTGCCGCTGGAAATTCCGAGCGACCGCCAGGCCGCGCTCGCGTTGCGCTGGATCGTGGATTTCGCGGACGCCCGCAAAGGCACGCCGATGGGCGTCGCGCTCGCGGCTGAAATTCTCGAAGCCTATCAAGGGCAGGGGAACGCGATCCGCAAACGCGACGAAGTTCACAAGATGGCGCAGGCCAACAAGGCGTTTGCGCATTTCCGCTGGTAACTTGCCGAATTTTTTTTGAAGCCGAGATTTGAAAAGTCTCGGTTTTTCTTTTCGCGCAATCTGTGAACACGGATTGACGCCGCAAATTTTCCCGCGCACACTTCGCGCCGTGCCAGCATCTGGGAAAGAAAAATTCTTCGCCAAACTCGAAGCTTTGATTGCCAAGGCGGAACGGCTTCAAGTTCGCGGTTTCGACGAGCAAGAACCGGAAGCGGCGACTTGCCACGAATTGATTCTTCCTTTGTTGGATGCTCTCGGCTTTCGGAATGAAAATATCAAACCGGAATTCAAAATCATCGGCGATTCCGTTGACTATCTGCTCAAATCCAATCGCCCTCTGATTTTTCTCGAAGCCAAAAGCCTGCTTGATTCATCAAAGGCGTTTTTTGACCGGCATGCGCCGCAAATCCGCCGCTATCTCCAGAATTACCGCATCAGTCCCGAAATCACGCAGATGGAACAGCCGGTGAAATGGATCGTGCTCGCCAATTTCGCGCAGTTCCATTTCGTGCGCCTCAACGAAACCGCGCCGACATTTTCCTTCACGCTCGAAAATCTTTGGGAACGCCGCGAACTGTTCTGGGAATTGCTCGCGCTGGAAAATCTCGAAGCCAACCGCATTGACGAACTTTACGACCAGCAGCACAAAGCCGGTCTCGACCAACGGTTTCTCGCCGACCTCAAACGCTGGCGGCTTTTGATCGCCAACGGCTTTGCGTTCCGAAATCAGAAACGCCCGCTTGAAAACATAATCCGCGCCAGTCAGGAACTTCTCGACCGTTTCATTTTCAGCCGGATGCTCGAAACCAACCGCCTGCTGGAATACAACAAACTCGCCCGTTCCTTCGCCCATTACGAAGTTCTTTACGCGCGCGCCGACAAACCGTTCTCCGAGGCGTTGCGCGAATCGCTGTTCACCGAGATCAAAAACGATTTCAACACCGAACTGTTCGAGCAGCCGCTGCTCTGCGACCAGTTGCAGATTGACAACGCCGTGCTTGCCGCCGTCATCGGCCACCAGCCGCTCGCGCCCGAACTCGCCGCGCAATGCGGATTTGAATCCGGCCAGGGCGAACTGCTCGCGTGGCGTCATCTTTACAACTACGACTTCAGCCGCATGTCGCAGGACGTGATGGGCGCGGTTTATGAACGCTTCCTCGCGCACAAACTTTTCCAGAACGCCGGACGCATCGTCATCGAAGACACCGACGAACTGCGCAAAAAGGAAGGCATTTATTACACGCCGCGCTACATCGTGGATTACATCGTCGCGCACACGCTCGGCGAAAAAATCAGTCCCGTTCTCGCCGAGGCAAAAACCTTGCTCGGCTACAAAAATTACAAGGGCGCGTTCGACAAAATCTGCGGGCTTTCGGAAATCAAAGTCCTCGACCCCGCGA
>Ga0206878_10420_pt1 | contig 12897 bp, 9 predicted proteins | sample Alteio_BWOrgCont_8_FD_152621 | JGI IMG/M metagenome (GOLD analysis project Ga0206878, IMG submission 152621) | Enriched cells from forest soil in Barre Woods Harvard Forest LTER site, Petersham, Massachusetts, United States -... | ecosystem: Environmental > Terrestrial > Soil > Temperate forest > O... | reverse complement strand
TACGTAAAAAGTCATGCCATACAACTCGTTTCCTTCAATGGTTAAAGAGCCATAAGGCCTGGAACCAGTAGTATTACCGAAATCGTACATGTCTTTAAATCCGGTTCCGTTAGTATCGATAGAAAACATAGAACCACCTCCATTTAATCCATAATCGGGTGCCAGACCATATAAAGTATTTCCCCAAAGCGTTAATGACCCATTGGGCCAACCGCCATAATTAGGACCGCTGCTTCCTGTGAAATCAAGCATATCTGTGTACCCACTTCCATTGGTATCAATAGAAAAAATAGCTCCGTAGTTATGTGCACCACCAGACTCAGCCAAGCCAAATAATTTATCCTTGATAAGTGTTAGCGAGCCTCCCCAGCATGGGTTCGCACCGGTTGCACCAGTAAAGTCATACAGGTCTCTAAATCCGGTTCCACCCGTATCGATAGAAAAAACATCACCATCATTATGAGCACCGCCATCGGTTGCGCCACCATACAACTTATTTCCGACCTGCGTTAATGTACCGTAAGGGTATTCTCCATTTGAGCCGCTAAAATCAAACATATCTCTATATCCAGTTCCATTGCTATCTATACAAAAAATATTGCCTGAATTATGGGTTCCGCCATAAGGTGTCATACCATATAACTTTTTACCTACAAGAATTAGAGAGCCGGTAGGATTAGGAGCATTTGAACCAAGGTCGTTCATATCCTTGTAACGATGGCCACCGGTATCTACCGAAAAAATAAGTCCACCGCCATTTGATCCTCCTACATAAGTCATGCCATATAATACGCCATTAGAAAGTACTAATGTTCCGAATTGGGGTTCTCCTCCGTTTGTATTATTAAAATCAAGAATATCTTTATAATGGCTTCCATCAGTATCTGCAGAAAAAACACACCCATAAGTTGGATTTGCACCGCCCTGTGATGTCATTCCGTACACTTTACTACCCGAGATAGTTAGTGAGCCCCACGGGTGTGAACCAAAAGGAGAAATTGTTCCCTTAAAGGAAAACAAAGTATCGTACTGAGCCACACAAGGGCTTATTCCTGCTGAAAATAAAACAATTGCTAAAATGTAGAATTTTTTCATGGTTATTTTTAATGGTTAAGGGTTATGCTAATTTTTATTATCTATTATTTCTGAATTACAACTTTATTATTCTTTTCACAATTGTTTGTTCTTCCGATTCTATTTTAAGCAGGTATATACCTTGAGGCAATGTACCTATACTAATTTGCTTGGTGGTAGTGTTATTGCTGATTTTACCGGAATACACCTGTTGCCCTAAAACATTAGTAATAGATATGGTACCATCCATAGGTTGGCTCATTTCAATATTGATAATATCCTTTGTAGGGTTAGGATAAATGTTGATATAATTGCTTTCACTTATTTCATCTATACCTGTGCATGTATTTACTGTCAGGTGCAGGGTAACAACGCTGTCGCACCCCTTGGCAGTTATTAATGAATGTGTTGGCGTACCAGAAGTTGTATACTCAGTTCCAAACCACCGCAAACTGTCGCATGTGGTAGCATTGGTATCTCCGGTTGCACTGTGATTAATGGTCAGGTGCAGAGTAACTACACTATCACAGCCTTTTGACGTTGTTAATGTATGCATTGGTGTCCCTGAAGTTGTATACTTAGTTCCGTACCACTTTAAACTATCACAGGCAGTAGCACTAGTATCTCCAGTTGTGCTGTGATTAATGGTGAGATGCAGTGTAACCACACTATCACAACCTTTCGCTGTTGTTAATGTATGTGTAGGGGTTCCTGAAACAGTGTATTTATTTCCGTACCACTTTAAACTATCGCAAGCAGTAGCGTTAGTATCTCCAGTTGTGCTATGATTAATGGTCAGATGCAGGGTAACAATACTGTCGCAGCCTTTGGAATTTGTTAGTGTATTTGTTGGCATTCCTGAAGTTGTATACTTGGTACCGTGCCATCTTAAACTATCACATACTATGGAGGTGGTATCTCCTGTTGTGCCATAATTAATAGTAAGATGGAGTGTTACTGTACTATCGCACCCTGCGACATTTGTAAACCCATGCGTGTGGGTAGATGAACTCGTGTAAGTATTGCCGTACCATTTAAAACTATTACATGATATTACCGCAGTATCTCCTGTATTTGGCTGATTAACATTAACAGTCATACTGTCTTTACTGCTACACCCCAATGCATCAGTTGCTGTAACTGTATAAACTTGTGTGGCGACTGGGTTAATACTTGGTGAGGAGCCGCTTAAGCTACCCGGCAGCCAGTTATATATGAAACTGCCGAAACCGCCATTGCCTATCGCTGACAAATTTGTGGAGTTGCCGCTGCAAATAGTTTGGTTACTACCCATAGTGATGGTAATAGGTATATAAGCCGGCAAAGCAGACAAGGTAATGGTTGCAATTACTTTCAAACCCTTTGCATTGGTAACAGTGTCCGAATAAGTGCCACCCGAGGCGCTAATGTTGTTAATAACTGCAGTGGTAGCTCCAGTTGACCAGTGATGAGTACATCCTAATCCGCCTCCAACAATCGTATCTGTTAAAATATAAGTGTAGCTTATGCAGTCAACCGCTTTCTTAATACCGGTTGTCATATACTCAAGCAGGCTGCTGCCATAAGCCGACCCTCCCGGGGGAAAAGAAATTGGCCAGCTAAGGTTTTTGGATGCAATTTGAGTTCCTGATCTTGTATATCCATACAGGAAACCATTGCTTGCGGATATAGGCTTGAACAGATAAAAATTACTATCACTGGCCTGCATTAGACTTCCAAAAAAAGAAAAATTAAAGGATTCTATAGTTGGTTGCGCACCAGAAATAGTACACTTAAAAATCCCTCCTAAATTTGAAGTACCTCCTCCGCTTGCTGCACCATAAATTGTACTATCATTCGTCTGGATTAAGTTACCATAAGGATATTCACCATCAGAAATACCTCCTGCAAAATTATGGATTACTACTTCTGTTCCCGAAATAGTACATTTGAATACAACCCCATAATTAGAAGATCCTCCATTCAAAGTCATTCCATAGAGATTACCATCAATGCCTTGAATTAGGCTGCCGTAAGGATTTGCTCCATCAGAAGCTCCTCCCATAAAGCTATACAACAAGGTAAAAGCTCCAGAAGGAGTACACATGAATATAATTCCTTTGTTTGACGTTCCGCCTGCATTGGTCATTCCATAAAAGTTACCATCGGTACCCTGTATCAAGCTACCATACATCGTTAAACCATCAGAAACTCCACCTGCAAAGCTGTGCAACAATGTTATCGTACCTGAAGTAGTACATTTGAATATAGTTCCTTTATTTGACGTTCCACCAGTATTAGTCATTCCATAAAAATTACCGTCGCTGGCTTGAATTAGGCTACCGCAGGGACTTGCCCCATCTGTGGTTCCTCCTATAAAATTATGTAATACAGATAATGTGCCGGATGTAGAATATTTAAAAATAGTTCCCTGGTTTAGAGGGCCACCACTTTGGGTCATACCATATATGTAGCCGTCCTGGGCCTGAATTAAACTACCGCTGAGATAATAGCCAATACCTTCACCTAAAGTATAAAAAAGACTTTCCGCACCCGAAGTAGAACATTTAAATATAGCCCCGTCATTTAGTATCCCTCCTGAGGTGCTAATTCCATATAAATTTCCATCGCTGCCTTGAACCATGCCCTGATCAGGAGAGGCACCATCAGTAGCACCTCCAATAAAACTATACAGTAATGTTTCCGTTCCTACAACATTGCATTTGAAAATTGTTCCAAGATTAGACACCCCTCCTTGGTTGGTGGTGCCATAAAGGTTACCGTCGCTGGCCTGAATTAGGTTACCTTCGGGAATAGCACCATCAGAAATTCCTCCGGCGAAACTATGTATTATAGAAAAGCCCCCCCCTGTAAAGCATTGGAATATAATCCCTTTACCTGATGCACCTCCGCCTGATGTCATTCCATATAACACACTATTGCTGGCTTGAATCAGGCCTCCATAGGGAAGAAACCCATCTGAAGTACCTCCTGTAAAAGTATGTAATACTGATTCTGTACCCGAAGTGGAACATTTATATATCACACCATAGTTAGATGTACCTCCGTTATTTGTCATACCATAAAGATTGCCATCACTGGCTTGAACTAAGCCACACCCAACAGGGTAAGCACCATCGGCACCGCCGGTAAATACATGAACTGTTGAATATACACCAGAGGTACTACACTTAAATATAGATCCACGCCCGGGAGATGTACTATATATAGTTGTGCCATATAGATTACCGTCTGTAGCTTGAATTAGGCCGCCGTCTGGATTTGAGCCATCAGTAGACACGTTAAAATAGTGCAAAATTGTTAAAACACCCGAAGTAGTACATTTAAAAATGCTGCCATTGCTATAAATACCTCCCTGGGATGCAACTCCATATAAATTGCCGTCACTGGCCTGAATAAGTTTACCCACAGGTTGTATACCGTCATTATATCCTTGAAAACTATATATAACAGTTACCTTACCCGCTGGTGTACATTTTATTATGGTTCCGTTATTACTGCCACCTCCTGCATAAGTAGTACCATAAAAATTTCCATCTGTGGCCTGAATAAATACTGATTGGCCGTTACTAGGAGGAATTCCAAAAGACCTCATAATACTATCTTTTGTACTTAGTGGGTTGTAATTAAAAATCATACCGCCACCGGTATCTCCATTATTTGACACCGTACCCCATAAAGTGCCAATACTTTGGCCATTACCAAGCGAAAAAGTAATAAGCGATAAGATAAAAAGTAGAGTTTTTTTCATGGTTCAGTGGTTAAAGGCAATTGCTGTATCTATACTCCAAACAAATATACGTAATGAATTCCACAACGTTACTACCGTTAACTACATTTTTAGCACATTAAAAAAATGAGTCAATTAATAAACATTTTATTACTCATGTTGTTATTTTGTATAAATTAGGGGTGCGAAAAGCACAGGAGTAAGGAATAAGTGGTAAGGAGTAAGATAACTTAAATTCCTTCACTTAATTGTTGCTTATTCAGGCATCCACTTATCCCATACCCCTTACCACTTATTACTTACTACTAACAACTAATTTTATTTATATGGCTACCCAACACGAAATGAGTTTACGCATACGCGAGCTTGCCGACAAGCTGGAAGAAGGCCTGCCGCGGGAAGAGATGATGAGGGAGTTTACAGGGAAATGGAGTGTATCTGAGCGCACCATTGCCCGCTACATGATATTTGCCAACGATATACTGAGCCACCGCCTTAACGAAAGAGAGGCTGTATTAGATGTAATGCGAAGTGAGGCCCTTGCCGAAGACATAGAAAACACCCTGCGCAGCACCCTGGAGCTGGAGGCCAGGCTATGTGCCATAGCCGAGGGCAACCTAGAGACGGAACGAACAGTGCATACCCGCCAGGGAGTGGTTAAGGTGATGCAAAAGCCTACCTATAGCGAGATACTCCGTGCTATAGATAGGTTACTAAAGATGCGTGGCTGCTATAGCATTAAAACAAAAAACCTGTTATCGCCCCAGCCTATGATCAAGTTGGTGATATCTGAGGAGTTGAATGAGAAATTAAAACTGATAGCTGCAAAAAACATGACAGAAAATGACAAAAAATGACAAATGTTAAAATATGCTAACATTTTTAGCAAAACCAATATTATCCCTACTTTTATCAGGAAATTGACTTTATACCTACTCTCTCTATTCTCTAAATTCATCATGAAAAAACAGATCTGTTTACTTGCCATACTTTTTATTTTAATGCTATTGCCTTTTGGTTCATGGGCTCAGTCTTCTGCAGCGCCTGCCCGCCCTGCCAAAAACTGGCAAAACAAAAGTATAGAGCAAGACAGTGTGTATGGTACCGGTTCCGATCAGGCACTTAATTTATTAAAGAGCAGGAAATCTACCCAGGTTGTTGTTGCAGTGATAGACGGAGGTGTATACATCAACCATCCCGCTATAAAGGATAACATTTGGGTAAATCCTAAAGAAATTCCTAACAACAAGGTAGACGACGACCACAACGGATACGTAGATGATGTGCATGGCTGGGATTTTATTGGAGGAAAAGATAGTGATGTTAGATATGATAACGTTGAAGTAACAAGGCTTTACAGGTTATTAGATAAAAAATATCATGATGTGCTGCCGGATAACATTTCTAAAGCTGATAAAGCAGAATACTACCAGTATCTGAAGGTAGAAAATGTATATACCAGCAGAAGAAGGGCATTCCACCAGGAATATGATTACCTGATCAATTTTGTGGATACCATAGGCAAAATGAAAAAGGCCATGGGTAAAAATGACATTACAAAAGCCGACCTGGATAGTTATAACCCTTCTGATAGTGGTATGACAAGGGCAAAAAGAAGGCTGCTAAGAAATATCAAGCGATTCTCAGTAGTCATAAAAGATCCCTCGGCCGACAGCATTATTAAAATAATAAAGCCTGAATTAGCACAGGTGAACGTAGCTCTTAATTACCAGTATAATACTGACTTTGATCCCCGTTTTGTGGTGGGTGACAATTATGCCAGCGATACAGAACGCTATTACGGAAATAACGATGTGGTTGGCCCAACCGATGTTCATGCCACCCATGTAAGCGGAATAATTGCAGGTGTGCGTACAGGTAAACCGGGCTCACAGGAAGGCATAGCAGACAATGTAAAGATTATGGTGGTGCGCACTGTACCCGATGGAGATGAACGCGACAAGGATGTAGCAAACTCAATTCGTTATGCTGTAGCAAATGGTGCAAAAGTGATCAATATGAGTTTTGGCAAAGGATATTCTTACGATAAAAAAGCAGTTGATGCAGCCATGAAATTTGCAGAAGACCACGATGTATTGATGGTGCATGCAGCAGGTAACGATGGCAAAAATAACGATTCATCAGATCATTACCCTACTCGCATCTACCAAAACACACATAAGGAAGCCCAAAACTGGATAGAGGTTGGAGCATCGGATACCAAAGGAAATCCTGGTATTTTTAGTAATTACGGTAAAAAAACGGTAGATCTTTTTGCCCCGGGTGTGCAAGTTTATAGTTCTGTACCTGACACCGGGTATGCTTATTTCGATGGCACCAGCATGGCAGCCCCATGCGTAACGGGCGTAGCAACTATCATTCGCGAATACTTCCCTAAGCTTACTGCCAAAGAAGTAAAAAAGATATTGATGAAATCTGTTACCAAAATTACTTTTAAAGTACCCCAACCCGGGCAGATGGATAAAAAAATGGTAATGTACAATAGCCTGTGTATTACCGGAGGTGTTGTAAACGCCACTAAAGCCATTCAGTTGGCTTTAAAACAGGCGGGAAAATAATCGCAAGCTAAGTTTAGGGTATAAGGCTCTTAGCTCTTTTAATTGGCTTTTAAAAGTCCTTGTTTGGATTGAAATATCTGGTTCAATATTTTCTTTTCCTTCAAATACACATGAATAGATATTTTACCGGAGAAGAGTCTTTTTTCAAGTTCGTTTTGCTTCAACACAAGTTTGTCAAAGGTATTTATGCCTTCCTGCGTATCAGTTTTACTTTGGGGGTTTCTTAAGTGCTTTATTATTTCAACTTTAATTCTCATGACTGTTACTTTTGTTTTCTACAACAAAATTACATTCATACACTTTAATTGCCATGATACAGAACAGTAGTCTGTATGAGAAATATCAGGTGGAGGGGAAACTGTACTTAGAAGTTATAGTTATAGCAAAGCCCAAGGGTACTGCTAACGAAAGCGACTGCGGCTGTGCTGGAGCTGGTGTAGCTATAATTAACGCCGTTGATATAATCTTTGCTTTGTGTTAGGCCATAGGTGGCCGAGCCATTCAGGAAGTCTATGTTAAACATTGCAGAGAGCCCTTTGCAAACGAAATAAGATAAACCAATTCCTGCATCCCAGTCGAACCCTGGATTGGTTATATATTCCTGCCTCCAGGTAAACTCAGGCTGTGTAGGAGGATCTTTTACATCAATACCGGAATTGGGCAGGGTAATGAATTCCTTACCACCCAGCAGTCTTGCTTCAAAGGCCAGCTTACCAAACGAATGACGGAACGATATGCCTATCATGGGACTGAACTGAGTAAAGCTACCATAGCTTAAAGAAGTAACCGTAGATGTAACATTAGGTGTATTAAGGGCAAGGTACTTGCCAATATCGAAACCATTGGAACAAAAGGACAATTTACCCGCAAGCCCGAATTGAGAATGGAACAACTGCGCACGTGCCGTTAGGTTAATGGTGTAGCCGGGTTCAAAGTAATCCATCCATATACTATTCGATGCAGGGCTTATCATTCTTTCGGGAGCCAAGCCTACACCTGCATTTAAGCCAATGTATGTTTGGCCAGTGCGTGCAGTGTCTTTGCCACCTGCCAATGCAAATGCAGGCAACAATAGGAATACAAAAAGGAGGTTTTTCATTTGGCAGGGTAAAGATAGGGAGCTTTTCTGTTGTGCACAATTCTCTGCGAAACTCTGCGTTGTGTTTCCTCCGCACAAAGAATGGCAGGGAGTTACACAAAGATGAAAGAATATAGTGTTACCTATTTCTCTATATTTACCCTGTTATGTATATCCGCCCAGTGTTTATTTTCCTGCTGCTCTTTATTGTATCTCCTGCCTTTTCGCAAACAGCAGCCACTCCGGATAAAGCCATAAAGCCCGCGCTTATAACCAGCCCCATTACAAAAAAGCATTCTCAACATAAATCCAGCGTGCCCATGGCGCAATACTTTTATGTGGGTAACGAAAGGATAAAATTTGCGGTGTTCCATACCGATACTATTAACATAAGCGATACCCTGCCCCCGTTTGTTACGCATATTGCCGAGTATGTGTGGGATACCATTAATTCGGGCTATATATATGCCATAAAAGAACAAAGACTTTTTTGCGATGCGGTAAACCCCCAAATATTAAAGGGCGACCTGATGAACATGCTGAAGATAATGCCCGAAAGTGGTTTTAAGCATTTAGATAGACAAGGCGGTGAATTCAGGGTAAACATTGAAGAAGCCCTTTACGATGGCGGTGAAGATTCCGTTTTTATAGCCGTTGACATAGAAGGTTTTATAGGAGGCGCAGCCGACTTTGAAGAGCATGGCGTGGTAGGCCTGCGTTATAAGGACCTGGAGAAATATAACGACAGCCTGTATAAAGCGCCCGACCACTACCCTATGAACCGCTTTAATAAAGAAATGTCGCTTCGCTAATTAGTAATTAAAAATTACGAATTACGAATTAGATGTGGAAGTGTGTAACTTTGCATATGTATCTATAAAGCAGCTTATGAAGCTCTTGCGCAGAATATCACTACTCAATACTTATCACCCAGTACTAAAAGCTTGCTTAATTTTTAGTTTTTCACTTTTAGTTTTTAGTTCATCCCAAGCGCAAACCCAGGCTACTATGGCCGACAGCAATGTGGCCGTGGCTGCTGTAAAACTTATACTGCAAGGCCTGTGGGCCGGGCCCGATGAAAGTTATTACTTCCTCTTCAGGGGCGATTCGGTTAAGGAATGGGAATCTGACGGAGCCGATTCGAGCGCTAAGCCCTGGTGCAACTTTGTTGTTTCTCACACAGCCTGTGATACTGCTTCGGCACACGCTCCGGGTGCTACAGGGGTGTTCCTCGCTATTACATGCCACTCACCCGACTACGATGAAACCCGTTGTTACTTTATCCAATTCATTAATGCGGTGGAGGTACAACTGGGTATTAAAGGACGCTTTGATGAGTCAGGGGACATGAAGAAAGTAAAAAGTAACAACTAAAAAGAAGCGCTTCTGGCGTTTTGGATACTGCAAATAAGAATGGATAGAATAAATTTTAACACAGAGGTCACGGAGAAGGCAGAGTTACACAAAGTGCATTATCTCTGTGAATCTCAATAAACTCTGTGAACTCCGTGTTAAAAAAATAAGCTTTCTGTCAACGTAGATTACATAGATAAAACACATATCTCTAGTTTTTAACTTTTAGTTTAATAAATTGAACACAGACCGTTCTATAATATGGCTAATACTTGCACTCGCTGCTTATGCAGTATGGAAGTGGTATATAAAGCCAAGGATGGATGCGAAGAATAGGGATAAGGAGTAAGCAGCAAGAGATAATTTGCCACAGATTCTCAGATTGCTTTTAGTTTAGCGAAGCGGCGGATTACTTTACGTACTCGTATATCAGCCTGTATATTTGCCCGGGAGATATGTCAGTTTCTGAGGTGAAACGGGTATCTTCTCCAAAGTATAAATAAGTCTTGTTATCTCCTGTGACAGATAACTGCTCTTTCACTTTTTTGTCATCGGGGTAATAAGTATACCTTTCCACTGAAGAGGGTTTATCCAGGCATGAACCATATGTATCTCCCTCTAAAAGGTTTCCCAGTTTATTATAACTCCATGTGCGCTTGGAGTTTTCAGCAGTCTCTCCTCCACCTGTAACAGTTTCTTCCAATGGCCTGTTCTTCGAATCGAACTTGCGTGTAGTTATTGAAATGGATGTAGATGAATAAAGGTAACCGCTTTGGGTGGTAACAGCCGAATCGAAAATTATATTCTTATTCTGAAATTTATAAAAGTAGTTTGTTGTAGTGGTAATAGGTCTGCCTTCGTTTTCAGCTATAGATACTTTCGACATCTCCACACTATCTTTATTATATACAGTAACTGTTTTAGTGTTGTTTGGACAAGTAGCTCCGTCCTGCAACAGTGGTAATTCATTTTCGGTTTCGGTGTAGCCCCCATCCTTTTGATAGTCGGTAAGTATCATGTGTGTTAACCTACCATTGGTATAGGTGTCCAGTTCGGTTATCCTTCCATTTGCATCGAACAAAGATTTTGTGATAACCGTATCATTGGCGGAGACATGCCTGGTTTCAAGCTCACGACCCTGTGCATCGTATTTTCCGTAGTTGAATACAGCGCCATAGCTGGTGAGACTCTTTTGCCTTATTATTTTGTAAGCCCCTTCTTTGGTAACACTTAGAAAGGTAGTATCGTTATCCGTATAATAGGCAGTGGAGGTCACTTCGCCTGAATCATCGTAGGTGTAATAGGAATAATTAGTTTCAAATTCCTTCATGTTGGTTTCGCTCCAGCTTTCGTTACGCTTTACCACCGAATCTTTCACCAGGTTTCCTTTAGCGTTCCACACAACTACTTCATCCGATATAAGTTGTAGCCATTCTTTGGTGGTTACATATCCATATTCAGTTTCCCGTATTTTATCGCCCGCTGCATTGTATATATCCCTAACGCTGTCAACTATTTTATTTGTGCTGTCAATGCGCACCGACAGTTCCTTCTTGCCTTTTTTATTAAAAGTAATAGTGGTTTTGCTTACAAACTTTTTATTCTTAAAAGTGCTGTCGGAATAAGAATAAAGATTTAAAACAACAGCCTTAAATCTTACCTGGCTATGGCCAATGGTATCGTAAAACAGGGCCAGGCAATCGTTGCCATAATATGTTCCGGGAATAGTGGTATATGGCCTGTAATCACTATATAAATTATTGTTTTCGTGCTGTGCAAAAACAGGGCCACCGGCACATAGTAAAGCAAGTATTAATAACAAAAAGGGACGACGATTGGCTCTGTTTACTACCATATAAAGTGTACGGTGTAAAGCAAAGGTACGTAAATAGAAACAATAGTTTTTCTTAAGCTTTGTGATAATATTATTTTTGCACTGACACTTCAGTTTTAGGGGACCCCTATTTAAATAAAGATTGTGACTAAACTAATTGAAGCAACCGTTGATATAAAGGCAGCCCCTTCAGCTGTTTGGAAAGTTCTTACTGAACCTCACCTGATGAAAGAATGGATGGGAGAACCGGAAATGAGTTTAGACATTAGAACAGACTGGAAGGTTAATAACCCAATTACCATTGCAGGTTTCCACCATGTAAAGTTTGAGATAAAAGGCACAATACTAAAGTACGACATCAACAAAACCCTTACCTATACTCACCTTAGCTCAATATCCCACCTGCCCGACAAAAGAGAGAACTATACCCTATTTGAATTCAAATTAAAGTCGGTAGAAAATAAAACTGAGTTAAGTATTGAGGTTAGCAACTTCCCTACCGAAAGCCACTACCAGCATTTCAATCTTTACTGGAAACCTACCCTTAAACTGATAAAGCGAATCGCAGAAGGCGAAGTAATTTAAGCCTCTTCTTTTTGAATATTTCAAATAATCATATACATTCGTGCCTCCATTAAGGAATGTATGAGGAAAATGTTATTTATTTCAGCTTTTCTATTGTCGCTATGCAGCTGCTTTGGGCAATCTGCAGCGCTTACCAAGGCCGCTAAGCAACTACAAGGCACATGGCTATCGCAGGGCGACAGCATTTGCGAACTGCTTATAACCGCCGACAGTATCACCACCTTTCGCTTTAGGGCTAATGGTGTTTCAGGTTGCAGCTATATCCTATCTTCCGATCCTTGTGTTAAAGTGGTTAAGTTCCCTGCTGCAACAGGTGTGTATATGGCACAACAGTGCAAGGGCCAAACCATTTGCTGTTCTATTTCTGAGCTAACAGATTCTTCACTTAAGATCATCTATCCTAATGGCACCGAGATGCATTACAGGATAGAGACTGGGAAGAAGTAATCAGAAAACAGAATCCAGTAGTCAGAATCCTTAATTGCCATGACCTTTCCCAAAGGGATGCATTTGCATAGGTCGTGGAGAAAAAGCTTAGTGGTATTTGGCTTTAGCCGAAATATCCCAAAGATTGGGCTGAAGCCCACCTTGGTAAGACATAGGAACCCACGAGGTAAACCTCGTGGCAATTTAAAAGTGTAGTTCCGTTAGTTTAAACTTCTTA
>Ga0206878_10419_pt1 | contig 12904 bp, 16 predicted proteins | sample Alteio_BWOrgCont_8_FD_152621 | JGI IMG/M metagenome (GOLD analysis project Ga0206878, IMG submission 152621) | Enriched cells from forest soil in Barre Woods Harvard Forest LTER site, Petersham, Massachusetts, United States -... | ecosystem: Environmental > Terrestrial > Soil > Temperate forest >... | reverse complement strand
TGGTATCGGTATGTGCTCCATTGCTCCATATATAAGAATCTTTCCCGTTATCGCCTGTAGCTGTAAGCAGCACACATTGACCCGCGCAAACATCTCCGCTACTGAGAGTTACAACCGGGTAAGGGGTTACTGTGATTGTAATAGTAGTATCTACAGGGCATTTGCCGCCAAAAGTGGTAACAAGTGTATAAGTCGTTGTAGAGGTAGGCTTTACTTTAATTGAGTTGGATGTGGAATTATTGTTTTGCCAGAGGTATGTACCTCCGCCATTTGCCGTTAATATTGTACTGTCGCCCAGGCATAAGGAATCTTTGCTTACAGTAACCGTTACTTTTTTGATTTGTACACCATGTACCAGCGTCTTAGCTGTATCAGAAAAACACGTATTGGAAGTTACTACATAAAATGTTGAGTCATCTGTGGGCTTAACCCATATACTGTCTCGCGTTTGCCCTGTACTCCATTTATACGGACCCACACCGTTAGCTATAAGCAGCGCACTATCTTTTGGGCAAATGGTATCTGGCTTAACAACCAGGGTAGGAGGTTGGTTTGGGAGAACAATTATTGTTAAGGTAGTGTCTCTTACACATTTCCCATTGGAAAGTCCAAGGGTATATGTTTGGGTGGAGGCGGGTGACACTTTAATAGAAGAATTGGTGGAGCCTGTGCTCCAATAATAATTTTGCACTCCAGTTGCGCTTAAGATAGCAGAATCCGTAGTGCCAGAACAAATAGTGTCGTGGGTAACGGTTACCTGGAATACAGGAGAAGGATCTACTTCCACAACGAAGGAAGTGAAGCTTGTATCAGAAGGAGTTTGATTATCATACCCATATAAGTTTACGGTATGAAATCCAAAACTCAAAGGGGAACCTACTATCTTCATGGTAATGCTGTCTGTATTCCCTGGTTGGTTGGAAAGGACTGTCAATCCAGGCATAATGGGATTAACTAAATTAACCCAAACCGAGTCGTTCTGAATAGGAGTAAAGAAAAAGAGCTTGATATCGGTTGAATCACCCTGGCATATTCTAAAAGTGTCGCATGGGTTTACTCCGGACGTAAGAGGAGCAATTTGGCCTGAACAAAGATTGAACTGGAAGGATTTATTATTAAGCCAGTAAACCCCATCGTAATTAGGTCCGGTAGGATACTGACCCTGGTAAGTGTTACTTGCTACGTTAAATCTGCCTATCTGCACAAACCTTACTCCATCGCCCTCATTTGCACCTACAGTGGCTGGTTTACCGGCAAACCCTTTACCGCCGTCGGTACAGGCGCCCGGAGAATCTGCTCCGGTAGTCCACTGCATACCTTTATAACATAATTCTACATTATTGCCATTGGGGATTATAGGATCGGTTCCGTTGCTTATTATTATCTGGAAGGTATTATTTAAACTATCATCACCATAGTTGCCGGATCCTCCGCATCCACTCCATTTAGGGCCTACATAACCTACACTATCCCACTGTATAATCATATAAGTAGGTGTTACTTTATAATATATCTGGTCGCTGCCGACATATGGATACCTTATAGGATTGTCTAAGTTATCAACATCGGCCCAAAAGGCAGAGATCATTTTAACTCCGGTTGTAGGGAATCCTGTAGGGTTGAACGGGGTATACCCGGCCCCGAAGGTGATATTACCGTTGGTATTAATATAAACTTGTGTCTGGGGAGTTCCCCAAAAGCAAAAGTTAAAGGGCAAGGTTATGGCATTAGTAGTGCAATCATCACAGCGATAATCCGGAGAACCGGAACTAAGCAGAAATGGAGCTACTTGAAAAGTGGCATCCCTTGTTTGCCAGCAATTACAACTTTGTGCCGTTGTTTTAATAACAGCAAAAATACTTATGAATAATATGAAGGTGCAGGTAGCTATTCTTTTCATAGGTAATTTTATACTTATCCTTTTAAGTTTATCAAAGGTATATAGTTATCATAATAATCGGAAATACTCTTTAAGTCTTATTATGATACTTTAAAAGTATTAATAGATAATGAGCTTATTTTGATTACGGGCATTTGACTAAGATATTACCTTTGCACAGAATAGAATAATATTGCACACATATATGGATCGTCTGATACCCATAAACTCAAAAAATGATATTCCGGAAGAATATCGAAATAATCCCATAGGGCTACTCCTTGAATACCATAATCTTAACAGGCCGTTTGAGGTATACCAGAGCGCACAGTTGCTTATTGGCATGTGCATGGATAACCGTAAGCATATGCAAATGCCTGATAATTTCTCTTACATACTACGCACCGGTGGTGGTAACCTAAGGTATAGTGAATTCAAAGTTTCATATGCAGTAGGTGTAGGGAAGGTTAATCACATTGCATTGATAGGTCATAGTAATTGCGGAATGGTTAACCTGGTTTCTAAAAAAACAGAATTCATCAACGGACTTATAGAAACGGCAGGGTGGAGCAAAGAGCAGGCAGAAGAGCAATTCATGAATTTTGCTCCCATGTTTGAAATAGGCAATGCAATAGATTTTACTTTAAGCGAGACCGTAAGGCTGCGCCGCAAATATCCTAAAGTGCAATTTGCACCTATGCATTATAAGGTAGAAGATAACAGACTCTATTTGATCAGGGAAAATTAGTGTCTTATTTGCCGTTATAGGCATCTTCAAGCCCTTTTATATCAAGCTTACTCATTTTCATCATAGCCTGCATTACACGGTTAGCCTTAACCCGGTCTTTATCGCCAAGTAGCTTACCTAAAATAGATGGTACAACCTGCCACCACAGTCCGTACTTGTCTTTAAGCCAACCACATCTGCTTTTTTCACCTCCTGCCGAAAGTTTTTCCCATAAGTCATCTACTTCTTCCTGCGTTTCGCAATTTATAAAAAGAGAAATAGATTCATTGAACTTAAAGTGTGGTCCTCCGTTGAAAGCTATAAACTCTCTTCCGTCTATCTCGAAAGATGTGGACATAGGAGATGTACTGGTGATTTTTGAACCTTTCAAAAGCGAAGTGTAAAATTTGGCAGCTTCTTCAGCTGTACCATCATACCACAGAAAGGGCGTTACCTTATTCATAATTATGTGTTTTATTGTTGTTCTACAAATTCCTTTAACGATCGGCCTATAATATCTGTCCAACCCTTTTCAAAGTTTCCGCGAGCCAAATCCGGAATATTAGGGAAGGTTTCCAGGCCTTGGTGAGTAAGCTTTATTTTCGTTTTGTTCCCCTCGGGCGACAGTTCGAATGTTACAAAGGAATTACCCTCATAACCTTTGAATCTCCAACTGTATGTTAGCTTTTTACCGTGAATTACTTCAGTTATTTTACACAAATGAACGTATACTTTATCTGGTGGTCCACCATTGAAACTAAATTCAAATCCCACCTCAGGCTTAAATTCTTTCAGGTCAAAGTACCACTGCTTCATTTCATCTTTGTCTGTAATCGCTTTCCATACTTTATCAGCCGGAGCATCCAAAATGCGCTCAATAGTAACTGGTTCTGCTTTCATCTTAGCGGACGTTTACAGATTTAGGCGGTTGCTTTTAACTTCTTATGATAATAAATATAAGACCCAGCTGCCAGGGCAAGAAATACGATCATAAAGCACCATTTGCTTGCCGGTACTCCTAATGCTATTTGAGAGTAAGTAGCAGCTATCAGATCATAGGTTAAGCCTGCATATGCCCATTCTTTTATCCTCGGAAATCCCGGAATAAGTATGGCAATAGATCCTAATAATTTAGCGATACCTATAAACGTAACAAAATAGACAGGATAATGCATTTGTGTTGAAATCATGTCAACAGCTGATTGTACCTGGAGTATGTCCGGGATCGAGGAGAATAGCATAAATCCTCCAAAAAGAATGGTGAGGATCCAGTAGATAATGTTTATTTTTTTCATTGTTTTAGGTTTGAGTGTTTATTGTTTATGGTCGCTTAGGTTCGTAGTAAAGTAAAACTTTGCCGGAATTAAAAATTTTTGTTTTGACAAGTGTCAGGTTAAGTCTATCATGTAAGCCTTTGAATAACGAATTACCTTTCCCCAGCAATATAGGATTTATCGTAATCCGGTATTCATCGATTAGATTCAATTGTATTAAGGTGGAACAAAGATTGGCACTACCCATAACAAAAATGTCCTTACCAGGTTGTTGCTTTAATTTGTTTACTTCTTCCTTGATATTTTCTTTTACCAATTTTGTGTTATTCCAATCTGCTTTTTTCAAGGTTCTGGAGAATACAATTTTTGGAAAGCTATTCATTTTTTCTGCAATTATCGGATCATCTTCCGTTGCTGACACGGTTGTCCAATAACTTGCCATCAATTCATAAGTAACCCTTCCGAATAACAGAGTGCCTGCAGATAATAGTTGTTCATTAGCGAATTCGTTGAACTCTTTATCTACATTATGCCAGTCAAGTTCTTTGTTCACTCCTTCAAAGAAACCATCAAGGGTTATCAAATTAAATAGAATTAGTTTTCTCATTTTAAAAATGATTTATCAGTTTTTTAAGTAGTCTGCCAATACAGGAACTATAGCTTTAGAAGATACCTTATGGTCTTGCCCCTTTAATAGTTTTATTTGTGCATTGGGAATAGTTTTTGCTAATTGTTCCACCGCATTGCGCAAAGATATAGGACTTTTTTCTCCACCTGCAACGAGTGTTGGTGTTGTTACAGATGCGGCCAGCTTCGTTGGTAAGGTAAATCCAGCCATTACAGCTGCATCGTACGGAAGAGTATGGGCCACGGCCTTAAGTTTACTCCATACAGGTGTTAAGCTCATTATCATGGGGAAAATAGCAGGCATACCTACCAGGTCTTTCATAAAGAACTTAACGGCGGCACTTCTTTTACCAGCGGCAATTAGCTGTTTGAATTGCGCTTCGGCATCGGCAGGAGGGTTGTGCCCACCCATATTCATTACATAGGGTGCTTCATATAAAACCATTTTTTTAATGTTAAGTCCTTTGGCTGCAGCATTTAATGTGAGTGCAGCACCAGAAGAAAAACCAACCATGAAGACTGAACCGCCTGCTTCTTTAATCAAGGCGTCCAGGTCTTCAATTTCTTTATCAACAGAATAGGGCAGTGTATCTCCGCTCTCATTCCTGCCTCTTCTATCGTAAGTAATTACTGTAAAGTCTTCCGCAAGGAGTTTAGCCATCTCAGTGGTTGGCCCAAACGCACGGCTGCACATGGCGCCATCTACCATAATTACAGGTTGTCCTTTGCCTGTTTTGCTATAGGCAATTTTGGTACCGTCTTTTGAGATTACTGTTGCCATAGTTTTATTTTTTCTTTGGATCTTTCTTTTTACCAGGTTGTTTTACTGTCTTTGCCTGTTTCACTCCTTTAAAAACTGCATAAATAGCCATGGCATGCCCATGACCGAGATCAAAATCTTTTTTTAGCCAGTTTACAACTTCCATGGCTTTAACACCCGGTTTTAGCAAACCTTTCTTTTCTGCTAACTTTTTGAAATCGTCGGGAGTTTTGCCTGTTTTAGTATAAATATTGTCTATGTATGCTTGAAACGACATATAATTAATTGTTTAGGTTTAGTAATCTAATACTGCGCATTGAAAACCTTCTTTCTCCAGCATTGTCATTATTTCTTTGGCACTTATCTTTTCTCCTTCTATCCGTAAAATTTTGTCTCTGTCTTCCAGGTCGATATCAATTTTATACTCAGGGAAACTTTTTGACAAGGCCTTTATAATGGGCCCTGCTTTTCTTTCCCTGAGATTGGTTTTAAAGACCTCTACCATTTTGGAGTTACTTTTTACTTTTAGAAAGTAGCACAGTCAGTTTATCAAGACTTTCGCTCCAACCCTGATTCATGCCATTCAATGCAGCTTCGAATCCTGGTTTATATTTGGTTACAAGAGCATGTACAGTAAGTTTAGTTTTGCCATTTACATCTTCAAAGGTTATGGTGTTTGTTATTTCAAGACCCGGATCTTCGCCGCTTTCGTTGGTAAAAGCTGAGCTGGAGAAAACAAGTTTTTCTGGCTTTTTTACTTCTTTAAAAACAGAACTCATCTTGTGATTGGGAAAGCCTGGCGCATCGCTCCGGATTTTAAAAACGCCTCCCGGCCTTGGGTCGAGTTCGCATTCTGAGTTAATAAAGCCATGCGGCATCCACCACTCTGTCATCATTTTTTCATCTGTCCAGGCTTTCCAAACAAGTTCGCGTGGAGCATCGAGAATGCGTGTAAGAGTAAGTTCTTTAGGTGGGTTCTCTGTTTTTGTTGTCATAATGATATGAATTAAGAGTTAATTTATTTGGTTTATAAAATGCTAAATAAAGCTCACTTTTTATTTTTTGATAAATATTCGTCTAGCTGATCAAATGTTCCACCAAAACCTTGCTGCATGCTGCCGAACATATCTGTGTACGCTTTTTGTTCTGCGGCACTTGCGTTAACAGGTTTTCCTCTCAGTATAATTGTTGTTTTGCCTTCATGCTCAGTGAATGTTAATATGCTCATAAGCTCGTGAGGCATTGCGGGATTAAAAGGATTAGGAGTTACCTCTTCTTTTTCGTTCGAAAAGGAAGAGATAAACACAAGGCGCTCCGGTTTCACAATTTCAATGTACTTAAACTTGCCCCACATTTTTCCCATAGGCGATTCCATATAATAATGGAAGATCCCATCAGGGCGGAAGTCTAATTTCTTAACGCCAATAGAAGCTCCTTGGGGTCCCCACCATTTGGCAAGTGCCTCAGATTCTGAAAACGCCTTCCATACTAGTTCCCTTGGGGCATTGAATTGGCGCATGATAACCAATTCCTTTTCTGCTGGCACTTTTGCAACATAAACTTCGAGCTTATCTATATTTTGTTTTAATCCTTCAGCTGCCCCAAATTCTTCGATTACTTTTTTGAGCAATTCGGCAGATTCAAAGTGGGATGTTACACTGAGTAAAGTTTTCTTTCCTTCTGCTTTAAACAAAGCCGTCATTCTGAATAGTGGAGGACCTGTGTGTTCGAGTATTATTTTTTCGTTTTTAACTATCTTAACGTAGCGATTGGTATTTCTATAATCCATACCGTTGGGGCCATGCATAGTAAAATCCCACTCGCCGCCTTCTTTAAAATCCATTTTATAAATGGTGTTTGTAAACCCGGTTGGTCCCCACCAGTGTTTAATATGTTCGGGATTGGTCCACATTTCAAATACAAGATCACAAGGTGCATTAATGAGCCTGCTTATGCTCATTTCATTTTCCGTAATTACTAGATCGGATTTACTTTTTGTTTCCATCACTTTTCTTTTTAGAGGGTTTATTTTTATGTTGTATTTCGTGCAAATATTTTTCCAGTGCATCAAGTTTGTTGTTCCAAAATTCCTTGTACTGTTCCACCCAGTCTGATATTTCATTCAGTTTGGCCAGTTTAGCTTCACAATATCTTTCCCTGCCTTGCTGATGTATTTCAATAAGTCCACACTCGGTAAGTATCTTAATATGCTTGGAAATGGCGGGGCGACTTATATCAAAGTTCTCGGCTACAGAATTAAGGTTTAAGTTTTTATGTGCAATTAAATTGATGATCTCCCTGCGGGTAGGGTCGGCTATGGCTTGAAATACGTCTCTTCTCATAATGTATATGTAACTATTCGGTTACAAATATAAACAAGAAACCAATCGGTTACATATATTTTTAAATTAATTTTTCGTTTGAATCTTTTGTGCCTGAAAATCAGCGTGAAATAATAGTACTATTTGTCTTTAACCTCACTATCATGCAAGTGGCCGATATGCTTACTTGCATCGTTTTTATCATCCGTTAATTCACTTCCAATAAAATAACCCAGGGCTTGTGTAGTTGGGTAGGTATCCAAAACCACTTTAAGAATAGCGGTAAGCGGCACGCTTAATATCATACCCGGGATACCCCATATCTGGCCTCCAATTAATAATACAACAATGGCTATGAAAGGGTTAACACTTACCCTTGATCCCACTATCCTGGGTGTTATAAAATTAGATTCCATAAACTGTACGACAAACAAGACTGACATAACAGCTACTGCGGGCAAGGCCGAATCTTTTGTAAGTAATGTGTAGAAGGCAGTTATTAAAGCTCCTATGGTAATGCCTATATAAGGAATGACAGTTAGCATAGCTACAAAAAAAGCGAAGAAAACGGCGTGATCAACCCCTATAATGAGAAGGCCAACGGTATTAAGTCCCCCAATGATTAAAATTACTGTAAGCAAACCAAGTAAATAATTCTGCACCAGCTTTTGAACATTATGTATAAGGTGATTGGCCTGGGTTTGTCTTTCATCTTTTAATAGTGCAAATGCAAAATTTTTGAAGGACTTGTTGTAAACCAAAAAACAAAAAATGTAAACTATAATAAGCAAGAGCATGCTCATCACGCTGGTAGTTCCTACAATGGTACCCGATACCATTTCGCCAATAGAGTCTATCAACTTGGTTTTAACGTTTGCAATAGATTCATTGATGGAGGAGCTTTGTGTATATTCAATAATATAGTTCTGCAACTTGCTAAACCTGTCATTTATTTGCCCGCTTAATTTGCCCAGGTTGTTTATTATACCTGTAAGTTCCTTGCTTACTAAGAATACTACAACAACCAAAACAGTTATAATGAGGAGAACAGAAACAATTACAGCTATTGCATTGGGAAACTTCCAATGCAATAGTTTTTTGTAAACCGGATAAAGGAGCATGGATAGTAATGAGGCTATAACTATAGGGAGTAAAAACTCCTTAGCATAAATAAGTATGATGGTTCCGAGCACACATACAATGAGCCAGCTTGCAAGTTTTACCGGTAGAGGCAAATTTTTCATTACGTGAGTTATGGTACAAATCTACAAATTAAGCGACTGAGTCTGGTTTTAAGGAATTTTAACATTGTAACACAGTGTCTTCACCATTCCTTCACCCCGCCCCAATACCTTTGTTTCAGTTCTTTAATTAATAACATATAAAAAAATAAAAGTCATGAAAAAGTTAAGTGTAATCCTCGCATCACTGGTTCTGTTTGCCGGTGTATCTTTTGCCTCTCCTGTAAAAAAACAAGTAGACAAAAGCAAAGCAAAGACTGAAAAGAAAGCTCCCGCCAAGCAAAAGAAAGCCGCAAGCAAACCTGCTGCTTCCAAAGCACAAGCTCCGGCTACTAAGTAATTCTTCAGGCCAATCCTCAGGCACAAACCCTGGTACCTATCATAGGAATCAGGGTTTGTGCTTTATTTCACTTTAAAGAATCCTTTATCGAAGGCCGAACAATATATTTTATGGTATGCTTCTATGGTTTTGGAATACGAAAAGGCATGATCCATCACTTCTTTTTTTAGGTTTTTATTTGTTTTGGCAAAATGAATAAGCTCATCTGCAATGGCAGATTTTTGTCTGCCCGAGCTTCGTAAAGCACTCCAGGCACAAATACTGGCCATGCTTTCAAGCATATTTTGCAGTTTTTTCTTATTCCCGTGAAATAATATATAGTTGATTCTATCAGCGGTTGGCTGTAATTCCTTGAGTACAAAATTTTTATCGCCAATATTAATGCTTGCAAGCAAGGCAGGAGGATCTGATAATACGCGTCTTTGTACTTCTATCAGTCGCTCTGCTTCGCTGGTCCATTTGGGTTGGGGTGTTTTAATACCTCTGGTGGCACAGGATGGTAATGTTTCTTTGATATCGATCAGGAAGTGACCACTTACGCCACCTCTGCCTTCCACCAATGCAACGTATCTTTTTAGTCCCAGGCTGGAGGTGCCTGCTATACGAAAGGCAACATCCAATACCTTATAGAAACCCGGATTGTTTCGTCCTTTTGCCCATTGGTTTATACTAGCAGTAACTTGTTTCTTTTCAGCATCGGAGAGCTTTAAGGTATGTACCCGGTCGATTAATAATTTTAGTTGCCCTTTCTTTTTGATGGTTCGTCTCTTTATCAGCTCTTTTCGAGTACGGCATTGCACTGCTTCAAGAAATTTTTTAATTGCGCCCTTTGCAGTCTCTTTTTCTAATGTGCGTATGTATCCTTGTTCCAATTTATTAAAATAGGTGTCCGTAAATAATTTACACAAACCATGTGCCTCTTGTAAGTTAATGCCGAGATTAGCAGATGCCATGTAGATACTTGTGAGCATACGGCTTATATCGAAAAGACAGGGGCCTAGCAGGCATTCGTCAAAATCATTAATGTCAAAATAGGCAACGCGGTTATCGCCTTTATAACTTCCCAGGTTTTCCAGGTGAAGGTCTCCGCAAAGCCATATATCTGGAGAATGGTGAAGGAATGAATTTGCAGGAACATCTTCATAAAACAGATCGGGTACAGCTCTGAAGAAACGATACCTGTCTTCACGCATAGCCTTGTATTTTAAGGCCAGTAGGTCAGGCAATCTTCCTTTATTATAGTTTTTGATCTTTTCAGGGATATCGTTTCTCATAAATAGGATATTAAGGCTTATGCGAATGTAATAAAAAGCCTTATGGCATGTTTTTCATACTTTTGTTCTCTCATTCAACCCATAGCGGATGCCCTTTAAATTATCTTACCAGTCTTCTTTTGCAAAAAGCATTATAGCCCTGGTAAGTGCAACTGCAATAGCACAGGTAATAAATTTTGGATTTAATATATTTCTTGCCAGGCTATACTCTCCATCCGATTTCGGAGCGCTTTCTGTTTTCCTGTCATTGGTATCTTTTGTAGCTGTAATTTCTACCGGTAAATATGACGTAGCTTTGGTTGCTGCTCCTGATAGGGAAGATGCAAAAGGCTTGGTATCTCTGGGCCTTTTTATAAGTGTGTTTACAGCAATAGCTACATTCATAGCGGCTTGGCTCGCTTATACAGTACCGTTTAGTTTTTATTCACAAAATCAGGTACACGATTGGTTTTATCTTATCCCCGTTTCACTTTTTCTTCTAAGCGCTTTCCAAATGTTATGGATGTGGAACGTGCGAGAAAAGAGATTCAAAAGCATATCGTTTATTCGCCCATTGGAAGCTTTTACAAATAATGTAGTGTGTATTCTTTTAAAGAGTTACAAAGCAGTGGGTCTTTTAACAGGATCACTAATAGCTCAGTTTGTTTCTTTCTCAGCCATAGGTATCATTTCGTTGGCAAAGAAGGAAAAACATCTTTTCTATTCTCCATTAAACAAGTTGAAAGATCTTGCAGGCAAGTATATTGAATTCCCCAAGATAAATATCCTGCAAGGCTTTGTTGATACACTGCAAATGGGCATCATTGTTTTAGTATCGTCTAATTATTTTCCTCCGGCTGAAATAGGTTTTTATGCTTTGTGTATGCGTGTATTACAGGCTCCGGTAAGGCTAATAGTATTGCCTCTTTCTCATGTTTTTTTTGCCGAGGCTTCTGAAAAATACAGAGAAGGCAAGGGTATTTACAACCTTCTGAAAAAAGTTACCTACCAAACCGGTATGTTAACCGTGGCCATGCCGATAATATTAATAATTGCCGGACCTTTACTTTTTAAAATAATATTTGGTGCTGAATGGGAGGAAGCAGGAAAGTATGCAGCTATTTTGTCGCCCTGGATATTTTTTGATATGATACGTGGCCCCATAGTGCAGGTGGCTTCTATTGTTGGGAAGCAAAAGCAGATACTGGTGATATCTGTAATTTCGAGTGTCGTTCTGTTGCTTTCCATTATTTTTGCCATATGGCTCAGAATGCATTTTGCAACTATGCTCATGCTAATTTCGGCTTCACAAAGTATTGTGAATTTGTATATTATAGTATTCATTTTTAAGATATCGCGGACCGCTGATACGGTTCGTAGTTAGATCATGGTGTACGACTGCTTTACATTTTTCAACGAGTTGGATATGCTTGAGATACGGCTCAATATCTTAAATGATGTAGTGGATAGGTTTGTATTGGTAGAAGCAACCCGGACTCACCAGGGAAAAGCCAAGCCACTTTATTTTGAAGAAAACAGAGCCCGTTATGCTTCATTTGCGGATAAGATTATACATATAGTAGTAGATACCTATCCCGAATACGAAGGAAAATCAACCTGGGTATTAGAGCATCATCAGCGCAATATGATAATGGAGGGACTGAAAGAATGTAAGCCGGATGATACTATACTTATATCGGATCTTGATGAAATTCCTAATCCGGAAAAAATAAAAACGTACAAAGATTCGGGTGGAATAAAAATATTCAGGCTATCTGTTTTCTATTATTATATCAATTGCAAGAACAGCAGCGAGGGTAATTATAAGTGGAACGGAACTATTATGGTTAGGTATAAAAACTTGAAAAAGCCACAGGATTATCGTGAAATGAGTATGTTACTACTCCGGGTATTTCATAAAAAAATAAGCCACCGCATTTATTGGAAAATATGGGCATTCTTTCATTTTACCATAAAAGGCAATTGGGTTAAATTTATTGATAATGCAGGATGGCATTTTAGTTTTTTAGGAGGCGTACAAATGATCATTAAAAAGCTGGAAGCATTTGCCCATTCAGAATATAACAAGCAAGAATATAAAGATGCCAAAAGTATTGAAGATGCAATAACAAGTGGCAAAGACATTTTCGGAAGAGACTTTAAATACAAGTTCGTTCCTCTTGATGAATCCTTTCCCAAATATATAAGAGAGAATACAGAGAAATATTCTAAACTTATAAAAGAGTAATTATTTTACAAGTAAAGGCGCAATAAGTATCGTCACCTCTTTAGCCCATGCATCCCAATTAAGTGACGATTCATACAGATCTCTTGAGCTCTTCACCAATTTGTAGTAGCGTTCATCATCCTTAAAAATGCGGCTTATTATATTAGCATAATCTTTGCCAGTTGCAGATAAAGGCAAAAGAAAGCCATTCTCTCCTTCTTTTATTGCCCCACTTATCCCTCCTGTATCAGCAGC
>Ga0206878_10418_pt1 | contig 13039 bp, 14 predicted proteins | sample Alteio_BWOrgCont_8_FD_152621 | JGI IMG/M metagenome (GOLD analysis project Ga0206878, IMG submission 152621) | Enriched cells from forest soil in Barre Woods Harvard Forest LTER site, Petersham, Massachusetts, United States -... | ecosystem: Environmental > Terrestrial > Soil > Temperate forest >... | reverse complement strand
CGTGCCGAAGGCGAGCGTCGGCACGGTAAAGATCGCGCTAGGAAAAACTTGGAAGAGGGGGAACCGAAGATGAGACGGCGAAACCTCTTGATGAAATCCAGCGGGTGTAAGTCCCGCCCGGTCAACGCCGAGCAGGCAGGCCGGAAGCGAGTGTTGCCATTCACTGGGTGACTGGTGGGTGCGAAGCGTACACAGCAAGGAAGCAGGCCGTGAAGATTCAGCTCCGAAATCGTGCCTCATTGCGATGCCGACGCTCTTCTTTAGGCGGAAGGCAGAACCTGGGACGACCGCGATTGCGAGGGCGTGCCGGGGTCGCCGGAAACCCCCGATACCCTTACGAGTATGCCTGATTTCGAGTCAGAAAATTGGGCTTTTGCACCACCTCGCACAGGCTGGCACAGACTCGCATAACTTAATTGCAATCAATTACTTTCCCCCCGCAATCCTCTCGGCATCGCTTCGCATCGAAAGGCACAAGAGTCGAATATGAACAGCCACCAGAACAGCCACCAGAGGCTATACCCCGGAGGGGTATTTGGGCTAGCAGTGATCTATCCCTGCCGATCGCACGCTGCGTACGGCTCTGCAAGCGCTGACTTTTCCCCCGGCGAAGTAGTCGCGAATAGATTGTGAGACCGATTTTTTCGGTTTTGCACCTGACCGCACCGAGAAACATTCTTCTGAATAACTCTTGTTTCAACAACTGTTTAGATACCGTATCCGATGTGCATCTAGTTGCACTGTTTCGCACCAAAATCGGGGGAAAAGTATCCCCAAAAAGTATCACCAATGCCCCACACCGTAACGATGATGCTAGGCCTCTGTACGACGATGCTGGGGCTCCGTGGCTGTCTCCTCGAATAGAGCTGGCTGTTCGGTCAATTTGCCCGCGGCTGCAAGGCTTCAAGATTGCTTGGCGATACTGGTCCGCATACAATTTGAGCCGAGCTGGGGTGTTGTCGAGGGGCATGCAATGCGTTCTCGGTTGTGTCTGAGACAACTGGCTGCGATTGCTCTGCTTGCCGTTTCATTCGTGTGTGCTGCATCTGCGTCGCAGCTTCCAAAGCGCGTTCTGCTCCTTTACGAGGAACATAGCGATCACCTCGCACACCGTGAAATGGAGTCAGCGCTGCTAGAGACTCTCCGTGAACAATTGGGTCCAAGCCTGGAGTTTTACCGGGAGGAAATTGATGCCGAGCGGCACCCTGAAGACCGCGCCCGAAAGGTTGCTGAGATTCGCTCGCGCTATGCACGGAGAAACATCGACGTCGTCATATCGATAGAAGGCAATGCCGCTGACGTTCTCTCTGGTATCCCTAACGTATACGTCGGAAACCTGCCAACCGAGCAGTCCGAGTTCCACGGGTACCGGGGTCCGATGGATGCAGTGTGGTTCGAGATTGACATCACAAGGGGTATGTCGCTCGCAAAGAAATTACAGCCCAAGGCGCACAAGGTCCTGGTCATCAGCGGGGAGAGCGTTCTCGATCGTTTTTACCTCGCGGAGTTCCGCTCGCAGCTGAAGACCATGGAGCCACTCTTTGATTTTGAATATGTGGAAAAGGATTCGGTCGAACAGTTACTGGATCTGGTCGCGCACCTCCCTCCAGATACGATCGTCCTGCCCATTACGTACAGTCGCGATCCCGCCGGAAACTACGATATTACGCGCGATGTAGTGGCCAAATTGGCAACGGTATCCTCCGCACCTGTCTATGCCATATTGGACTCTTATGTCGGAGTAGGTACGGTGGGAGGCTATGTAATCAACTGGACAAAGACAGGCGTGGCAGCTGCGGATGTCGCACTCAAGTTAATGGGCGGCAGCCAGCCTGAGATCGTAGTCCCGCCGGATGGCACGAGCGAGTATATGTTCGACTGGAGGGAATTGAAGAGATGGGGATTCTCAGAGAAGGATCTCCCACCCGGAAGTGTTATCAAATACAGGGTTCCCATTGCCTGGGAGCAGTATCGCTGGCGCATCGTAGGTACCGCCGTGCTTATTGTCACGCAGTCTCTTTTGATCGGTGGGCTGCTCATCCAACAGTATCGGAGAAAACGTGCAGAGGAATCGCTGCGTGACATGACGGGACGCTTGCTCCAGACCCAGGATGACGAACGGCGTCGTATCGCTCGCGATCTCCATGATGGGACAGGCCAGCAATTATCAGGAATTGTGCTGAGTGTGGGTCAGGTGCTTGCGGATTTCCCGCCGGGACATGAGCAATTGCGCCAGCTATTGCAGGATTCACATGTGGCCAGCCGGCAAGCCCTCAATGAAGTTCGCGCAGTCTGTTATGCGCTCCATCCCCCTATCTTGGATGGGTTGGGTCTTATACCCGCATTGCATTGGTATCTGGACGGTTTGCAGAAACGCACCAGCTTCAACATTGACTTCGACGCTCCAGCTGCCCTGCCAGAGACATCTCCAGACGCACAAAAAACATTGTTTGGTATTGTTCAGGAAAGCGTTGCTAATGGGCTTCGCCACTCTGGGGGTACTGCATTAAGGGTGAAGCTATCTGACAACGGGAACGGCATGACTCTGGAAATAGAAGATAACGGCCGCGGGATGAGCACTGATGAACTTGAACGACCAGAAAGCGCAGCATCATTAGGCGTGGGAATCGTCGGGATGCGAGAACGTGTCCGACAGCTTCACGGGATCTTCAAACTTAACTCCAGTTCTACTGGGACACGAGTACTCGTCTCCTTGCCAACACATAAGGAGCACTATGCTGCGCATACTGCTGGCTGATGACCATGACCTGACACGAGCGGGCCTCCGCTACTTGCTCGAAAAGCAGAAGGATTGGAACGTTTGCGGCGAAGCCCCGAATGGCCGAGCAGCCGTGGAACTGGCGGAGGAACTCAGACCCGATGTAGCGATTCTCGACATGTCCATGCCTGAGTTGAACGGAGTGGAAGCAACGCGCCAGATCCTGAAGAAACTCCCTCGCACGAAAGTCCTGATTTATACCATGCACGAAACAGAAGCGATTATCATCGAAGCCTTGGACGCGGGTGCCAGCGGCATAGTTCTGAAATCCGATGCCGGGGAAAACATGGTGACGGCCGTTGAAAGCGTGGTGCGAGGGCGGCGCTTCTTTACGCCACACGTCGCCGAAACTGTGGTCGAGGCCTATCTCACCAAGAAAGCAGGAACGGCAGGCGATCCCGGTGGCCAGGTCGTCCTCACAACTCGCGAACGCGAAGTTATTCAGCTTCTGGCCGAGGGCAAAAGCAACAAGGAAGTGGCAAACTGCCTCAGCATCTCTACTCGAACCGCTGAGGGACATCGCGCCGAGATCATGAAACGCTTAAAGATCGGATCACTCGCCGAGTTGATTCGATACGCTGTGCGAAATGGCATCGTCCAGGCTTGATCTGCGTGTCACGATATTAGAAGCATTCCTGTATTTTGTTGTTTCGTTAAAGTATTGGTTGGCCGACATTTGGGAGCCAACATTCGAGGGAGTCCGGAGTGAATGCCACGATGGCCCTTTCTGGAATTAGCGCGCTTTCCGTTGCTTCTCGATCCTTGCTCCTCACAGCGTCTGCGCGCATCGGTTTGTCCGAACGGTTCGGGCAAGTACGTGACGCTTTTCGAAGTGGCGAAGGAACTTGGCCGGCGCAATGCGAGCATCTTCCTGCGTGACACCAGTGGGAATCGTCCGGTCTACGGAGGGAGCAAGAAATTCCAGGACGATCCGCATTGGAAGGACTACATCCTGTACTACGAGTACTTCCACGGCGATAACGGAGCCGGGCTAGGAGCGAGTCATCAAACCGGATGGACCGGTCTGGTCGCTCGCGAACTGGATCTGTTCGCCCGGCTCAATCGGGAAGACTTGCTGCGGGCTTCCAAAGGAGTGATGGCTGAGATAACGCGACAGCAGGTTGCGGGAGCGTGATTTCTCGGAAATCCATCTGAGTATCGCGACTTCGGTGATATTTCACGGTTGAAGCGGGTTGCCAAAGTTGATGCTCAGACCGGACGTGGTCCCGTAGTCGCTGATCGAGAAGCCGGGCGGGGGCTGACTGTCCCAGTTGCCATAGAGCGTGAAATTCCAGCTGAGTTTACCCCAAAGCTTTACGTAGTACGAGGTATTCAAGTTGAAGTGGACTCGCCCCGGCTGGGAAATGGCCGGGAGCAAATTCGCACTCACGCTTAGCGTTGTCCTGTCAAAGCGGAAGAGCCTTACCTCCGTACCAACTAAGCCCGTTGCGACCTGCTGCGTGCTCACCGGCGGAGTTGCCTGCTTGTAATTGATCTGCTGCCAGGCAAACCCGCCGTAAACCGTGAAGAAAGTGCTTCCAGTGTTGACGATATTCCGCCCGATTCCACCACCAAAGGAATTTTGTAGCTGAATCCCCTGAACCGAACTCTGCAACAGGTCGATAAGGCCGGTGTAGTACCAATTGTTCCATTGCATCAGTCGCTGCCCCTGGAGGGACAATTCATTCCTTGTGGAAACACTCACATGCGAGCTGGATGTCAGATTTGAGTTATAGCTCGCTCCGGCGGACCAGCGTGCCGCGACGTACCCGATGCTCGAATTGAGATTATATTGCGACGATTCATTGCCCTTGGTATAGGAAGAACCCGCCCCGAGCTGACCGTTCCACCGTTGCCAGAAACTGGCACCAGTCTCGTCCATCCTGACGATCCGCTTTCCTTCCAGAGTGATTGTCTTCTCGGGAGTCTCAAAAATCTCGATTTCCACTGGTCGTCCACCTGGAGCTTCTGTTGTGGAGATCGATCCCGTGTAGACTGTCCCAATCTGAGTCTTGACCAGAAACAGCTGTTTGCTTTCAATGTGGTGCACTTTAGTCCAATCAACGGAAAGGGTGTTGAGAATGTAATCCACGCTGATGTAGAGCGTGTCCGAAGTAAGACCCTTGACCTCGTGTGGTGGCTCAGCCTGAAATGGAGAAGCGACGTTCTCCGTTAGTGTAGAGTCCGCCCCGGCGGGGCGGGGATTTTCAAGGCATAGGGGTCTATCGTCCGATGACTTTTCTGGTTGTCAGTGTGCAGCGCGAGAGGATTGGCTCCCGCGCTGCTAAACATCGGCTCGATGAGCCCGCTAGGTTATCCCTCAGCATGGTTGCATCCCTGCAGAGCCTGCCTCCGTTTCACCCGGCAAGTTCATTTTAGCTCCGCTGTTCTCAACTTCCAGTTTGCTCGTGAGACTACCGAACAGGGAAACCTCTCACCATGTGGGCAGCTGCTGCAAACCTGCCTTCATTTTTGAGGTTTGGGTTGCGAGGACTGTTGTTGTGGCCGCGGGCGGCTTGCGGGCGGGACGATACCGTTCATCCGCAGGTACTCAACCATCTGACCGTAGTGATCCTTCGGATGGAAGGCGCCGATAATGGCGATTGCGAGACGCGTTGAGAGGAATGGGGATACGGGCTTGGGCAGCGGCGTGACCTCGTTTTCGGAGGTGATCCCGGAAATGGCCCGATGGCCGAGCGCGAAGGAATCTTTAAGATACTGGACAATTTCGGCCTTGGTTTTCAGCGCCGCGGGGCCGTTGGCATTTTCTTCGATGGAGTTAGCGTCGATCGTCTCGCCCATGAGCGGGCCAAAATAAAGGTGATTGGCGAAGCCGATGTGTTTCACCTGTTCAGCGAAAGTGCGTACGCCTTTAAACTCGCCATTGGTAGGCGCGAAGGAATACTTGTCTTCGGGCATAGCTTCAGCAGCGGAAACGACTTCCTGCTCGACAACACCATAGAGCATGTTGAGGACAGAAGTGACGGTGGGTGGTTGTTGCTGGGCCGTTGAGACGACCATCAGACGCTCCTTGTTTTATGAAGTAAACGCCAAAATCTTATGCTTCTGTGGCCAGAGAAGTCATCCGCAAGTTTTTACTGGCCGCTCGCTGCAGCAGCTGCTCCACCAATTATGCTAGCGACATCCCGGCAGCTAGCCGCTTCGTTCTTCACGCAGCTTGCTGGCGGCGACTCTTACGTAGCAGTCTGGCGGCTTCCAGTTTGCGGTCGCGCTCAGCATGGATCTTTGCCTGTCGGCCCGCGAGCATGTCGTTCGGTGTCACGTAGCCAATCGCGCTGTGCAATCGCACGTTGTTATAGCGATCCACATACTGTTGGATCAGGCGTTTCGCGTCTTCCAGTGACAGCGGCGTTCCCGGTCGAATGCATTCGCTTTTCAGCGATTTGTGCCAGCGCTCCAGCTTTCCGTTCGATTGGGGATAATAGGGCGAGGTTCGGATGTGCGTCATGCCCGAGATGCGAATGAACTCCTTGAAATCGCGAGCGATGAACTGCGGGCCGTTGTCGGAGATGATTCGCGGCTTCGCTTCCGTGTACTTCTCCTGGGTTCGCTGCAGAATCACTTCGATGTCGGCTTCTCTCATGGACTCCCGGAGGTCCCAATGCACGAGGAAACGGCTGAACCCATCCAGAACGCTGCACAAGTAATAGAAGGTGCCGCACAGGTTGATGTAGGAAACATCGATATGCCAATGCTGGTGCGGCTGCAGCGGCTGCTCGAAACCGGTTCCCTTGCGCGATGGTTTGCTCTTCCACTGGGATAATAATCCAGCTTGCTTCAACACTCGCCAAACACTCGCCGGACTAACCGCCACAACGTCAGCGTCGAGCATCATGAACGTCAGCCGCCGATAACCTTCCAGCGGGTTCTCCAGATGGAACTCAATGATCGCTTCTTTCTCCCACGGCTCCAACCAGAAATCACGGGGAACCCAACCGTTGTGCTCGTTGACGCACCCGTAGCTCTGCCGCCAGTCATAGAACTTGCTGGCGGTCACGCCCAGCCACGGGATAAACCGTCCGACGCCGATCCCGGCCTTCTCCGACCAGCGTCGGACGAAATCCACTACTAGATCCCGCACATCGTGCGGCACCCAGTTGCCGGTTAGAGTTCCCCAAGACTTTTTTTTAGAGCGATGTGCTCAGCCATCAGCTCAGCCAGGACCTCGTCCTTGGTCTGCATCTTCTTCTCCAAGAACTCGATCCGTTTCTGCTTCTCCTCCACTTGGCGCTGGGGACGCTCTTGAGATTGAAAAGCGGCGGCTCCGTTCTCGAACAGTTCCTTCTGCCAGCGGTAGAACACTGTTGGCCGCAGGCCTAGTTCTTCACACAGCTCCGAGACGGGTATTTTGTCCACAAGATGCCGCCTCAAGATGGCTACTTTTTCTTCTGAAGTGAAATGCTTCCGTTCCTTCCTCATGCGTTCGCTCCGTTATCTTAACGGACGAACGCTTTCTCCATTTCCAACTGAGGCGCGACACCAAGAGATTGTGGGTTCATCTCCCGCGCTGCAAGGGGTTCTATCGGGAGTGGCTAAAGTGGCGCCCACGGATTCGACGGTTCTGATCACGGGAGAGACAGGTACAGGCAAGGAACTTATAGCGCGCGCCATTCACAAGCGTTCGCAACGATCGTCGCACGCCTTTGTCAGCGTGAACTGTGCCGCAATCCCGCGTGACCTGATTGCTTCCGAACTGTTCGGGCACGAGAAGGGCGCGTTCACGGGAGCGACGCAGCGGCGCCTAGGACGCTTCGAATCTGCGGACGGTGGCACCATTTTCCTGGATGAGGTCGGCGAACTCCCTTCAGAAACACAGATCGCCCTGCTGCGCGTTCTGCAGGAACGCGAGTTTCAGCGTGTTGGTGGAAATGAATCTCTTAAAACTGACGTGCGGGTGGTCGCGGCTACAAATCGTGATCTGCACGCAGCTATCACGGAAGGCCACTTTCGTGAGGATCTGTTCTACCGATTGAATGTGTTCCCGCTCCAAATGCCTCCTTTGCGAGAACGAAAAGAAGATATTCCTTTGCTGGTGGAGTACTTTGTCGATCGCTATGCAAGCAAGGCAGGAAAAAAGATAACAGGCATATCTAAGAAGAGCATGGAACTTCTGCAATCGTACAGATGGCCCGGCAAGATTCGAGAATTACAGAACGTGATTGAACGCTCTGTCATCATTTGCGATTCGGAAAACGTCTCCATTGACGAGAGTTGGCTCGTGGGACATTCGGCTGGCAGCGATGCGGCGATTCAGCCTCTCTCTGAGAAGCTGGCAACCCAAGAGAAAGAGATGATCGAGGCAGCGCTTGCCGAATGCAACGGCAGGCCCCGGGGAGCCGCAGCCAAGCTTGGAATTCCACAATCGACTCTCGATTCGAAAATCAAGGCTCTGAAGATCAATAAGCATCGATTCAGAAAGGTGTGACCCCCGGAGTTTTTCTCTAAGCTGTCTGGAGACCAACCCTGCTGCGCCCTCCTGGCTGACTACCTCTCGTCGCGCATCCTGTCGTACCAACAGGTCTGGTGTGACTCCGGGTCATTCATGAGTTTGGACACACAATCGATGGTGCCTTATACATCGAACCATCAGAAAGGTCAGTTCGACACCGTGGTGCGAGGGCTGATTCAGACGGACGGCCTTGACGTTTGGTATCTAGGACTAGAAGCGGATGAATATGGGAAAACTTGAAGGGAATGCCGCGCTCATTACGGGCGACAACAGTGGAATCGGCTTAGCAACCGCAAAGCTGTTTGTTTATGAGGGTACCGAAGTCTTCGTTACGGGACGACGTCAAGAGGCCCTGAACACTGCGGTCGCCGAGATAGGGCCTCGCGCAGTTGACGTCCAAGGCGACGTCTTCAACCTCAAAGACCTTGATCGATTGGTCATGGCGATCAGAGCGAAGGGCATCTGGTGAAAAATGCGCGCCATTGTTATGGGCTCTCCCCGCCCTGCTTTCAGTACCGGCAACGCCCACTGCGCAAGAATCCGAATCCGCCCGGCCCTTCGACCAGGGCATTTTGAAGGAGCGCATCATCTCCCGTTGAGGCACTCGCCGACAAGTAAAAGGGATGCACATGGCCGAGATGTTTCGGGACTGGCAGAGAACACGAACTCAATCTTCTGTACGGGCTCTTCGGGGCCTTAGACAGCAAATGGATGTCCGGTTCTGCGGAGAGCGGGAACCACCAGCCGAGAGGCAAGGTTGCGTAAGGGAAGATCCCGATCGGACCAAAGGCGCGCTCTCCCAAGCGCGCCTAAGAAATCTCGTGCTTTCCTCTTGACTTTAACTTACATGGAAGTCGGCTATTCGGACAACTGATTCATTGGCTACTTCAGGGAAATGCAGTTCCCTGATACGTGGAGGATAAATCCCTGTTCCGTGCTGCGCCCAAATCGACAGGGGTGTGAGAACTCCGGTGGATTCAAGGTGGTAGAGGAAATTCTCCGGCGGAACTTTGAGACAAAATAGAGAATTCCCTGTATTTTTCCCGGCGCAAGTAGCTCATGATACGAAGGACTCAAAGCCTGGATTTCCGGGAAGATCGAAAAACTTTTCCCCAAATCGGTGTCCGATTCCGCAGTTTTCCACAGCCATATATAAGTAGAGGCACTTTTGGGGAGGAGTGCGAACGGCCGGTCAATCTGCCACCGAAGACAGACTTATTGCTGGATGAAGCGGATTCCGGTGCGCCGGTTAGCACGGCTTTGGGAACTTAGCGACCTGCGATACGCTGCCTGAGGATTGGATCTACGAGTGATGTCAGGTGTTTCTAGAGGCACATACGCATCCCCATCGCTTTCACCGATTTACTCGCTTGTGTTGCTGTGCTAATGCTTCTGCAGGGATGTAAAGAACGGGGAAAAGATCAAACCCGGTTTTGTTTGCTTCAGGATGAGAGGTTGTGGCCGTCCGATCGATAGGCAGCAACATTGCTTGTAGGTATGGTTTACGATGAGCAGCAATGGCGGAGTGCGATGAACGAAGCTGGCTTGCCGCGCTGTCCTTAATGAACAGCGCTGCGCCTCAATCAACGCCCGCGAAAAACTTTAGGCTTTGAAACTCCAGCTAGTAGACTCCAAGCCAGTGTTGCATCCACCGGTTAAGACCGCCCGGTTTATCGGCCACTTGAACTTATAGCGACTGAGCTGTGCGGATCTTCCCAGTTCATTCACTTCGCTCCCAACAGGATGGGTTCAGTTTCAAAGAGCTTTAGAGACTTCACCATTCCGACTGTAGCGCTTTTGTATTTTTTGAAATGCGGGGATTGGAGATGTGTTTCATAAGCAGCCGCGCTCGCGTACATCTCGAACAGCCTAATCTGTGTCGGATGATCCTTTACGGACACTGCATATAGCGTCAAGACGCCCGGCTCGACGCGAATGGAGGTTGAGATCTCTTCCTGAAGCGCTGCCTTGTAGGGCCCGAGATGAGCGGGATCGACCTCTAACTCCGCGAGACGCACAACGCGATCCTGGGCGGTCTCCGCAGACAACAACGGACACTTTAGAAAAAAAAAAAATCCTACGAACAGAGCTGTACCGATCATTGCGACTGTCTTAGCTCTCATGCTGACCTCCTACGAGACTTCTACGGCGAGCGGTTTAGACTGGCGAGACTTCAACTGTAGCTGACTGCGCCTGAAGGCCGATCATCGGCTTCAGATAAGGACTGCTGCAGTACTTGGCTCTATACGCAGCGTCAATCGCGGCTTGCCCTTCGACATTGGCGGGTTGAAATACAACGTCCCTGGTCAAGCCGGCAGCCGTGACCCTGCCCTCCTTCTGCCTCATTGCTGCTTTGTACCACCGTGATAACTGACCGTTATAGGCACGCACGAAGAGCCTGTCTGCCACAACGACGGACCAAATTCACGTCGGCGTTCCATACGTGACGTTATCCTCCCGTAGTGGAGAGATGTGCAGATCATCCGTTCCTGCGATGCGTCGAAGTTCATCCTGCGGCCAGTTCTTCGTAGCTCTCCCTGACTACACTCTCTAACGCATCACATAGCCGCCGTCGACTGAGATCGACTGGCCGGTGACATAGCTGGCCGCGTCGCTGCAAAGCCAGAGGACGGCATCCGCAATCTCCTCGGGTCGGCCCAATCGCTTCATCGGGACAAAGGTACTCAGCATCCTATCGAGCTCTTCTCCCTGACCCTCGGCTTTCATCTTGTCAGACATGGGCGTTTGAATCATGCCGGGGCAGACATCGTTGACGCGGATGCCACGCGTCGCGTATTCGAGGGCCGCACTCTTCGTAAAACCGATGACGCCATGCTTCGCGGCGTGGTACGTCCCGCGCTGGTTCCCGCCGATAAGGCCTCCGAGCGAAGAACAGTTCACGATCGCCCCACTACCTTGCTTACGCATCTGCTGGAGCTCGAACTTCATGCAGCTCCAGACACCACGGAGGTTGATGCTCATGACGCGATCGTAGTCGTCCCGCGGAGAATCCGCGGTTTCGGCGAGAACGTTCTGAATGCCCGCGTTGTTATAGGCGGCATCAAGCTGTCCGAACTCGGCGACGGCCTGCTGCACCATGGCCTCGACTTGCGCGTCATCCGAGACGTCACAGCGGACGGCCAGTGTTTTATGGCCTTTGCTCGCGAGATCTTTCGCTGCGGTCTGGACTTCCTCTTCATTCCAGTCGGCTAGGACTACGGAGGCTCCCGCTTCGGCGAAGGCCTTGGCCGTTGCAAGGCCGAGCCCCGACGCAGCCCCCGTAACCAGGGCGACCTTGTTTTCAAATGTAATGTTCACTCTTTCCTCCGTGTGTTGATTGAACGCGTCGTTTGCGTTATCGATCGATCAGCTTCGCGTGGGTTGCCGGGTAACGTTCGCCTTCGACCTTGATTGCCGAGGAGGCTGCTTCGAGAACGTACACATCGTCCGCGGTGAGTTCGATCGATGCACCGCCGAGATTTTCTTCTAGCCGGGACAGCTTGGTTGTGCCGGGAATTGGAGCTATCCACGGCTTCTTTGCGAGGAGCCACGCAAGAGCGATTTGTGCAGGTGTGGCTTTCTTCTGCTCTGCGAACTTGGTGATCACCTCGACGAGTGCCTGATTGGCCTTACGGTTTTCCTCGCTGAAGCGCGGGACGATGGCGCGGAAATCGGTGCTGTCGAACCTGGTGGATGCGTCGATCTTGCCGGTGAGGAAGCCTTTGCCGAGCGGGCTGAAGGGAACGAAGCCGATGCCGAGCTCTTCGAGTGTGGGCATGACGGACTCTTCGGGCTCGCGCCAGAAGAGGGAGTACTCGCTTTGCAATGCGGTGACAGGCTGCACGGCATGGGCGCGGCGAATGGTCTTTGCACCTGCTTCAGAAAGGCCGAAGTGTTTGACCTTGCCTGCTTGGATGAGTTCCTTGACAGCGCCGGCGGTGTCCTCGATCGGAGTGTTAGGGTCGACGCGATGCTGATAGAGAAGGTCGATGGTGTCGGTCTGCAAGCGTTTGAGCGAGGCTTCGACGACCTGCTTGATGTGGTCGGGGCGGCTGTTGGTCGCGGTCCATTTGCTGTCATTCTTGGGATCGGGCTCAAAGCCAAACTTGGTGGCAATCACGACGCCTTTGCGGAAGGGAGCAAGGGCTTCGCCGACAACTTCTTCGTTGATGTAGGGGCCATAGACTTCGGCGGTGTCGAAGAAGGTGACGCCGCGCTCCACGGCGGAGCGGATGAGCTTGATGGCTTCGGACTTTTCCGTGGCGGGACCGAGGCCGAAGCTAAGGCCCATGCAGCCGAGTCCGAGTGCTGAGACTTCGAGGCCGCTTTTTCCTAAGTTGCGCTTTTGCATGATTTTCTCCTGGTTCGGTCGTGCACGGTTTGTACATCTACCAGTCTAAGGAGATGCCTTGCATGAGACTAGAGCCTGTCTGGTTAAAACAGTTATGAGTAGAATGCATGAACCATGAAAAAATGACTTGGGAGAGCTTTCAGCGTTCGCCACGGTGGCGGAAGAACGTAACTTCACGCGCGCCGCTGCACGACTGGGTATTTCACAATCCGCGCTCAGCCATTCGATTCGTGGCCTTGAGAAGAGGATGGGACTTCAGCTGCTCGCACGAACAACGCGTAGCGTCTCTCCAATACGGCAGGCACGACACTTCTCCGGGAACTCGCGCCCGCCTTGGAGCGGATTGAGCGAGCGCTTTCCGATCTTGGCTAGCGGTTTTTCGGGCACTTGCCCTAGCAGCCCGTGGTGCAAGTCTGGATTCATGAGCAGAGAGTTTTGA
>Ga0206878_10348_pt2 | contig 13052 bp, 13 predicted proteins | sample Alteio_BWOrgCont_8_FD_152621 | JGI IMG/M metagenome (GOLD analysis project Ga0206878, IMG submission 152621) | Enriched cells from forest soil in Barre Woods Harvard Forest LTER site, Petersham, Massachusetts, United States -... | ecosystem: Environmental > Terrestrial > Soil > Temperate forest >... | reverse complement strand
CAGGGCCCTGCCGGTATCGATGAGATTTCAGATAACAATGATGTGAAAGTATATCCGAATCCATGCAACGGAGTATTTACTATCAAGTCGTCAGTGAATAGTAGTCAGTGGTCAGTGGTGGAGGTGTATAATTTGATGGGACAGAAAATGTACTCCAAACAATTCGTGATTCCTAATTCTCAATTCGTAATTGATTTAGGGCATCAGCCTGCCGGAATTTATCTTTACAACCTGGTAAGCGCAAACGGCGGATTCCTCTCCGGTAAAATAATTATTGAGTAATTATATTATGTTCATAAAAAGCTTCTTTATTATCCAAATAATTGTTATTTTAATTGCCAATAGTTTGTTAATTAAATTAACATTATGGATAAAGAGCTTATTACATGCTGTGTTTGCGATGAGCAACGCCCTGCCGGAGATGCACGAAGGATAAAGACTAATGGCCTTGAACAAAGCTTTCATATTTGCAGCTCTTGCCTAGAAGATGTACCTCTGCTAAAGGAACAATTAGAAGAAATGGAACTACCTCTGCGCATAGCAATATGAACCGGGTTATTCAGGGCCTTAGAAGCATGATCACCGAATAGTCAACACTTTTGAAATCCTGCTTATAAACTATATCTTTGTGCAAGAGATTAGGGTTTATATCACAGCCGGATCATGAAAAAGTTAAGGATATTATGTATTATAATGGTGGCCTTTACAGGCTATATTGCCATAAGCGGTTATAAAACAGGGCCGGCATTTGCCGAAGGGTACGACTGCACAGGCGCTGAAACGGGACTTGGCAACGCAGCCGGATGTGGTTTCCTGATAGGGTGTCATTCGCGCACTGCCACTGCAGGCATTAGCCTTACTATAGAGCTAGATTCTGCCGGAGGGGTGCCAACAACCAATTTCTTTCCGGGAAAGGTATATACAATAAAGATAACCGGAACCAATAATACCACAAATAACTTGCCCAGATTTGGCTTCCAGGTAAGTGCCATAATGGGTTCCACATCCCAGACTACCCCAACCAACGCCGGAAGCTTTCCTGCTCCTTACCCTACCAATACACACCTTGAAGGACCGCGCACGCACGATGATGTAGCGAATATAGTTGAACACAGCACTCCTTTATCGCCCACTACCGGCACTGGCGGTAATGGTAGCACATACGTTGAAACCATTAATTGGACGGCTCCTACAGGCTGGACAGGTATAATTTCGATTTGGGCAGCCCTAAACGCTGTTAATAACAACGATACATGCGATCCGGGCGACCTATGGAACACCAATCATATTGTTATAACACAAGGCCCTGCCGGCATTGATGAAATTACAGATAACAAAGATGTAAAGGTGTATCCCAACCCTTGCAATGGAATGTTTACAATTTCAATTAAAAATTACGAATTAGGAATCAGGAAACAAGTTGAGGTATATAACTTGATGGGAGAAGAGGTTTATTCGCAATCCAACATTTCTCAAGGGGATCCATTCGGACAAAACTCAACATTTAACATTGATTTAGGTCATCAGCCAGCGGGTATATACCTGTATAAAGTTACAAGCGAAAATAGCAGTGCCCTTAGCGGGAAGATCATTGTGCAATAGGTAAATTAAATTTACCTGCCAAGCTTGTGAGCAAGCCCAAATAAGCACTGATAAAAACTCATAACATTTAATTATTGGTTTTTAGTTTATTTCCTACCTTAGCCATCTCTATGAAGGTTATGAATAAGATCAAAACAAGCCTACTTATACTATTCTCTCTCAGTTGTTTTGGTGGGTGGGCGCAAAACATGCCTTTGGGTATGACTATTTCCGGTTTGGGCCTTAACTTTTGCAGCTATTCAACTTCTTCTACAAATCTTTGTACGCTTGATAAAATAACGGGCAGCCTATCAGGAACAAATGTTAATGCGTCATATAGCTACGCAGTACTCTACAAGTTTTTAATAACCGGGAAAATTGACTACACCGCATACACTGGTGGCATAGGCAGTTTTGATTTTACCGCGGGCGGAGAATACCATGTATCTTACTTTGGCCATAAAAAACCACCGGTAGATATTTACCTGGACTTTAACTTTGGATACACTCATCTTAATGTTGAAAGTAATTCAGTATCCTCTACTGGCATCTTTAATGCTTCTGGTATTTGTGCAGGCTTTGGGGCGATTTTATGCAAATACTTTTCTAATAACATAGGTATCTTTATTGATGCTAATTTTGATGTGCATCATTATAACGGAGGAGAAGTAGCTGTCCCCGATGAAGGCAAAAACCCCTATTCTCTTACTTTATCAGGCTTTAATTATGGCTTTGGCCTTTGTAAAAGGTTTGGCTCTAAGGTACATCCTCTTATAGATTAAACATGCTTAAAAAGCTTTTTATAATAACTGCAATTGTAATAATTGCTTGGGGTAACAGTTTTGCCCAATGTATGCATGATAGCACTAACATAATAGGTGTTAACCTAGGCTTAGGTGTATATAATATAGTATTAAATGATAAAGGCTACAATAGCAGCAATAATGGAAGAACGGGTGAAGTAGATTATACTTTAACTTACGACCGTGGCATTACCGATCGCTTAACCATTGGCGGATTCTTTAGATACAGAGGCTTCTTGCTTGCGCCCGATACAAATGTGGCAGAGATAAACGTAGCCTATGGTTTTGATTTTTGCGTTGACGGAGCCTTTCATTTTGTAAGAAGCCGGCATGTAGATCTTTATATTGGCGCTGACCTCGGCTTTGGTTACATTAAACTTGCCGATGATAACCTAAGCAACCAGGGAGTTTTTACTGCAGGAGGAATTGCTTATGGGTTAACGCTTGGTTCGAGGTTTTATATTGGAAACCATGTAGGTATTACTTTTAATTTTGGGTATGCAGGTTATGAATATCCTAATGGTTTAGTTCGCGGAGGTGGTGGATACACCGACCACTGGAGCTTATTTTTTACAGGCAGCACATACACTTTAGGCCTGTGCTACAGAATTTAGTTACTGAACTATTATCTTCCCACTAGATTGTACATTGCCATCCACAGGTGAATATATCCTATAGATATAAACGCCTTTTGCAGAAGAGCCGATACTGATGCTTGTTACCCCCATATTAAGCTTACCCTGGTAAACAACGTGTTCATTGTTAAGATCGTAAATCATCATTTCGGGGCTTTCATCAAAATTATTTGTTCTAACAAAAAAGTTACCGTTGTTCGGGTTTGGATAAACAAGCACCTCTTCTTCGGCCCTGCTTACTAGCAACTTTGGACCAACTGTTTCATTAAGATTTTTTGCTTGTGTTAATGGAAATTGACCGTTGCAGATCATTGTGAGGGCTATTGCCCCTGCTATTAGTATTCTCTTCGTTCTCATGGCTTTTATTATTAGAGATAGATTTATATTCTGATACAAAGTAACTATCGTTTTAATGGCTTGGCCATGCTAGAAATCAGACCAAAATATGATACAAATCAGTATTGCAAAAACTGCTGTTCAACCCTCTTTTCTAAGCGGTGAATTGAGTTTTACTCTATCTGTATTATAGTGAATAAATAAAACTTTTACAAAGCATTACAACTTAGGAGGTAAAACAACTATGAAAGAAGAAAAATTAATGGCGATGCTTAAAACTGATAACCTATGCCCACTGTAGAATTAAGCACAGAGATCATATCGGTAGGTGTATTAAGGATGTCTTCATTAACTGTAGCGCATATCTTTTTATACAATTGAATACGCATGGTTATGCCAATATCAACAACTGCTATTCCTAAGCTTCTGGAAGCTACATTACCTGTAAATGGCTGTATAGGTGATTGAGATGTATAACTGGTATAATAGGAGCTGTATGTTAAGGCTGGTGTTGTAACTTCAACTTCTCCGCCCATTAGCCTGGCATCGAATGAAACCCGCCCTTCAGGAATTGTAGCATTAATACCTATTAACTCATCTGTTTCTGTATATTTTGAAGGATTAAGCAAATATGAATTTATGTTCAACCCTCTTTGTTGGTATATAATTGTTTCAAAAAGGGGTTGATTGAAACTGTTAATTTCATATTCGAACATACCTGCAATACCGTAATGGCTATGTCCTATTGGAATCCCCGCTGTTATACTCCATGTCGGCCCATCCAAAGCCCCTCCTTCACCATTGCTGTTAACTCTATGAAAGCTTCCCCCAGGGGTTCCATCTCCATAATTAATAGAGACATAAGCTTTGGAGCGATATTTATTTGAATCCTTGGGAATGGAATCCATTTGTAAGCTATCCAAAAATGAAGGGAAGTAAGGTGCCGGACTATTATATCCCCCAAAATTACATGACAGACCGGCGGTACAATTTATTAATGAAATATGTGCTTCTTGTAAATAATAATTCGAGTTATCGTATGTAGGAGAAGAGTAAAAAAAATAATTGCAAAGCCCCACACTTATTCTACTTGTTACTTGGTATCTTAAACCTATTCCAAAGTTAAAAGGCGCTGCAAAAGTAAATCCTCTATCCTGGACACCAGTAGCTCCGGTATAAAACTTTAAGCTAAGACCAGGGCTCTCATCAATAGCAGGACCAAAAAGCGCCCTTATATCTAAAATGAATTTCTTTATGTGTATATCCAAACATGGGCCTACACCTGTATAAATTTCCATAAATTGCCCTAACCCCTCAATTGGATAGAAATAAAAGCCAGGATAGTAATTTGGCGGAACACTTAGTCCGTTTAAATTAACGCCAATAATAGAACCCCATCCGAAAAATGAACTGTGCTTGCCTAAGAACCCAAATACATTAAAAGATTCACCATTAGCCATACCTCCTGCATTAGAAACATTTGCAGACAGAGACGAGGATGCGCCAGAGCTAACAGATAAGATAAATCTTAATCTGGAGTCCTCAACAGTATCCTTTTGTGCATTAACCACACACAAACTAAATATAAATAAGCCTGAAGCTAAGAGTAGTTTTAGTTTCATTCTTTAGTGGTATCTGCTATAAAATTACATATAAATCAACACACTGCAAAATATTCAACTCCTTAAGAAAAGTCAAACTCTTAATGTTTCCATTTTCGTATATAATAAAACTCTCTTACTTTTACAGAACTGTATTTACACTTTGACAACCAAAACAACCATAGCGGAAGAAGAATTAGTAGCCCTGCTTAAAAGCGGAGCAGCCAATGGCATGACCATTTTGTACGATAACTATTCTGCTGCCCTTTTTGGAGTTGTTGTAAACATCACCGGTAACAACGAAGCTGCAGAAGATGTCTTACAGGAGGCCTTCGTTAAAATTTGGAAGAACTTTGAAAAGTACGACAGGGCAAAAGGAAAGCTTTTTACCTGGCTGGTGAATATTGCCCGCAACTGCGCTATAGATAGCCTTAGAGCAAAAGACTACGACATAAAAAGTAAAATCCAAAGTATAGATAATTCCGTACGTACCGTTAACAGGCAATATAAGGTATACCCTAAGACAGATCATATTGGATTAAAAGAAATTGTAGACAAATTGAAACCCGAATACAAAATATTGATTGATAAATTATACTACGAAGGCTATACCCAGGAAGAAACTGCCAAGGAGTTGAATATACCTTTGGGAACTGTTAAAACCAGGATAAGGTCTGCCATGAACATATTAAGAGAAGTGCTAAAGTGAACATACAGGAATTCATATCGTCTGGTATATTAGAGGCTTACGTGCTTGGCGCAGCCACACAGGCTGAGCGCGCCGAAGTGGAGCAAATGGCCTTGCGTCATCCGGAGATCAAAGCTGAGCTTGCTGCGATAGAAGATGCTATGAATACATATGTATTAAAGCAAGCGGTGGCTCCCCCGGCACACCTTAAAGACAAAATACTTAATACCATTGCAACTACTCCGCGGGCAGCAAATGAGAATGGCAATAATTATCGCAAAGAATTCAGAATAGGCCCAATAACTGAGGAGAGGCGAAGCCCCAACTTCCTGGCTATTGCGGCTTCTGTGGCGCTATTAATAAGCATACCGGTGAACATTTACTTATATAACAGGGTATCTTCTGATAAAAGTGAAATAACAGCTATGAACGTTAAGGTGCAAGCCATAACAGGCGCCATGCAGGATTCTGTTGCAGCGTACGAAGGAATGCGCAACAAGCTTTATGTGCTCACCGATCCTATGTTCAAAATGATAAAGCTTGAAGGGCAGAAAGTAGCGCCCGATGCCAAAGCCATGGTATGCTGGTGCTCCAATAGCAAAGAGCTTTACTTTGAACCTGAAAAGATGCCAGTCACACCCAAAGGTATGCAATATCAATTATGGGCCATTGTAGATGGCAAACCTGTAGATGCCGGAATGGTAAGTATGGCAGCAGGAATGCAAAAGATGAAACTTATTGCCAATGCCTCCGCTTTTGCCATTACCCTCGAAAAGGAAGGTGGCAGCACTAGCCCTCATGGGGATATGTATCTGATGGGAAATATTTAAGAGTAGTTTTACCTATTGATTACCAATCACTTATAAACTTTCTTGGATTTATTAAAATCCAGTTAACTTGTTTTCACGTAATTTGAAACAACAGGATGGAAAAATTCCATCTTTAAAAACAATTAATACTTATCAACTCCTATGAAAAAGTTAATTATGATGGCAGTATGCGCAATCTTTATGGTTACCGCATCTTTCGCTCAAAGTTCTACAACAACAACCTCTACTTCCAGCAAGACAACAACAACTACAACAAAGTCTACAGACAAAAAGTACTATTGCCCAAAGTGCATGGCATCTAGCGATAAGCCAGGTACCTGTGCAAAATGCAAGGCTCCTATGATACAAGCAGGCATGTACTACTGTCCTGGTTGCGATGCTACCAGCACCAAGCCTGGCCATTGCGCTAAGTGCAACATGGATATGAAACAAATGACCGGTAAGGCTTAATTAAAGTAATTTGTTGGTTAATAAAAAAGCCCGCTAGGCGGGCTTTTTTATTGCTGGTAATTGATATCAGTTGAAATTTGTATAGCTTTCTGAATATGAAACCTATGTTTATTGTATTGTTAATTGGCCAAGCTGTTCTTCTTTCCCCTTCTCTCCGCTGTAGATAACAACCTTATCGGGAGCTACTTGCAAGGCAACGTCAGAATACAGACGTAGCTTATGCTCTCCTTCTCCAGAAAGAAGTCCACGTTTGGCTTTGCCACTTCCAATATCTATTGTTTCATAAACAAGGGCGGGATGTCCGGCATTCATTGCCAACAGATCAGTGCTTAGATCACTATTATCTCCATCTAAGACAGCCTGTGTATTTTTTTCGGCATTTTTCTTGCTGTTATTATATAGCACATAAATGTCCTGCGCTCCAATATATAGTCCGAAAGAACAAACAGAAGGTGCATCCAATACATATTGACAGGACTGCTTTTTTGCAACACTCTTTACCCAAGCGGTTGAGCCATCAGTATTTATTTTTGCAATAATTACATCAAAGTAGTCTATCTGACCAGTTACGGATGATATTCCACCCATACCTGCTGCACCTAGAGCTGTTTGCATTGGAATAGGGTTATTATCATATATTGTATACGATGCACCACCTTGTCCTCTGAATACAGTGTACCCATTATAGGTTGTGCTTTGCTCAGCAGATATAATTGCACTTCCATCATCTCTTACAACAATTCCCTTCATTCCTAACTGGTCAATGCCTTTACCTCTTTTTATCTTTCCATCATTTATAATGTGTGCCAAAAAATCCTTATCAAATTCAGTGGTCTTGTTCACAAGGCTTTTTCCTGTCTGGTCTATCCTAACATTGAAACTGCCGATCACAGTTTCCTTACTCTTATTATCACCATAGTAGCCAGCCATAACAGCATTGCCAGAATTGTCCACGTCAAAATCAATCAGGTTAGGAAACTTATCTCCTCCAAGCTCAATTTTGTATATATTTAACACAGTGGTTCTATTATCACATACAACCATAGCGTAGCCATCAGGGCTATCTTCTTTACCGAAAGAAACTAACGCATATACCACACCTCCATCCAAAGAATGGATTTTTATGATATTAATCGTCTTCTTTCCCGGGAAGGCATTATCAAAGTCTTTTGTCCATAATTCCTTGCTATTTTCGTCTATAGCTTTAAGTGTAATCTTGTTTTTTTCTTTTTCATTGATATATACTCCCACTAAAGCAGATTTATCTCTACTACATGTAAAAACATACCTTGATTCTGCAAGAATGGATTTTTTCCATTTATTAACCACAGTTCCAATTTGCACCCTATTATTATCTATGTTTCCATCAGGCATTATCTTCTCACCATATAAGGTCTTCACATCATTGCCATATATCAGCATTAACAAATTGTCCTTCATGCAATAAATACCATCGCAATACATATCAGGCCCTTTGGGCTTGCCATCCTCAGTAAGATCAATTTCTTTCGAATATTCCCTTTTCATGTCAGGGAAATCATATTTTTCCAGGGTGACTAGAGCAGGGTAAGTAGCATTAATTACATTCTCGTGGTTATTATAAGTCTTAACCACATATACTCCCATCGCATCATAACCTATCATTTTACTAGGTCTGGAATCCGTTGCAGATTTTTGCGACATACCCCACTTAATATTTTGGGTGTTGCCTGTTAAAGAATAGATGGATGCGAGGCTAAAAAAAAGGGCTGTTTTAGTGTTCATGCCTTTAGTGGTTTTTAAGGTTAACTTAGATTAGGGACTATTTAATTTCGGTGGCAAAGAAACGAATAAAATACCACTCGGAAGACCGGAATTTAATCAGTAATCACCTGAAACTTTAAGTAAATATATTTATATAATTAATAATCAATTACTTATAAAAATAAATATTTTAGTAAATAAACAGAATATTACATATACAAAATGGCACTTTATAGGTCTTTTAAGAGGGCAGACATCTAACCCTTTAAGCAAATAGATTTTCATTTTTTATTATCCTTGTAATCTCATAAAATCCCCACCAATGTTACGCACCTTTTTTAGGAAACCCTCCCCCACTCTATTACTTATTTATTTCATCGCATTATGTAATTCAGTCGGTGCGGAAAAGAAAAGCATTTTATCATTGCAAAATGATGTGACCTTAAAAATGGTGCTGGCTCATTTTAAGGATTGCAAAAAGTTACCCCTAAAAATTGACTCCTCTGTTACGAATCATTTAAGCAAGTATGATTCCCTGGGAGGCAAAGAAGTAAGGATATTAGCCCGGCACTGGCTTAAGGATAGCATTAACATGTATGAGAACCACGACGCCATTATGCAAGACTTCTACACTATTGACTCTTTGAAAGCCCACCATGCATACAAAAAATACTGCGATAGCCTACAACCCGGCATGACCAAATACGGCAATGCCTATGCATTAGAAAAGGTAACGCTTACCAATGACGCCCTGCTGCTGGTATGGGCCTACGTTACATCCAGCTACGAAGCCGATCCCAATTCGGGCCGCACATGCGTTTATTTTACGCTTATCAATGATGATACAGTTGGAGATACCTTTGTGCTTGCAGAGGAAATTACATTTGCTGATCCGCCCAGTGGGAGCCTTTTTACCTGTTATAGCACACTTAGTGACGCAGGTAGATTGGTTATGAAGGAAACAGATGAAAGCGATGACTACGACAGCATGCTTGCACAAATAGGTTATTCGCATGCCATATATAACATAAGCCCGGGTAGCATAACACGTGTATCTTCAGCATTCGACTCTACAGCAAATCGCTCGATTAAGAATCAGTAAGTCTTACAAAGCTTGCAGAATTATACCAGTAAAAAAAACGATAGATTTGTTGATACCTTCTTTAAATAGCAAGTAAGTGAATAACACCTGCGTCAAATATCTACTCCTTCTTACATTCGTTGTGTATGGATATTATAATACTTACGCGCAGAATAAGTATGGGGTTATCGATTCCCTGAAGAATGTGGTGCAAACCGAAAAGGATGACAGCAATAAGGTAAACACACTGAACAGGCTAAGCCGAAAGGAAAATGCGCTGAATGAGTATGACAGTGCATTATCGTATGCCGAAAGTGCACAATTACTGGCAGAAAAGATCGGGTATAAAAAAGGCATGTCGGAAGCCTTAAACAATATAGGCCCTATTTTCGCCCATAGAGCCAATCCGCGTAAGGAACTGGAATACCAGCTAAAGTCGCTTGCCTTATGCCGGCAAATGGGTTATAAAAAGGGTACAGCTGCAGCTCTCACCAATATAGGAAGTTCTTATTATTTCCAGGGAAATTATTCTAAAGCACTTGATTACGATTTCCAGGCATTGAAGGTAGCTCAAGACGCAAAAAGTAATTCTCTTATTGCTGAGGCTACAGGCAACATAGGATATATATACAATGACGAAGAAAACTATCCCAAAGCGCTGGAATATGGCCTTCAGGCATTGAAAACATTTGAAAAAACAGACCGTAAAGATGACATTGCTCTTAGCCTTAGTAATTTGGGGGATGTTTACATTGCCATGAAAGATTACCCTAAAGCTTTAGAATATTACTCTAACGCGTTAACTATATCTAAGCAAGTTGGCAATAACTACATTACCGCCACTAGCCTCAACGGCATTGGCAATACTTATTCTATGCAGAGGGATTACCCTAAGGCACTGGAATATTATAACCGGGGTCTGGCCCTGGCTCAAAAAGGAGGAGATAAAGATGCTATGGTATCCTCCATCTACGTTAACTTGGGTGGACTTTATACTAAACTAAAGAACTATAAAAAGGGCGCCACACTGCTCGACTCGGCGCTTATGCTTTCTAAAGGCATTGGAGATAAAATGAATATAAGAAATGCGTATGGCCAGCTAGCCACATTAGACAGTGCTTTGGGCCAAAATAAAAAATCGTACCAGGATTACAAACAATACATTTTATACCGCGACAGCTTAATTAACCAAGAGAGTATAAAGAAGACAACACAGATAGAATTAAGCCACGAATTTGAAAAAATGGAGGATTCGTTAAAAGCAGAACAAGCAAAAGCAATGGCTACACAGCAAGCTGAAATAAACAAGAGACGCATTATTACCTATGGCGTAAGTATTGTGTTATTATTTACCGTTCTTCTTGCAGCCCTGCTGATAAACAGGCAGCAAAAGAGACGCAAAGCAGACAAACTGGTATTTGAAAAGGAGACGACCATTTTATTATCGGAAAAAGAACGAATGCAGAGTGAACTGGCCAACGCCAAGGCAACCCTTGACCTCTATGTAAAGGATATGCTGGAAAAAAATAAACTATTAGAACAATCTATTGCCGACCTGGAAAATATTAAGAACTTAAAATCTAAGGAAATAGACGAGAACAGAATTGAGCAACTTGAGAATTTAAATAATACCACTATTCTTACCGAAGACGACTGGACCAAATTCAGAGAACTGTTTGAACAGGTGCATAAAGGCTTCTTTATCCGTTTAAAAGAAAAATTACCCAACCTTACCCAAGCCGAAGTTCGTTTGATCTGTTTAAGTAAAATGGATCTAAGCAGCAAGCAAATGACCGGCATCCTGGGGGTATCCACCAATACTATCCGATCTTTACGTTACCGGCTTAGAAAAAAGCTCGGCCTGTCGGAAGAAGACAGCATCGATGATGTTGTAAATTCTATTTGATCAACGGCCTTTTTGTTACAATTGCTTAATCAGGTAATCTATCTGATTACCAGCACTATTTTTATTTTGTAGACCACTTGTATACCTGGTTTATGAGGTAAAGGCATAAGCTCGAATATACCTTTACGTTGCCTTAACTATTAATGCAATTATTAACACTATAAGTCCGAAAAAATGAAAAAAACTTACTTACTTTTCTTCTCTCTCATTTGCCTGGTTGCAACTACAACAGTGGCACAGTATCGAGATCTTTTAAATTTTAATGGTACCAATGGCAGAACGCCATACGGAGATGTAACTGTGGTGGGCCATTTATTATACGGGATGACATTTAACGGTGGTGCAAACGGCGACGGATGCATATTTTCGGTTGATACCAATGGCAACGGCTATCGCGACCTGTTTGACTTTAACGGAACTAACGGAAAGGCGGCAGGCGGAGATCTTATCCTGGCAGGCAATAAATTTTTCGGGATGACATCACAAGGTGGTGCTAATGATAGTGGATGTATATTTTCAATTGATACTAATGGTACCGCATATCATGATCTGCTTGATTTTGATGGTCCGAATGGTAATTTGCCTTGTGGTTCCCTTACTATTTCAGGTAAAATGATGTTCGGAATGACATTTGAAGGAGGACCTAACACTGATGGCCTTGTTTTTTCGTTGGATACCGATGGCACACATTTTAAACATGTTCTCGATTTTACTAGCACAAATGGTGGAGAGCCTTATGGTAATTTAACTCTTATAGGCAAAACGCTATACGGGCTAACCGCCGGCGGTGGCTCCAGTGGCTTAGGCAACCTGTTTTCGGTTGATACCACAGGTGGCAGCCCGAGAGATTTGTATGATTTTATCGGTACCAACGGTGAGTACCCAAACGGTTCTTTGCTTTTGATAGGACACACCTTTTACGCAACGAACTATGGTGGAGGGGCTAATAACCAGGGAAATATATTTGCTATAGATAGCAATGGAACAGGATTCAGGGACCTGTACGATTTTACCGGAGGAACAGATGGCAGACACCTGGAAGGCACACTAACCCTTATGAGCGGTGTTTTGTATGGTGTATCAAAAGCGGGAGGCGCCAATGGGGGAGGTAATATTTTCTCTCTGGATACAAACGGAACCAACTTTGCAGATCTTTATGATTTCTGCACAGGCAGCGGCACCGGACCAATCAACCAGCTTAAACCTTTAGGAAATATACTATATGGCACTTCGCCTAAATGCGGCACAAACTTGGATGGTAATGTTTTTAGTTACACCACACCCAACATTCCTAATTCCATCAACAATGTAGCCGATGCTAATGCTGAACTAAATGTGCATAAAAACCAAACAGAAAAATAAATATACCGGCGATTAAAATTCTCTTTGTCATTTTGC
>Ga0206878_10417_pt1 | contig 13056 bp, 9 predicted proteins | sample Alteio_BWOrgCont_8_FD_152621 | JGI IMG/M metagenome (GOLD analysis project Ga0206878, IMG submission 152621) | Enriched cells from forest soil in Barre Woods Harvard Forest LTER site, Petersham, Massachusetts, United States -... | ecosystem: Environmental > Terrestrial > Soil > Temperate forest > O... | reverse complement strand
CAATACCTATAACAATTAATATTGCCACCACAATAAAAATGCCGACTCCTACTCCAGCCTTAAAAATTCCTCCTATAACTTCACAAGAGCTAAAGGAAAAAATTAGAAGAGTTAACACAAGCAATCCAGGGAAGTTTTTCATAGTAAGTAGTTTTGTTTCTGACATAAACGTACTTACAACGACCTATTCAATAAGGTAATATTCGGTAGATCAATGTTTTTAGATGCTGATTTGATGACAAAAGGATGTTAAAGTAGGGATACCCTTCACTTACACAACAGGAAGCATAAAATAGAACCTACTTCCTTCACCTACCTTGCTTTCCAATCCAATTTTGCCGTTTTGTGCTTCAATAAACTCCTTAGATATGGCGAGGCCTAATCCTGTGCCGGTTCTATGGCTTCCCGGAACCTGGAAGTATTTCTGAAACAGGCGGTCCTTGTATTTATCTTCTATGCCTGCACCAAAGTCTTTTACCGAAAATTCAATGGAGGAATTGCGCTCGCTCACTTGGATAATAATTTTATTGCTTTCCGGGCTATAGCGCAACGCATTAGATAAAAGGTTTATAAGCACCCAGACAGTTTTTTCACTGTCTACAGATACTTTGTGAAGGTTTTCCGGGCAAATAATTTCAATTGAAACATGTTTTTGCTCAGCCTGTACCTTGATGGTGTCAACAGCATATTCTATCAGATCTTTGGGTGATGTTGCATTAAAATTAAGCTGAATATTGCCCGTCTCTACTTGTGTCATATTTAAAAGCTCGCTCGTAATATTAAGCAAACGCTCACTGTCTTCTTTCACATTGCCAATAAGTTGTTTTTGCTCAGCATTGGTAGGCCCAACGCGTTCATCTGATAATAGCTTTAAGCTCATTTTAATAGATGAAATAGGTGTTTTTAAAGCATGAGAGACCGTAGCAATGAAATTAGTTTTTGCCAGGTCGAGTTCCTTAAATTGGGTAATGTTTTTCAGAATTATTACTTCCCCAATTTCTTGCTGATCGGCCATTATTTTTAAAACTTCTTTGGTAAAATAGCTCTCCTTATTATCGGCATATATCTTTAAGGGAGTAGGGGAGTTTGTACTTATAAGGGTTCGTAATAGATCATTCTTTAAAGCAATATCAGGTGCGTATTTACCTACTATCTCTTGTTGCCGTATTCCTAATATAGTGCACGAGGATGAATTTACGAAAAGTATATTTTTTTTCTCATCAAGCCCAATAATGGGATCCTTCATGCTATTTACAATAGTATCTATTCTTTTCTTTTCGAAAATTATTTTGGCCAGGTTACTGTTATTATAGTCATCCAGCTTTAGCGCCATGGCATTAAATGCATCGGCTAGTTCACCAAATTCATCGCCCTTTTCAAGGTATATGCGCTGAGAATAGTTTTTATCGGCAATTTGTTTAATACCTTCAGTAAGTTTGCTTATAGGATTCGCTATATACCCCGGGAAGTTTATAAGCATTGTAAAGGAAATAAGAAAAGATACTGTTGCCAGGATAGCAAGGTATATCTTCAGTTTCTCGGCGGTTTGTTGCGTCTCGTTGTTCTTCCTTACAATGGCATTTGTATTCAGGTCGGTTATCTTATATAGCCCGGTTCTTAAATCTTTTTCTAGTTTAATGGTGGACACTGAATCTGATTTTTTTAATCTTTCAAACTGTTCACGGACTGTTGTTGTAGCATCTTGCTCGCCCACCTCTGTAATATTGCCCTCTTGTGCTTTTAAATTCTTCTCAAATTTATCTATTGCGCCCGGGTCTTTCACTTCGTAGGCATCAAGAGCTTGTTGCATATTTTCTGCATACTCTACACTTTCATAGTTTGCTTTAAGTATGTTTCTTGATTCATCAGAAAGGCGGTTAATGGAAAATAACCCAACCCCACCTGTTAAAACAAGCATGATAAAGAAAAAGGTAAGGCCAAGGGAGAGCTTGGTTTTAACGTGCATTTTCATTATGACAAAATTATAATATCTATATCTGAATCCGTTAATCTGATAAGCAATCTGTCAAATAAATTATTGCTCAAAATTGATCTGACAAGGTTAAAATGAGGCTTACCAATGCAAATAGTAGTAACTCTCCTTTGTTCAGCTGTTTCCTTAATTGCATCGGCAATACTTTTGCTTTCTACCTGGATAACTTCTGCACCAAGTTCGGTTGCCAGTTTAAAATTGTTTATCAAATGCCGCTGAGCCGATAACTCAATATTATTCGGGTTTTCCTTAGGTGTCTGTACATAAAGCACAAACCACTTTGAATGATAATAAGCCGCCAGGCGTGATGTTTTTCGTATTATCATCTTGGAAACATCCGCATCTGAGTTAACACATGCCAGGAACCGTTCAGGGCGCAAGGCTATATTCCTTGGTATTTCTGTTTCTATTTTGCGTTCTACTTGCGATGTTACTTCTCTCAATGCCATTTCACGCAACTGCAATATTTTTTCTGACTGGAAGAAATTTTTAAGCGCGGTTTCTACTTTCGACATATCATAAATTTTGCCTTCTTTCAGACGCACTATCAGCTCATCGGCTGTAAGGTCAATATTTACAACTTCATCCGCGGCTTGAAGCACTTTGTCGGGGATACGTTCACTTACTGTTATCCCTGTTATTTTCTGAATTTCCTCATTTAAACTTTCAATGTGTTGAATGTTCACAGCGCTGATCACGTTTATTCCGGCATCTAATATTTCCATTACGTCCTGCCAGCGCTTTTCATGTTTGCTGCCTTCAATATTAGAATGGGCCAGCTCGTCAACTATAACTACCTCCGGATGAACATTAATGATGGCCTGTGCATCCATCTCTTCTAACTCCTTGCCTTTATAAAAAAGCTTTCTCCGGGGTATCTCAGGAAGCCCTTCAAGCAAATCGTTTGTCTCTTTACGGTTATGGGTTTCTACATATCCTATTTTAATATCAATGCCATTCTTTAACAAAGTATGGGCCTCTTGTAGCATGCGATAGGTTTTGCCTACACCCGCGCTCATGCCAATATAAACCTTGAACTTACCGCGCTTAGATCTGCGGATAAGTTCAAGGAAATGTTCTGCGTTTTGCTCTCTTTCTTCTGGCATAGAGCAAAGTTATTGCATTACCAATTATATCCTGAAGAGGATGGCAATGATAATGCGATTTTCAGATCTAACAAGATCAGGTACCCATCCTGGAATTGGAGTCAAAGAACCGTTGGTAGCTTGAATAAGTACTGGATCTGTTGTGTATCCATTTGGAGAAGTAACGCCACCCGGACCGGCAAAGTAACCCACGCTGGCCTGGCGGTGTAATACTTCTAACTTAAATTCTATACTTTGATTGGGCATCCATGCAATATTGGTGGAAACATCCCATGCCCTGAACTGATCGCCTGGGTTTTGAGTAAAAGGATCTATACCTTCTTGAGCAGTGGTCTGTAGCACTGATCCATTGGGTAAAGCAATTGCTGTAGGCGTAGGCAAATCACTTGCCTGGCCAGTGGGTTCAAGAACCAAATAACGACCGGGGTTATTCATAATCCCTCCGCCAAACATCCATGCCCATTTATTATGTGCAAACCATATGCGGTTATAAAACATGGCGCTGGCAAAATATTGGGCATAGCCATTGGTGGCATCACCTGTTTTAAAATCATTGAATCCATTCACTCCATCTCCGGTTTCTTCACCAACGTCACCTGTTATAGAAAAAGCCATTTGTGTTACACCACTTGATGTTTTAGGCTTATGATAGTACCTTACCAAAAAACTGTTATCCGAGTGGAACCTGTGTCTGCCTAATAACCCAGCATCATCTTGTCCATAATAATCATTGGTTAAGAGTTTAATATTTTCATTGGGTATCCATGTAATATTTCCGCCAAAGCCAGGGTTGCTGTTAAAGGTTGCATAACTTTGCCAGCCATTAATGAGCCATATTTCTATCTTGACAAAATTCGAAGGAAATATCTGTGTGCGAATTCCATTAAAGAACCATGGGGTATTATCAGATGTATACGATGCCTGGTAATCCCAGTTTTCAACCTGGTAGTATGAATTCAGTCCAATGTAAGACATAAATAATCCGCCATCCACGTTAATACCATGCATTATATTAAAATGGTAACCTCCGTAAGCTTCACTTAAATACCGATAGGCGTCCGCCAGATCATATTGGCCACGATAAGGACTATAATCGTTACGGGGAACCACTTCAGAACGGGTTCCAAATTGAGTCATCAATCTTCCGCGGGCGCCGTTGTAATTAAAATCGCCACCAAAACCTAATTGAGATATATCCATTTCATTATCGCGTGCCAGTGCAGTGGAGCCTACTACCGTATGATCTATAGGGTTATTGCCGGATGCAGTTACATTCGCATCGATAAAGAATTCAGGAGAAAAGTATGGGATATGAAATACCGAAGAGTCTCTGCGATCATTACCATTAACCCAGGATTGGTCCATATTATCAAAAGGATTTTGATCTTGCAAAACATGCTCTTTTTTTGATGAATCTTTCGCGATTGTTTGCGAGTAGGCCTGCTGCAAGAGCATGAATGATGTTAAAGCGAGTAATGTAATTTTTGCGTTTTTCATGTGTGTTTAATTATAGATTAGAAGTTAATTAGCCTTTTGTAATTTCATCAAGAGCAATATTAAGTTTAAGTACATTTACTTTAGATGGGCCAAACATTCCGAATAAAGGTCCTTCCGTATTTTCATCTACCAGTTTCATTATGTCTTGCTCAGAAATATGTCGCAAGTTAGCAATACGTTTAATTTGAATTTTGGCACCAGCTGGACTAAGATCAGGATCCAATCCGCTGCCTGATGCTGTTACCATTTCTGCTGGGATATCTGCCTTATTTACGCCCGGGTTATGAACCATAAAAGTATCAACAGCAGCCTCTACAGATTTTAAATAATCCGGATTAGTAGGCCCTTTATTGCTTGCACCCGAACCTGCGGCATTATATCCTACAGCCGAAGGTCTGGATTGAAAATACTTGTCACTTTTAAAAGCCTGGGCAATATTTTCATATCCAACTATTCTTCCCTTATAGGAAACTGTAACACCATCTCCACCACCTGGTGCCATTTTGGCAACTGCTGCGATAAATAGAGGATATATAACGCATAACAGCACAAGTAGAATAAGGGTAAGTCTTAAAGATGATAACAGATACTTTTTCATAATAACTTAATAATAAATATTTACATAAATAATGCCATTAACATATCGATCAATTTTATTCCGATAAAAGGAACAATAATTCCACCCAAGCCATAAATAAAGAGGTTACGTCTCAATAAAGCACTTGCACCAATAGGTTTATATTCTACTCCCCTAAGCGCTAGTGGAATAAGTAATGGAATTATAATGGCGTTGAAAATAACCGCAGATAGTATAGCGCTTTCAGGACTATTTAATCCCATTATGTTCAATGTCCTTAAAGAAGGGATAGTAAGAATAAACAAGGCAGGAACTATTGCAAAATATTTTGCCACATCATTCGCAATGCTAAAAGTAGTGAGTGTTCCGCGTGTCATTAATAACTGCTTCCCTATTTCCACTATTTCAATCAGTTTAGTAGGATCGTTGTCCAGGTCTACCATATTGCCTGCTTCTTTAGCGGCCTGTGTTCCGCTGTTCATAGCAACACCTACATCAGCTTGTGCAAGAGCAGGAGCGTCATTTGTGCCATCGCCCATCATGGCAACTAATTTACCCTGTGCCTGCTCTGAACGGATATAGGCCATTTTGTCTTCGGGTTTTGCTTCTGCAATAAAATAGTCTACACCGGCTTTTTCTGCAATATATTTAGCTGTAAGCGGATTATCACCCGTTACCATAACTGTCTTGATCCCCATCTTTCTGAGGCGTTCAAAGCGTTCTTTGATACCCGGTTTTATAATATCCTGTAATTCTATAACGCCTATAACTTTTTTGTTTTCTGAAACGACAAGTGGTGTACCACCATTTGATGATATTGTTTTTACTCTATCCCCGATTTCCGCTGGAAATATATTTCCTGCATCCAAGGATAATTTTTTAATAGCATCAAAAGCGCCTTTTCTTATCTGCTTGCCATCGGGAAGGTTTACCCCGCTACTGCGGGTTTCGGCAGTAAAATTAATAAGACTTGCCTTTTTTATATCGAAGTCCGTTGGTACTGTTACGTTCCTTTCTTTGGCCAGTGCTACAATAGATTTGCCTTCGGGTGTTTCATCAGCAAGAGAAGCTACGACGCAATTCTGAATAAAAATAAAATCATCAATGCCATTAGCAGGATAGAAATTAGTTGCCTTGCGATTGCCAATTGTAATAGTGCCGGTTTTATCAAGTAATAATGTATCTATATCCCCTGCTGTTTCTACTGCCTTACCCGATTTCGTAATTACATTGGCGCGCAAAGCCCTGTCCATTCCTGCAATGCCAATAGCAGAAAGAAGTCCGCCAATGGTAGTAGGTATAAGGCATACAAATAATGATACAAAGGCGGCAATAGTAATCGGCGTTTGTGCGTAATCCCCAAACGGTTTGAGCGTAACACAAACTATTATAAATACAAGAGTGAAGCCGGCAAGCAAAATGGTAAGCGCAATTTCATTGGGTGTTTTTTGCCTGGATGCACCTTCTACAAGCGCGATCATTTTGTCCAAAAAGCTTTCACCGGGTTCTGCTGTTACTCTTACTTTGATCTTATCCGATAATACCTTTGTTCCACCCGTTACTGAAGATTTATCTCCACCTGATTCACGAATTACCGGAGCGCTTTCACCCGTAATGGCGCTTTCATCAATAGATGCTAGCCCTTCAATTATTTCACCATCAATAGGAATGATATCTCCCGCTTCACAAACAAAAACGTCTTCTTTTTTAAGACTGGATGAATTAACGATCTTGATTTCATCTACATACATTTCTCCAATCGGCATTACCATTTTAGCAGGAGTTTCTTCCCTTGTTTTACGTAATGAATCGGCCTGGGCTTTTCCGCGTGCTTCGGCAAGTGCCTCGGCAAAGTTTGCAAAGAGAACAGTAAGCAAGAGTATTAAAGTGATAAGTAAATTATATAATAGTGTGCCCTGTGATTTATCATGTGTTATCAGGATATTGGCAGTTACCACAGCCATCACTATAGTGCCAATTTCAACCGTAAACATAACAGGGTTATGCAATAAAATCCTTGGATTCAGTTTTACAAAAGATTGTTTTAGCGCCTCGTTTACAAGGTGTTTCTGGAAGAGTGAAATATTTTTTTGTCTTTTAGTCATACTCAATATTGTATTCGATTATTTCATACTAAAGTATTCTGCAAATGGACCTAAAGCCAAAGCAGGGAAGAAGGCAAGCGCTGCAATAATGATGATCACTGCAAAGGTCATTAAGCCAAATGTGCCCGTATCGGTTTTTAAAGTACCTGCTGATTCCGGTATATATTTTTTTTGTGCCATAATACCCGCAATTGCAACAGGTCCTATAATGGGTATGAATCTTGAGAACAACAGTACAAAGCCTGTTGTTACATTCCAAAAAACATTATTTGCAGTCAAGCCACTCATTGCAGAACCATTATTTGCCGCACACGAAGTGTATTGATAAAGCATTTCAGAGAATCCGTGATATCCAGGGTTTCCTAACCAGTTTTTTGGTTGGAAAGCCCAATGGGTATCAGGATGATGAACCAACACATAAGAGGATAATGCGGTAAATGAGAGTATAAGGAAGGGATGTAACAGAGCTGCGATAGATGCAATCTTCATTTCCTTCGCTTCCACCTTATGCCCCATAAATTCAGGTGTTCGACCTACCATAAGCCCGGAAATGAAGACAGCAATAATGATAAATATGTAATAATTTAAAAAGCCTGCACCGCAACCACCATAAAAGCAGTTTACCATCATGGCCATGAGCTGAGTTGCAGTAGTCATAGGCATATAACTGTCATGCGCACCATTAGCAGAGCCTGTGGAAATTATGGTTGTTACTGTGCTCCAATATGCTGTCGCAGGTATTCCAAAACGGACTTCTTTGCCCTCCATGGCTGTGTTTGTCGGGCTGATACCCATGTGGGCAATGGCAGGATTCCCTTTTATTTCTGCTTGTAATGTTGGAATAAGGAACATGAACATTCCAATCGTCATCACACCAAATATTACATAGGCGAATTTCTTTTTCCTTAAATAAAAGCCTAGAGCAAAAATGAGTGCAATTGGTATAACAACCTGTGCTATCATTTCTACCATATAGGTTAAATAATTGGGACACTCAAATGGGTGTGCAGAGTTAGCGCCAAACCACCCACCGCCGTTCGTACCCAAATGCTTAATAGCTATCATAGCTGCAGCAGGACCACGCGAAACTTGTGTAGTGTCTCCCTGCATTGTAATAATTGTATCCTTGCCCTTATAACTCGCAGGCGTACCATTAAAAGCAAGTATGATTGCAATAAGTATTACCCCGGGCAAAAGAAAGCGAGTAATGCTTTTTACAAAGTAATCCCAAAAATTACCAAGGGTTGTTACACTCTTTTCTTTCAATCCTTTATAAACTACCATCATGGCTGCAATGGCTGATGCAGCACTCATAAAGTGCAGGAACATCAAAACAAATAATTGAGTAAAATAGGTTACTCCCGTTTCCCCGCTATAATCCTGAACATTACAGTTTACCAAAAAACTAATTGCAGTATTAAATGCCAGATCAGGTGTTTGCCCCGGGTTATGGTCAGGATTTAATGGTAATTTATCTTGTAACAAAAGGGCGAAGAAGGCATATACCAACCACAGAGAGCTTATGGTAAGCATGGCCTTCATCTGTTCTTTCCAGTTCATTTCCTCAGTAGGATTAATACCAGAAAGACGGAAAATTAAGCGCTCGAGTGGCTTAAGGAAATCTGTCCATACTTTTTCCCCCGCAAATACTTTAGCAATATACCTTCCTATAGGAACTGCCAGTAATAAGGTGATGCCGTATGTAACTATAATGCCAGTAACTTCTGTAGTCATGCTTCAATAAAATATTGAGTTTTTCTTTAAAATTTTTCCGGTTTAATAAGTGCGTAAACCAGGTAACAGAACACAGCAATGCATAAAATAAATAGTACCGTCATGGTTTTATATTTTTTCGAAAAAGTCAATTGATTTGAATAGTGACCACATTCCAACAAGGCAGCCTAGGAAAAGTACAAGTGTCATCATGGTATTTGTTTTATGGAAGGATTAATTGAATGAGAGAATAAATAATTTACCTTATACATCTTGTCGCTTGAAGAATATGCAGACAATGGCTCCCCACCGGCAAATTCTCTGTCAAGCATATCATGGAATTTTATGTTATCCGGGTAGGCTCTTTTAAGATTTAGTATGGTGAGCGGGAGAATATCTGAATTAGTGGTTTTGCTGAAAAAATAGGTAAGAGCTAAGTGACTGAATTTTTTATCTGGAGAAGAAACGTTTACAAAAGACTTGTAAATAACAATGCCTTTATTTTCCAATATGCGGAATTCTTCATCATGGCTTTTATAAAACCTGTAATCCTCGTTCTTGCAAGTATGATAACCGTAGATGCTGTCTTTGTTCAACCTGGTCTTTGTTCCGTTGGTAATAACGTCTACATACTTGCCTGCAAAAAAATCATGAAGTTTTATTTTCCCTGACGATTTGCAATTGAATGCCAGTGAGATTTTACTATTTCTAAAGTCCGAGGAATTCATATAGATTCCGCAGGTTTCCGAGTCTCTGTTCCTATCTCCGTTTTGCGCCAAAAGACAAGTAAACAGGTTAGAATAAAATACCACTAAAAAAGAAATTATTGTTTTCATTCTGATTCTTATGTTTGACAAAGATGCATTCCGCACTTCCCTAAACCGATGAGTTACCTCACTATGTTTCATGACACTTATCATTCTCATGACTAACTGATACACAAACGGCATGCCAAACCAATAGACCTTAAACAATAAATCCTGTAATTAATTGATTAACAATAATTTACGTATTTTATTACTAAATAGGATACGAATGCGTGCCAACAAAAAAACCTTCCATTTTGGAAGGCTTTTTTCATTTCGGTAGGGTGGACTACAACTTCTTTCTGAGAAATTCAAATACCAGATTTCCAATGACACCTGTTACAATAGCGATAAGAAAATTGGTTGGAGTAAAGATGTCATTCAAGGCCCAGAGAAAAGTTTTTCCGGCAGCATTGTTTGTCCTGCTATATTCCCCCATTAATAAATTGGAATAAAAGAGGAATACGATAAAGCTAACCTCTATGATTGCCCTTAAAGTACCAGTGCGGAAAGTGTTTTTAGGTTTGGTATCCATGTTACTTAATTTTATATTCATCCAATTTACGGTACAGGGTTGTTAACCCAATGCCAAGCAAATGTGCGGCTTCAGTTTTATTTCCCTTAGTGTGAGACAGTGTTTTCATAATGTGCTCTTTCTCCATGGCTGCCAGGTTAAATGAAGATGCAGACGCTTTGCCCGAAGTGTTATTTTTAATCTCGTATGGCAGATCCTCGATAGTAAGAGTGGCATTATCAGATAGAAGAGCGATCCGTTCCATTGTGTTTTTTAGTTCTCGTACATTACCCTTCCAGCTATAAGCTTTTAGCTTTTCAATAAACTCATTGCTCATTTTAGCAGCTGGCTTGTTCACTTTTGTAAAAAAGAGTTTTAAAAAGTGTTCAGCCATTGCCTGAATATCTTTTGGTCTGTCTCGTAATGTTGGCAAAGAAAGTGGAAAAACCGCAAGCCGATAATAAAGGTCTTGTCGAAATGTTCCGTTTGAAGCTTCTTTCTGAAGATCTCGGTTGGTGGCAGCAATAACCCTAACATCTATTTTAGTTGATTTACTATCACCTACTTTTATAAACTCATTTGTTTCGAGTACTCTCAGTAGTTTTGATTGTAACTCAATTCCCATATCACCTATTTCATCCAAAAAGATCGTCCCTCCATTGGCTTCTTCAAATAGTCCTTTAGTATCTCTCCCAGCATCTGTATAGGCTCCTGCTTTATGGCCGAATAATTCATTCTCAAGAAGCCCTTGATTGAATGCGCTGCAGTTTATAGCGATAAATGGGTTTAACTTGCGAGAACCTGCGTTATGTATGGCTTGCGCAAATACTTCTTTGCCTGTTCCGGTTTCTCCTAAAAGCAGTACGGTAGTATCCGTTTGGGCAACTTTTTTTGCAAGCTCAATGGCTTCTTTTATTTGCTTCGATTCCCCAATAATATTATCAAAGGAATATTTCCTCTCTATCTTTTCTTCAAGCCCAAGTATCCTCTTTTGTAGCAAGGACTTATCCATGGCTCTTGCAAGCAGGGGAATGATCTTGTCATTATCATCGCCTTTTACTATATAATCAAAAGCCCCATTCTTTATTGCCTTCACACCATCCGCAATGGTACCGTATGCAGTTATGACAATAATCTCGATTTGGGGATAAAGAGATTTTATTTTCCTGGTAAGTTCAACACCATTCCCATCAGGAAGTTTTACATCTGTTACAACCAGATCTATTTCTTCTTTTTCAAGCTTTTTTAATCCCTCTTTTACATTAGCCGCTTCCGAAACATGATAGTCCTCTAATCCTATTATACGAGATAACAACGAGCGCAATTTCTCTTCGTCATCTATAATTAGTATATTACCTTTCATCTGTCAGGCTCTAATTTGAAAACGTAAAGATATGGAATGGAAATGGTACTACTGAATAATACGCCCTGATTGTCTTCAGCCATGCGAATTGACTACTTAACAATTTTTAACTTTTGTTTTGTCGGGGTGGGCAGATTCGAACTGCCGGCCTCCACGTCCCGAACGTGGCGCGCTAACCAGGCTGCGCTACACCCCGCTGTTTCAAGAGCTGAAAGCCCTTTGCACGGATGAAACTTTACAAAATGTTGCCAAAAGTATTAAATTTGTGTAACCCAATAAAACAGTATGCCGAAAACAAAACTTTTTACTCTTTGCTTTTTCATATTCATCATCATTTCTATAAGCGCTTATGCCTCTGCTCCCAAGCATAAAATATCCTTTAATATAAAAGGTCTCCAAAATACTTTATGTTTTATGGGATGCCATTATGGCGATAAGGACTATATTCAGGATACTGCTAAGGTAGATGACAAGGGTAACTTCGAATTCTCAGGCGATAAAGAGTTGGATGGTGGAATTTATTTTATCATGTTAAAGAGCAGAAAGTACTTTGAATTTATTGTTGATAAGGAACAGAAATTTTCCATACATGTTACAGATACTAATGATTTTGTGGGCGCAGTTAAGGTAACAGGCTCGGACGAAAATGCTTTTTTTTATGCGTATTTAAATTATGTGACACAACAACATGCTGTAATAGAGAAGTATCAAAAAGATAATAACCAGTCGCAAATAGATACAGTAAACGAGAAGGTTAAAAGGTATAAAGAGGATTTTGAGAAAAAGCATCCTGATATGTTCTTGTCAAAAGTATTTAAGGCTGCGGAAGATCCTGTAATACCTTCTTCTCCTAAATTGGCTAATGGAAAAGTAGATTCCACTTTCCCGTTTCGCTATTACAAAAGTCACTTTTTAGATGATGTAGATTTTTCAGATGGAAGGCTCGTGCGGTCTCCTGTGCTCCATCCCCGTATAAAAGATTATTTAACCAGGCTTACGGTGCAGCAACCTGATTCTATTATAGTTGCGGCCGATTACCTGGTGGCCAAAGCAAAAGCTAACAAAGAAATGTTCAAGTATATTGTGGCCTATATTACCAGCGCTTACGAAGCATCTAATATCATGGGTATGGATAAGGTGTTTGTACATATGGTAAAGAAATATTATACCCCCGATCTTGCTTATTGGGTATCTGCCTCGCAAATGGAACGAATACAGGAAAGGGCTACCCAGCTCGATCCTATTCTTGTGGGTAAATATGTTCCGGAACTTGTATTGCCCGATACTTCAAATATTATGAGGGCTTTAGATTCTGTTAAGGCCCGCTATACCATTCTTTACTTTTGGGACTACGATTGCGGATTTTGCCAAAAAGAAACACC
>Ga0206878_10416_pt1 | contig 13075 bp, 3 predicted proteins | sample Alteio_BWOrgCont_8_FD_152621 | JGI IMG/M metagenome (GOLD analysis project Ga0206878, IMG submission 152621) | Enriched cells from forest soil in Barre Woods Harvard Forest LTER site, Petersham, Massachusetts, United States -... | ecosystem: Environmental > Terrestrial > Soil > Temperate forest > O... | reverse complement strand
ACATCTAAAGCCTTTATTTGCATGAGATCAAAACTTACTTTTGTATTAGTATTATCTATCTTTTTACTGCCGACCTTGCTAATGGCGCAAAGCCGGCTTTCGGGTGTTGTGAGCGATGCCCGGAATAACAAACCATTAAGAGGGGTTGAGATCGGCATCCCGGATATCGATGTATCAACCAATACCGATTCCCTGGGCAGGTACAGCATAAAAAACATTCCCGGTGGCGATTACCTGGTACAGGTTAAGGCTTTAGGGTACGAAAGTAAGATAGAAACCATCGTGATTAAAGGCGATATTAAAAAGAACTACCTGCTTGACCAGTCACCGGTTCAACTGAAGGAAGTTATTGTTACCGGTGTTTCGTCGGCAACAGACAAACAAAAAAGCCCTGTTTCGGTGACGCCCGTTAGTCATGAATACCTGTTGCAAAATTCGGCTACCAATGTGATTGACGCCATTGCGCAAACACCAGGCGTATCGGCAATCACCGATGGGCAAAGCATTTCAAAACCGGTTATCCGTGGTTTGGGATATAACCGGGTACTTACCATAAACGACGGCGTGGAACAAATAGACCAGGCCTGGTTTGATGAATTTGGCATAGAGGCTGATCCGGATGCTGTTTACCGGTACGAGGTATTAAAGGGCCCCGGCTCGCTGGCTTATGGCTCCGATGCCATTGCGGGCGTAGTGAACCTTATTTCGGCCCCGCCGCTTCCCGAAGGGCAAATCAAGGGCGACATCCTTTTCGATTACCAAACCAATAACGGGCTTATTAATAATATGTTCCATATTGCGGGCACCAATAATGGCATTTCGTGGAGTGCAAGGGTTGATAACACTATGGCCCATGCCTACCGCGACCCGCAGGACGGCTATGTTTTAAACTCGCAGTTCAGCAATTTTAATACCGACGGCACTATCGGCATCCATCGCAAATGGGGTTATACCCAGTTGCACGCCAGTTATTTTGATATGAAAACCGGCATTGTTGATGGCACCCGCGATTCGCTAACCGGCGTAATGGAACGCCAGGTAGCCTACGCGGACCTGAACGGCGGCGCGCCGAGCTACGAGATTCCCACCCACCAGGAACAAACATCGTACACACCGTTCGTCATTAACCAAAGAATACGCCATACCAAACTGGTATGGGATAACAGCGTTGCCCTTGGCGATGGAAGAATAAAAGGCACATTCTCCTGGCAAAAAAATCAGCGCCAGGAAACCAACGACCCAACCATCCCGAACACGCCCGATATCTATTATTCCTCGAATGCGGCTACGTATGATGTAAGATATATCTCGCCTCAAATAGGCGGCTTTAATTTTTCTACAGGGGCCAATGGCGAATACCAATCCTCGCAAAGCCTGGGTACGCTGTTGCTGATACCCAATTATAACTTTTTTGAGTTAGGCGCCTTCGCGATAGCAAATGAGAAGATCGGCAACCTTAACTTAAGCGGCGGCATCCGGTACGACACCCGGACTTTTAACGGACTGGATCATTGGGTCGATTCAACTACCCAGGCGCCTGTTGCGCCAAATGCCCCGAACGGTTTTCACGAGTTCCCCGGCTTTCAATCAAAATTTAGCGGTATGTCCTTTAGTTTTGGCGGCACGTACGACATCAGCAAAAGTGTATTTGTAAAAGCAAACCTGGCAAGGGGATGGCGTGCGCCTAACGTGGCTGAATGTGCTGCGAACGGGGTACACGATGGCACCGTAGTTTACGAAATAGGCGACCCTACCCTAAAGCCCGAAACCAGCCTGGAAGAGGATGTGGCCTTTGGCGTAAACGCAACCGAGGTTGATCTCGAACTCGACCTGTTCAACAATAATATCAGCGATTTTATTTATGCGAAGGGGTTAAAGAACAGCATGGGCCAGGATTCCATCAACAATTCGCTTAATGCCGCCGGGCTGGGTGCAGCCCCTGTTTATAAATATACACAGGGAAGCGCGCGCCTGTACGGCGGCGAATTTGCGCTGAACATTCACCCTTCTGCTACACCATGGGTGCAGTTAAATACCTCGTTGAGTTATGTTTATGGCAACCTGGTGCATGTATCCGACTCAACCAAATATTTACCCTTTGTACCGCCAACCCGCATCACTGCCGATCTGAAGTTCCCCGTTAAAAATATCGTGAGTACTTTAAAAAATGTTTATTTCAAGGCCGGGATGCTCGATTGTTTCCAGCAAAAAGATATTTACCAGCAATATGCCATTTATAACGGGTTGAGTACTGCCTTAACCCCCTACGAGTATGCGGCAAGCACATCGGCTACCAAAGGCTATGTACTGTTTAATGTGGGCGCCGGCGTTTATGGTAAGTACCCGGTTATATCCCAAACCACGGATAACCGGTTTTGAAATGCTTTGCCCATCGGTGATTGCCGATACGCCGCTTATATCGATTACATGAGCCGCTTTAAATATTACCCGGTAAATTATACCACAGGCAGGGTTGGCGTATTTAATATGGGGCGGAATTTGAGTATCAAAATGATCATCCCGCTGGATTTTAGCCCGGCGCGTAAATAGTGTACGGCATTGTTTATAAAACTCCCTCCCAGCGGGAGGGGTGCGGCTGGCTGAGTGGTGGCGGGGAGGGGTTCGCCGCCATTTCAAGCGAAATTAAAGTTTGAAACGCCGGTTTGTATAGCTCGGAAACCCATACCTTCCCTTCCACAAGGAAGGAATCGCACGTGGCCATTGCTTTTAAAAATAGCTGGAACACTCATTCCTGTTAAGGCATTAACGGCGCAGACAGCTCTACAGCTGCCTCGTCCGATCTTAAACGGGCGGGCTGTTTGTTAAACGTTCCCTCCAGTACAAATTCGCCTTCCCGTTTAACGGAGTCTTTTCCGGTTAAGGTCAGGGTGAGTTCAACCAGTTTACAACCGGGGCCGGCTTTAGCCAATGCCATGTCATCTGTATTTTTTTTTGTGCCGACGGCAACCGAATCCTGTGTTGCATGCGACATGCTTACCTGGTATTTGTTACCCCTAAACCAGGCCGATTGCCATTCCGGCGTCTTTTCACCACGGCTTACTTCAAGGAAACATACAAGTGTAGTGGTGTAACCGCTGGGCTGTTGCCCACCGCGCAGTACCGGTACATTCCCTGCGTATTGCGTTCTGGAGAAAAGCCAAACGCGTTTAATATGGTATTTGGGCGACAAGAAAGCCACCTGCACAAAAAACGCTGTAAAAAGCAAATACTTCATAGCTAAATGTCGCCAAAACTATTTAAAGTGGAACGATAGCTATGAAGTTTTATTTTGCGCGTTAATATTTCAGTACAATAAAGCCGGTTTTGTGTTTGGTTACCCCTTTTACGGTATAAGCTAAGGAGTAAAAATAAGTTCCTGGAGTCTGTAGCTTGCCTGTTTTATTGGAGTGCCCGTCGAATATCTTTGAGCTGTTGTCATAGCCATTTTCTTCGAACACCAGGGCGCCGCTGCGGTTCATTATCGCGAGTTTGTTATCCGGGAAGGCCGTTATGCCGTCTGTCTTCAAAAAGTCGTGTTGTCCGTCGCCGTTGGGCGAAACCCCGTTATGAACAATAATGCCATCTTCCGAAAGTTGCGGAGCCGCAACCGGTTGTTCAAAGCTAAATGATGCATCCGGAATATTCATTCCCCCGTTATTCCTGCTTACCAATAACATGTAGTTGTTTGTCGATCCGTCCTGGGCAGTAACCTCAATGCCGATCGGCGTATTGAAAGGATCGAGCGTTATGGGGCCTACAGGCGTATGTGAGGTCGCAGCAGTGCCATTTACCGTCATTGTGGCTGTTTCATCCGCAAGCGCTGCAGTTACGGTTATAGAGGTGGTGGACCCCGGAACAACTACGGTATAGCTGTTGGTAGTATAATGAAACGCGGGCGACAAGGTGCCTGTACTAACCCTTAGGTTTTGCAGGTAGGCATTGCTTGATGCCGCACGGGTTACCGTGAGGGTGTAAGTTTGTGTGGTAGTGCCATCAGAAGCAGCCACCATAACGTTAATAATATTTGTCCCTACATTTAACGAGATCGGCTCACCTTCCGTACCCGACTGTACCTGCTCATCGCCAACAGTTATCGTAGCGGTTGCGTTTTCAGCGGTAGGTTTCAGGTTTAACCAGTTAACGTTGTTGGCAACACTTACACTATAACTGGTATTGCCTGGCGTAAACGAAGGGCTTAAAGTCCCGGGGCTTATCACCAGCGCCGATAAATTGGCATCGCTTGATGGCGTCCGCGTAACGTTTATGGTGTAATCAACTATCGTTCCGTCCTGTGCGGTTACTTCGGTTGTAATCGGATTCAGCCCGACAGACAAATAAATAGGGTCCGATGCCGTTTTTGAGGTCACCGGCGATCCGTTTACCGTTACTGTAGCGTTGGCATCGGCGGTAGTTGGTGTTATGGTTATTGAGCCTGTGCCGTTAGGAACGGTTGCATTATAGGTGGTGGTACCGGGCGCAAATACCGGGGATATGGCGATCCCTGCATTAATTTTCAGGTTCGATAGGGTAGCGTTGCTTGATGCAGCCCGGTTTACCGTTATGGTATAGGTATTGGTTGGCGCACCACCCGAAGCGGTTACCATGGTAGTTATAGTATTAGGCCCCACCGATAATGTAATGGGCCCTGATCTGGCTCCCGATGCTACCGCAGTGCCATTTACCGTTACCGTTGCGCCGGCGTGGGCTATGGTTGGTTTTACCGTTACAGAGCTGAAGCCGTTGCCTAAATTTGCCGTATAGCTGGTGGTATTAGCTGTAAACGCAGGCGATAAAGTGCCGCTGCTCAGTTGCAGCTGGGCAAGCGTGGCGGTGTTTTGCAATACACCAATATTCACCTTTGTTGTTCCGCTAACGCCCTGGCTATTATAAGCGGTAATGGTATAGTTTTTCGCGGGACTGGCAACAGTCGGTGTGCCGGTGATATTACCGGTTGCCCCGTCGAAAATTAAGCCGGCAGGCAATGTTGGTGTTATAAAATATCCGCCCAAAGGAGTTAATATTTTAACAGATTGAGTATATCCATCGGTTGCAAACACATGCCCGGTGCCGTCAACAGCCAAGCCATCGGTTCCGCCGAAACCGGATGCAATAGCAACGGTGTGACCGCCTGTGCCGCCAAGAACTTCATCTACAGTACTATTATTATTGGTAACAAACATATTTCCGGCGCCGTCAATGGCGATGGCATTTACCCCCACAAACCCGATAGAGGTTGGAACCGAGACCGCTGTGCTGCTACCGGCCGGTATTTCCTCAATATAACTACTATTGTTAAAGTACACGTTGTCGTTTGCATCCACCATCACATATGAAATTCCGCTAAACGACCCCAGGTTTACCAGCGGGCCGCCCGTAATCGGGATCTTCCATAAGGTATTTGCACCGAAATCGGCAACATAAACATTCCCCTTGCTATCAGCAGCCACCGCTACCGGAAGATTCAGCCCTGACGCGATTAAAAACTGCGAGCCACCGGAAATCCTGTACACCAGGCCCTGATCACGTTGGCAGGTGTAAATGTTACCGGCAACATCAACCGCCATGCCGTATGGTTTACTAATGGAAGCCACCACATTATGACTAGCACGGTTATTGGCAGTAACTTCAAAAATTTGGTTTTCAGTATAACCGGGCAAAAACAGATTACCCCCGGCATCTATTGCCAGGCCAAAAGAACTGTCGAAAAAACCACTGTCTATTAGCTTTGGCTTTGCCAGGCTGTAAGCGGGCGGGGCAACATTGCTGCTCATTGGCGATAAAGTACTTATCGCATTTCCGGTGTAGTAGGTTTGCGGACCGCTGTAACTCACAACCGGCGCCTGGGCAAATAACTTAACCGGTAATAAACAGGCAAATGCAGCAATTATGCATTTGCAAACGGCCAATACGGGTTGTATGCGTCGATTAGCCGATTGCCCGAAAGGTAATTTTATGTATAACTGGCTCATAGATTTTAGCTTAATTTTTATGTTGATATTGGAGACACTCCTGCTCATTTTAGCCATAAAATTGGCAAAATCCCGAACCGCCTTTCGGGTATTTTAGCAAGTGGTGGTATTTGGAGGGTAAGTGGCAGGTTGGGAAGAACCAGGAGTCAAGAGCCAGGAACCAAGACAAAGGGGGAAATACCCTGGGGACAGTAGTAAGCGCGTACTGAAGACTTACGAAGTTTTAAAAACTTCGTAAGTTTAACATCGCAAATTAATATTTCAGCACTATAAATCCTGTTGTATGTTTTAGTACACCTTTTACGGTATAATCCAGTGAGTAAAAATAAGTTCCCGGCAATTGCATTTGGCCGTTCTTATTGGAGTGACCGTCGAATACTTTGTTTTGGTTATCGTAATTATTTGCTTCGTACACCAGGGTACCGTTACGGTTCATGATGGATAATTTGTTTTCAGGATAGGCGTTTATGCCATCTATCTTCAAAACATCATTTATGCCATCACCATTCGGCGATACCCCCTGGTGTACCATTATTCCATCGTTTAGCTGCGGCGTGTTTTGTGGTTGTTCCACACTTACCGACTCATCCGGAATATTTACCGGCCCGGCATCGCGGGTAACGGTGATGGTGTAAGTATCGGTCGACGTACCGTTTTGAGCGGTAACGATGGTAGTAATAATATTGGAACCTACATTCAGGTCTATTGGTGGCGATGCGGCTCTTGATGCCACCGCCGTACCGTTTACAGTAGCCGTCGCGTTAGCATCCGATATTACGGGCGTAATGGTTACAGATGTGGTCGCATTCGTCACTTCGGCTGTATAATTGTTGGTGAGATATTGGAAAGCCGGCGAAAGGGTCCCGCTGCTGATCTTTAAGTTTGTTAAATAATCATTCCCCGATGCCGCCCGCGTTACGGTGATGATATAGCTTTTTTGGGTTACGCCGTCCTGTGCGGTTACAACGGTAGTTATGGTATTTTCGCCGACATTTAACGCTACCCCGCTTGACGGGCTGCCCGATGTGGCTGCAGTTCCGTTAACCGTCAATGTGGCGTTGGGTTCGGCGCTTGTTGCGATAACCGCAATTGAAGCTGTAGCGTTGGTAACAGATGCGGTATAATTGCCATATCCCGGCCCGGTAACCGTGATCAGCGAGGCGAAAGGTTTTAAGCTGATACTGCTCAACAAAGCATTGGTCGATGGCTTACGGGTTACGGTGATGGTATAATCCAGTGTATTTGCGCCATTTTGAGAAGTGATAGCGATGATGACTGTATTATCTCCAACATTTAAAGGTATGGCGCCCGAAGGACTGCCGGATGTTACCGCTGTGCCGTCGATTTTTACGCTTGCGCCCGGATCTGCAGCGGTTGCTGTCACCAGGATAGACGTGGTTGCGTTGGATACAGCCGCAGTATAGCTGGTGGTATGCGACGCAAAAGTGGGAGAAATAGCAACCGCGTGAATGCTCAATGCTGAAAGATTATCGTTCCCCGAAAGTGCGCGGGTAACCGTAATGGTATAGGTTTGGGTAGTTACGCCGTCACCGGCGGTTACTATGGCTGATATGGTATTGGCGCCTGTATTTAATGCAATAGTGGCCGAGGGGTTGCCGGATGTTATGGCGGTGCCGTTAACGGTTACTGTTGCTGTGGGGTCGCTGGTGGTTGGCGTTACCGTTATGGAGGTAGTTGCATTGGGGACACTCACCGTATAGCTGGTGGTAGCCGAAGCGAATGCCGGCTTTAATGTACCGCTGCCGATAACCAGGTTGGCAAGACTGGCATTGCCGGATGCTGACCGGGTAACCGTAATGGTATAGGTCTGCGTAGTTACGCCGTCCTGCGCAGTTACTATGGTGTTAATGGTAGTTTGCCCGGTGTTTAAAGCTATCGCGCCCGAAGGGCTGCCTGAAGTAACGGCTGTGCCGTTAACCGTCACAGTTGCATTGGGGTTGCTGGTTGTAGGGGTTACGGTTATTGTAGTAGTAGCATTTGGTACGGAAACGGCATAACTGGTAGTAGCCGCAGCAAACGCGGGCTGTAATGTACCGCTGCTAACAACCAGGTTGGCAAGGTTGGCATTTCCCGAAAGTGCGCGGGTAACTGTAATGGTATAGGTTTGGGTAGTTACGCCGTCCTGTGCGGTTACTATGGTGGTTATGGTATTGGCGCCTACGTTTAAATTTATGGCGCCCGAGGGGCTGCCGGAAGTAACGGCGGTGCCGTTAACCGTAACGGTTGCAGTGGCATCGGCGGTAGTGGGGGTTACCGTTATGGATGTAGTTGTATTGGGAACACCTACCGTATAGCTGGTAGTTGCCGAAGCGAATACAGGTTGTAATGTGCCCCCGCTGACAACCAGGTTGGCAAGGCTGGCATTGCTGGAGACACTGGTTGTGGTAATATTTACTGTGGCCGATGTCCCGCCGCTGGTGTTATACCCGGTTACCATATAGTTGGTAGCGGCAGTTGCGCTGGTTGGCGTTCCGCTGATGGTGCCGGTTGGGTTGCTGAACCTCAAACCCGCCGGAAGTGGAGCAGCCAGGTAATAGCCGCCAACGGGTACAATTTTTTCTACTTTACTGCTGCCATAGTCCGATAAATATACATTCCCGTACGCATCTTCTACTACGCCTGTTGGCTGGCTAAAGGCGGGGCCAATACTCATTGTTGTGCCGTTGCCTGCCGGGATAACCTTTATTGCGCCATTGCCCCGGTCGGCTACCAATACATTGCCCGCAGCATCCACGCTTAGGCCATAGGGCGATTTAAACCCCGAACCCAGACTGATCACACTACCCCCGCCAACCGGAATTTCCTTTATCGCATTATTACCGCCATCGGCCACGTACACATTGCCGGCGGCATCAACTGCAACCCCGCTCGGTGCGCTAAAGCCCGACCCCAATGTAATTGGGCTGCCACCGCCAACCGGGATTTCCTCAACTATATTGTTCCCCTGGTTTGCCACGTAGAGGTTTCCCGCGGCATCAATAACAACATCGTCGGGCTGGCTATAGCCCGAGCCAATGGTAACCGGGGTGCCACCACCTGCAGGTATCTTCACCACGGCGTTGTGCCCGCGGTCGGCAACGTAAACATCACCTGCGGCGTCAACAGATAAACCGTTCGGGTTGGCAAAAGTATATCCCTGGCCAATAACTACCGCTGTATTGCTGCCTGGGGCGATCTTTTTCACCTGGTTGTTGAAATAATCGCCTACATAAACATTCCCTGCGGCATCAATGGCAACGCCGCCTGGTTGGTTGTACCCGGAGCCTATCAGCACCGGATTGGTGCTAAACGCGAGTGCGGCAACACCAGTGCTTGTTGGCGATAGCGGCGCAATGGCTGCACCCACTTTATAGGTTTGCGGACTTGCATAGCTGATAACGGGCAAGGGCAATTGCGTTTTTATATTCACCAGAGCTGTGGTAGGCCCGCCAGCGTTGTAAGCGGTTATGGTGTAGTTTGTTGCCGGGGTTACCGATGTCGGCGTACCGCTGATGACCCCGTTTGTACTGTTAAAGCCTAACCCCGCAGGAAGTAATATGTTTAGATAGTAGCCGCCGGCAGGTGAAATTTCCTGCACCAGGTTGCTCGTATAGTTGGCTACGTAAATGTTCCCCAGTGCATCTTCAGTGATGCCGCAGGGTTGGCCAAACGTTGGCCCTACAGCTATGGGGGTATTGCTGCCGGCCGGTATTATTTTTACGGCGTTGTTTGAGCGGTCGGCTACAAGTATATTGCCGGAAGCATCCACCGCCACACCATACGGATTTCTAAAGCCGGAGCCTATGGTGATCACACTGCCGCCGCCCACTGGAATTTCCTTTACCGCACTGTTGCTGAAGTCGGCTACATAGATGTTCCCCAAAGCGTCTACGGCAACACCGGTAGGGCCAAGGAAACCTGAACCCAGCGAGATTGGGCTGCCGCCGCCAACCGGTATCTTTTCTACTGCATTTGCCCCCTGTACGGCAACATATACATTCCCCGCAGCATCCACCGCAACGCCGCTCGGGCCATTCAACCCCAAACCAATGGTAATCGGCGTGCCGCCTCCCGCAGGGATCTCTTCCACGGCGCCATTTCCACGATCAGCTACATACAGGTTGCCAGCCGCGTCTATCGCCAGGCCATCGGGGTTTTTAAAAGTAAACGACGGGCTCACAATAACCGGCGCACCGCCGCCTGCGGGAATCTTTTTTACCAGGCTGTTGCCATAGTCGCCTACATAAATATTTCCTGCCGCATCCATGGCGATACCCGATGGGTTGCTAAACCCTGATCCAAGGGTTACCGGACTGGTACTATAAGCTATAGCGCTTACACCACTGCTTGTTGGCGCTAAAGGCGTAATGGCTACACCGGTGCTATAGGTTTGAGGGCTGCTGTAACTCACAACCGCCGGTGCAGCTGTGCGTATCGCGATATTCAGCGTAGCAGAGTTCCCACCGCCGGAACCGCCACCAATATTATAGGCAGATACGATATAATTTGTGGCCGGGCTTGCTGCTGCAGGCGTTCCCTGTATTACGCCGGTATTGCTGTTGAAAACAAGGTCGGGCGGTAAAGCGGCACTTATAAAATAGCCGCCCACCGGCGATATTTGCTTTATGGCGGCATTGCCAAAATCAACTACGTCAACCCGGCCGTATTTATCAACCACCACACCGCCCGGTGCAAAAAATCCTGAACCGATGGTAACCGGCGAGCCCCCGGCGGCAGGGATCATTTTCACCGCGTTGTTTCCATAATCGCCAACATATACGTTTCCGACCGGATCGACGGCGATACCGGAGGGTTTACTGAAACCCGAGCCCAGCGATGTAACTGTGCCGCTGCCTGCCGAAATCTTTTTTACCGTGTTGGCGTTATAATCGGTCACATAAACATTGCCCGCTGCATCTACGGCCATTGCAAAGGCCCTGTTAAAACCTGTTGCTATAGTTACCGGGGTACCGCCGCCGGGAGGCATTTTTTTTACCGCACCGTTACCCCCGTCGGCTACATATATATTACCTGCCGCATCCAGGGCTACACCATCAGGGTCAGTAAAACCCGTTCCCAAAGAAACCGGCGTGCCGCCGCCAACCGGGATCTCCTTTATCGCGTTGTTATCCTGGTCGGCCACATAAACATTACCGGCTGCATCAACCGCAACCCCAACCGGCGCATTGAAGCCCGATCCCAAACTAACCGGTGTGCCGCCACCTGCGGGCATTTCGTAAACCATGTTATTATTTACGCCGGCGATATAAATATTGCCGGCTGCATCAAGGGCAATACCAAACGGGCCGTTGAATAAGGGCCCGAGCGCGGTGGTATTGCTGCTAAAACCATAAGCGGCCGCCCCGCTGCTGGTTGGCGATAATACCGGGATGTTGGAATCGACCACATAAATTTGCGGACTGCTGTAACTGATGGTGGGCGGAGGCAATGGTACCACTCTTATGTTAACTATGGTGGTAGTGCCGCCGCTGGCGTTATAAGCGGTTACGGTGTACCCGGTTGCCGGGCTGGCGGTGGTTGGCTTTCCTGTAATAGCGCCTGTAGCGGTAGCAAAGCTAAGGCCCGCCGGCAAAACGGCGCTCAAATAATAACCGCCAACGGGGCTTATTCTTTTTATCAGGCTATTGCCAAAATCGGCTACCAATACTTTACCGTTAATATCTACCGCAACCCCGGCGGGCTCGCTGAAGCCCGAACCTATAGTTACCGGCGTACCGCCGCCAGCCGGCATTTCCTTTACGGCATTGTTACCGCCATCGCCAATGTATATATTGCCTAAAACATCAACCGCCACGCCCCATGGTTTGTTGAAACCGGAGCCCAGCGTGACCGGCGTGCCGCCGCCTTTGGGTATCTCCTTTACAGTGCTGTTGCCGTAATCGGCAAAATAAACATTCCCCGAGGCGTCAACCGCTACCGCCATTGGCCGGGCAAAACCCGATCCCAGGGTTATAACCGGCGCTCCGTTTACAGGAATTTCCTTCACAGCGGCATTGCCCCCATCGGCTACATACACATTTCCTGCTGCATCCACCGCTACGCCATCAGGCCCACTGAAACCCGAACCCAACGACACCTGCGTACCTCCGCCGACGGGTATCTCATATATCGCATTGTTACTCTGGTCGGCTACATATACGTTTCCGGCAGCATCAACGGCAACGCCGGCAGGGGTTGAAAAGCCCGAGCCCAAAGTAACTATGGCGCCTCCGCCTGCCGGTATCTTTTTTACGAGTTTGTTGTTGGTATCGCCAACATATACGTTCCCTGCAGCGTCAACCGCCACGCCAAAGGGCACATTAAAACCCGAGCCAAGTGTTACCGTACTGCTGCTAAAACCCGGCGCCGCAACCCCGCTGCTTGTGGGCGACAGCGTTGGGATAGTAACGCTTACGGTGTAGGTTTGCGGGGTACTATAACTAATGGTGGGCGACTGGGCCAGTAATTTACCGGGCAGCAACATTGCCGCTAACAAGGCAGGGCTTATCAGCTTTGCAAAACATTGTCTGTTAATTTTCGCGGGTAATTCAGGGGAGAGTTTTTTCATAATTTTATAGTTAGAAAATCTGGAACTTTTTATCACTGATGCTTAAAAACACCGGTCGCAGGGTACTGTGCTTGCAACCAGTGATGCTTTTGAAAAGCACACGGTCAATTCCGCATAGCGACAAAACAGTTTAAACTGATGGGGATTATGAAAATAAAACTCTCACAAAAAAGACGATTTTCAAATGGGATAATTGAAAATACGTAATAAAATAACACATTTTGGGGGAAGGAGGGGAATGAAATGGCTGGTTTGTGGTTTAACCTGTTTGTCCCGGTCGTCCCACCTGTCCCATCCAATTTTTGAGCGGGACAAACGGGACGGGCGGGACAAAGGATTAGTTAATTAGAGCCCCGATAGCTATCGGGGGGGAGATTAGAGATTAGCAGGACAATTCGAGTAGCTGTCTTCCGGACTTCCCCACTAATCTCTAATCAACTAACCTCTAATTAACCACCCCTAATACTTCAGCACAACAAACCCTGTTTTATGTTTGATGATGCCATTCACGGTATAATCCAGCGAATAAAAATAAGTG
>Ga0206878_10414_pt1 | contig 13138 bp, 11 predicted proteins | sample Alteio_BWOrgCont_8_FD_152621 | JGI IMG/M metagenome (GOLD analysis project Ga0206878, IMG submission 152621) | Enriched cells from forest soil in Barre Woods Harvard Forest LTER site, Petersham, Massachusetts, United States -... | ecosystem: Environmental > Terrestrial > Soil > Temperate forest >... | reverse complement strand
AAGCAGCACAAACCGCAGGATATTTAACAACTCGATACCAATTATGCCTGCGATTAAAAAAATGAGTTTGCCTTTCCATTTTTTGGGGTATGCCAATACGAAAGCGGCGAAAAAACTGATAACCCCTAACCCGAGGCACGAATAAACTACCTGCAGGGTGCCATGCCCGGCAACCAACAGTTCGTATTGATTGGTAATGGCGCCAAAGCCCAGCAGATTGAGTATCCCGGCGGCGCTTTTTAACAATAAGTAGCGTAGCCAGCGTATATAATTTAAATGATTAGCCAAAAAAGCGCTGTAATGGTTACCCGGCGAGGTGATGCCGAAAAAGAATATGTTGAAATAATAAAACAGGGTAAACAGAACAACAAACACCAGCACAAATTTTATCGGCTCGTTCCTTTTGTTTCGTAAGCTTGCTTCAGTGGGGTTTTGCTGCTGAAGGATCTCGTCAATTTTTACATCCACTATCAGCCTGAACCAAAAAGCCTGGAGAAAATGAAATATCACGCCGGTACGCCCGTCCAGTATGCCGAACTGGAAAAACATCCTGTACATAAAATAAAACATCGGCCGCACATAGCGGGGTAACTTCCACCAAAGCTGTTTAAGCCAGGCCGTGCGCTCATCAGGCGAACCCCAGAAATGCGGCTTCAACGTTTGCGACCTTATTTGCATCATCCTTTCAACCTCCTCCTGCGCTACCAGGTCACTGTAACGGTTATGTTTGGCAATCCAAAAGCTGATGTTATTTTCTTTTAAATTCTCTTCAATAATATAGCCGTCCTTCCAGATAACGGTTTTGCCCGGAACGATGATGCGGTGGTCCATATTTTCATTCAGATCGGAATAGCCGATGCCGAAACGGAACATTTTAAGCAGGTACAAGGGAGAGTATCCGCCGTGTTTTATCCAACCGCCCTTGAAAAAATTCTTACGGTTAAAATAGATGCCGTTCACACCTGCATAATCATCGTCTTTAAATGCCAGCAAGCGCTTTTTTAATTCGGGCGTTACGGTTTGGTCGGCATCCAGGCAAATTACCCAAGGCGTCTGGATATCGAAACTTTTTAAGGCATGATCCCATTGTTTGGGATGATTTTCGAACGGATGCTGTAAAACGGTTGCGCCGGACGCTTCAGCTATTTCCACGGTATCATCAGTGCTGCCGGAATCTAACACAAAAATCGCGGCATCCAACCCTGTGATGGATTGCAACAGCCGGGGAAGATGCTCCTCTTCGTTAAATGTTATAATGATAAATGAAAACGCGCTGTTCAAGATAGCCTTGCTTTAATGGTCATTGATTTCCAAAAGTAAGGAAACCGGCCGCAGCCTTTAAAATCCACCACAGTAAAGCCTGCATTGGTTAACAGGTTGCTCAAAGTAGCTTTCGACCAAAACTTTATGTGCCCCCCGTGCCAGCCCGGACTTAAATGACTGTCCCACTTGTTGAATAAACTAAGCATCAAATTTTTAAAATAGCCGTGGTATGGCGTCGAAAGAATAAGTTCGCCCTGGTTATTTAAAGCCTGTTTGCAAAAATCAATAAAGCCCGCAGGGTCGTACAGGTGCTCTATAACTTCGGTTGAAATAATGGTGTCTAAATTTAAACCCTGCAATTCAACAGGTAGTTTTCCGGTCGACAGATCCTGGATGAAAAACCTGTCAGGATTAGCCTGCCGGGCGATGGCGATTCCCTCCTTTGAAGCATCGGTTCCGTAAGCATTAAATCCCAGCGAGATGAGGTAGTTGGCCAAATATCCATTGCCGCATCCCAGGTCCAATATGCAGCGGTTCGTATTTTTATCCAGTAACGACAATAGCGGTGCCTGCAGGTAATTGAATGTATGAGCGGGCTGGTCGGTATAAAAGCCGTAATCCTTATAGTCGGTCATCGTTTTAGTAGTTCATCGTACATAGCAATATACCGTTTTACTAAATCATCGTCGTTAAAATCTTTATAAATTATACCCGGTGATTCTTTCCCGATCCTGCCAAGTTCGGCTTTTTGATGGAGGGCTATATCATTAATTTGTTTTGCTATAGAAACGGAATTGGCAGGACACACCCAGCCAAGTTTATTTTGCTGAACATAATCAACGAGGCCCACCTGGTCGCTGATAAGCACCGGCGTACCGACCGCCAAACTTTCAATCACTACATTGCCAAAGTTTTCGTCGTGCGAAGGCAATACAAATAGATCGTGCTCCTGCAATAAGTCGAATTTATTTTCATTTTGAAAGCCTATCCAGTTGATCTTTTCTTCCAGATGAAGGTTTTCCGCAATCGCTTTTAATTGTTTAATGTAGCTGTCATCGCCATCCCCTGCAATGGTCAATGTGTAAGGGGCTGTTATCTCGGGCAACGCATTCAGCAATTTATCAAGTCCCTTTTTTTCCTCTATCCGCGAAAAAAAAAGCAACCTTAATAAAGGGCCGGCCTCCCGTTCCTGATATACTTTTTGCGGCGGCAGCTTAACAAAGTTTGGCAGCACAGTAATGCTTTTGGGGTGAAAAAGCTTTGTAATGGCATCACTTTCTCTTTGTGATGTAGTATGCACGTGGCATTTTTTCAATAGCTGCTTACCCAATAATTGATGAATGAGCCATTTAACACCAATGCTTTTATTTTTAAAAGAGTAGGGGCTTAAGGTGCCCCTCGGCGATAGCAATACCGGGACACCCTGCTTCAGCGCAATAAAGCACGAAAAAATAGAAACCAGGTTCCACCATGCATGAATATGCACCAGGCTCAAGCTTTTTGCTTCTTTATTTAATTTGTTGAACAGCGCAGGCGAATAATGACTGTGATCTTTGGTGATTCGTTTAAAATAGGTAACCGTTACCCCGTCCACTTTAACAGGGCTGCCAGCAGTTACAGGCAACTCTTCTTTTCCGTTGGCGGTGGTGGCGTAAACCTCGGTAGTTATGCCGGCTTTTACCAGGTTTTCGCTTAACATAGATACAGACATGGTTGGGCCGCCATAAATATAGGCCGGTTTATAGGCTGCACATACCTGTAATATCTTCAAATCTCTTTTAATACCTTCGAATTTCTTAATATTTTGAATATCGCCAGCATGCTTACATAACTCCAGAATACCGAGTTAATAATAAACTCGAAGCTAAGCCCGCGCCAGAATATCTGGAACAAGCCGCTAAAAATAAGCGCCGTACCAAGCGTATAGCCGCCAAAAAGATATTCGGCCTTAAGGGATATGATTTGCGCTGCTGCGCCATACAAAAACAAGGCGATAAAAATGGCCGGAATACCGCCGGAAAGATACGCATCAACAATAAAAGCCGGTTTTGCCGAAACGTTCGACCCTCGCCTTACCACGCCCGCATCGTAAACGCGTTCCATCACCAGCTCTTCGGTGCTCGGTTTTGACGGCCAGAATGCCCTCGGCACAACGGCAATTGCCGATTGCTTTAACAGTTGCAGGCCGTAAAAATCAACATAATGCGGGGTCGATTGTACGAAATCAGTAAACATATCCACCTCGCTAAGCCGGTAAACCAGGAAGTTCCAGTTGCTGTTATCGCCCGATTGTTCGCTTTTGATAGTGGCATCCAGGGCGAGTTTGTACGCGTCGTCGGCATCGACATCGCTAGCCCAGTTATTTTCGCGGAATACCGAATTGTAGGTAGGCAGAAACGTAAACAGGATTAACAACATTGGCACAAATGTGATTAAGACCGCCTTTTTATAATTGGGATATAAGAATATACCCAGCACTAAAACGCTGATGATGATAGGTTCCTTAAACCCCGAAATTAGCGCCTGGTAAAAGTTTGATGCAAAAAGAATGACGCAAAAAACGGTATTCCATAATTTCTTTAAAGGGATAGCAAATGCCAGCGCCAGTGTGCCTGCAATAAAGCTCAAAGAGCTGAACTGAAAATAAAATTGCGTGAGCCCGGGAACTATTAAGAACAAAACAGATACCGGCAGGGTGATCAATGCGGTGATAAACAGGATATTAGCCAGTTTTTCTTTTTCGATATAATATTTTTGCTTTACGGGGTACTTCATAAAGGCCAGCATACCGGTAACTAATGCTGCATGCCCCAACGCGTAATAGCGCTGACATTGGGCAGTTAACTCCACCTTTTGCTGATCGACCACAAAAAATGCGTTTTCGGCCCTGTGAAAATCTTCGTACCCAAAAAGGTTAAAAAAGTAAAATATAGAGCTTACAGCCATGTACCCGGCAAAAATGATCTGGACAAGGAAAATTGGCCGCATTATTTGTTCGGCTATGCTTCTGTCCGTAGGGAGCGGTTTTAACCAGCCGCTTAAACTCAGCACAAATATCAGTATCGACCCCAACCAGGCAATAGCATAAGATAAAATAGGGTCGGATTGAAGCAACAGCGACAAACCCCATGGCAAGTACAGCACCAAATATCGTTCTATCGGTTGGTTCTTATTCATTCCGTATTATGGCTTCAATCGCCCGCACCTGGTTTTCAAAACTCCATTTCTCAATCATCTTTTTGGAGATCTTACCCATTTCGGCCAGGCCTTTTTTCCCGGCGCCGGTTACTTTATCCAGTTTACCGGTTAAGTCAGCTAAACTATCGGCTTTAAATATAACTCCATTTTGGCCGGTTTCAACCAGATCGATTGCTGCGCCGGTTTTGTCCGACACTATAATAGCTCTGCCCGATGCCATAGCCTCGTTAATAGCAAGCCCCCAGGTTTCTCCCGGGCCTTTCGATGGCAGGCAAAACAAATCGCAAGCCTGGTAAACTGCCGGCATTTGCGACTGGTTGCTAAAATCAATAAAATGGACGTTATCATTTCGTTCGGCTTTTGCTTTCAACTGTTGTTCCAGCGGACCGTTACCCACAAAAAGCAAATGCAGGCCTGCTTTATTTAAATTTATGAAGGCATCGAGCAGTAACGCCGGGTCTTTTTTTTCTTCCAGTTTGCCGGCGAATAAAATGATAAGGTTATCGGCGGCTATACCTAATTCGCGCCTCAAAGTAAGAACGCCTTCAGCATTATCGACCGAAAACCGTTTATTATCGATAGCATGAGGGGCAAAAGTGAGTTGATCTTCCTTTAACCCATAAGCTTTATAATAGGCCTTATTGTTTGTCCCCACGTAAAATGCGTGATCGACATGCCGGTAAAGCCATTTTAAGAATAAGGTCTTCAATATGGTTTTATAGCCTTTCTTTTCGTCGAGTAAGGTAGAGTCGCCGCGAAAGAAAATCGGTATTTTGTTTTTAAAATACCTGATCACCTTTAAATGGCTATTATAACCCCAGCCATAAATAAGCAGCGCACCCGGTTGCCAGGCTTTAAGCTGTGTTATTAAACCGGGATTAACAATGCCGTTAAAATGATGTGTCCCCGGATCTTTCGATGTATTTACCACCCATTCATAAGGATACCCATCAAGCAGGGGAATGTCCCATTCAATTTTTTTGTTGAATCCGGGGTCAAATTTGTGGACAGAACTCTCGCCCCAGGTATAAAATACTTTAATCGTTAACAACCCCCTTTGATGCAGCAACTGAAAAACAGGTGAATAATATTGGATGGGGTGACTCACCACAATGGCTAAACGTGTGTTTTTAGCTTTTTCCATTGAGCACCAGGTCAAAAAAAGCGCATTGCCGTTCGGTCATGTTTTTGGCTGAATATTTTTCTTCGGCGGTTTTGTTATACACCTGCGGCCCTAGCGCGCCCTTTACCAGGTTCAACAAAAAACCGTAAATTTTGGATCGGATTGCCGGTGTCGCATCATAAGAGTAGTTAAAAGTTGCCCCATATTCATCCAAAATAGTTACCGCGCTGCTTTTCGAGTTAAAAACACTTAGCATCGGCTTGTGCGTAAGCAGGTAGGGGTATATTTTGGAGGCGGTATATTGAGGATCGTCGGAACCGGGCATAAACAAGGCATCCGCCTGCTGCAGGGTTACCAGGGTATGATAGTATCCTATCCGGTCTGTTATTTCTATTATATTTTCTTCTATGCCGTAGGTCTTGGCTAACGGGGCGATCGTCGGCGTCCCCTGTCCATCAGGTGCATAACTGGTGCCTATAAAATAGAATTTCAGCTGATCGAAAAATTCAGGTGCATCAGCCAAACCTTTTTTTAAGGCTTCGAACACCGGCTTTATGGCATTGTGCATGTCCATCCCACCGCGGCCAATGTAAACTATATTTTTAAAACCGGGATTTAACACGGGTTTAAATTGATCTGCATGATTAGCGGCAATTTCCAGGTCGGGCGAAAAAGCGCCGAAGGTTATGGTGGTTGATGGAATGTTTTTTATTTCAGGATAGCGGTCTTTTAATATCCGCGTGTAATCGTCGGATACGCTGACGAGGCCGTCAACCTTTTTCATTGCAATGGGCTCGAGGGCTTTGTTAAAACGATACGAAAGCCAGTACTTTTTTGGGCGTTGTTCCTTTGGTTTATCGAGATAGTAATCGGAATGCCAGGGATCCTGCATATCGATGATGTACGGGACATTAAATTTCTTTTTCCAGTATGCCCCCAATATGCAAACCGGGAACTGCGTGGTGGAGAAATAGATCAAATCGTAATTGCCTGTTTTTAACAGGCTGTTTACCTTGCGCCGGTAAAAGATCAGCGAGCGGTAAGCAATACTTCCCAATCCTATTTTTGAGGTAAGCGCTTTGTTCAGTGCCTTAACTTTGTGAATGATTATATCTACGGGCACGCTTTGTACAAGTAAGGGGTCTTTAGCCAGGTCTGCATATTGTTCGTCAACCGTTACTACTTCCGGCTCCCAGCCAAATTGTTTAAAATAGAGAAGGCTCATCCTGACGCGCTGCATATCGGCGGCGTTTGTAGGGGGAAAATAGGGCGATATGATGAGTAAGCGTTTCAAATAACAGCGCGCTGGTTTTTCAACCATGCGGTAAAATATTTACGATAGCAGCTATTTTTTGGGGTGATTTTCATGTTGCGATGCAGTCAGCACATTTTCTACAATATCCAGGAATTTGTGGCATTCAATATCCCAATTTAACACGGCCTGGCCGGTTTCCCATGCCTCTTTTTTGGTGCGGTTTAACAGGCTCCTGTCTTTGGCGTATGCGGGTAATACCGCCGCCAGTTCTGCCGCGTTTTTATAAGTTTTGCCAATCTGCGGGTATTGGCTAATGAGCGCGCTTTGCGCAGGGGTATTGCTTGCAACCACCGCCAGGCCACTCTGAATATAAGTGAAGAGCTTATTGCTTAAGGCAATGTTGTTATTAAGGCAAAAACCGGTTTCGGAGGCCAAACCAATATCAAACCGCGCCGCAAAACCGAAGATTTCATCAGCTTTAAGTGGTGGGTAAAAATAAATGCAGGCTGTATCAACCTCCTTGCTTTGCGCTAACTGCAGCAGCTGCTCCTTATATTGTGGGCTAACATTGCCCAGTAAATGCAGGTTGAAAGATGTTTTAGTAAGGCCTAAGGCTTCTATAATAATTTCAAGCCCTCGTTTTGGCCCTAAATTTTGCGAAAACCAAAAGAGCTGTATAGGCTTATCAATATTGTTTACAACCTTTAGCTGCTCCGTTTTTGGAAAAACATTTAGTATGCTGGGGATGGTTCTTTTATACAAACGGGCATACCGCTCTGCAATAAGCGGACTGGATGCGGTCAGGTAATTTACGAGCGGCAGGTATTTATCTTCAATAAAGGTGGCCATCCGGTAATGGTAAGAATTCGTATCATCGTCAGTTTCCTGCCGGTGAAAATCTTCAGCGTCAAAACCACATGGTTTTTCAAAATGTTTTGCAGCTTTTACAGCCGCGGACAAGGCGCCAAGGTTATGCGCGATGTACAGATCGGCGGGATGCTTTTTTGCTTCGCGCGTTAAAAAAAAGCTGCTGCGAGCTATCGCGGTATTGGCAAAATAACTGTACCGCCCCGTTTTTTCGGCAAGAAGTTTGGCGACTTTATGCACCAGGCGACTAAGTAAATAAACAAATGGTTTTTCATCCGGATCGCCTCCTGCCTGTATCGCCGTCCATTTTTTTTCAGCTAATAATTGTTTGTTTAAGGCCGCACCCCAATCGTTCCAGTAAGTGTACAATACCGTTACCTCGTAACCTGCATCCCATAATGCGTCTGCTTCTTTCACCAGTCGTGGATTAAGCGCAGGCATTCCGGAAGTGATCAAAACAATTTTCTTTAACCGGTTGGTGATCGGGTTATCATTTTCACCATTTGTGGTCAGTTCCATAGTATTCAAGCCGCTGGCCCCAATGCAGGTGCAGCATCGTTCTCCTTAACCCTGCTAAATTTCGATTTTAATTTCAGGAAAGAACGTTCATAAAAATAATACGAACAGCAACTCACCACCAGGATGCAGATAATATTGTAAGGCGCGGTTTCCATAAAGGCCGGTAATTTATTATCAACAGAGGTGAAAATTTGCTGCCAGATATAAATGCTGTACGAAAGCACGCCGATGGTTTTCATTGCCTTTGTATTCAGGAATTTGAAGACCAGGTCGGTGCCGGGTTTTATGTTCGAAATAATGAGGTATCCTATCAGCAGGGAAATTAAAAGCCCGGTGAATACGCTCTCTAAATTGAAAAGATCGTCATAGGGAATGATCAATATCAGCACAAAGGCCAGAACATTCAACACACCTTTAAACCTGCCGAATATCCATTTGTCAAGCGGGTATTTAAATAATAGTACCGAAAAAAAGCACCCGACTGCTATGCCCTGGAACTTGATGAGGTAATGGGTGAAAAAATAAAACGGCTCCCTGTTCAACGGTGCGAAAATGTACTGCGACCAAACAAGCAGGGGCAGCACAAAAACAATGGACAAAATTACGATGAGATAGGTTTTGAAATGCCTTTTGAGGATAAAAGGGATGATGAGGTAGAATTGCTCCTCGACTGATAAAGACCAAAAATGGCCGGTGTACCACGTTGAATAATATTTACGGAAGATGGACGTGAAATTCATTAGATAGAAACAGGTGCCCAGTATGTTTATATAGCTGATCTGCAATTTGAACACGAAGTTCAGGATGATGACTACCAAAATAAACAAATAGGCAACCGGAAATATCCGTAAAGCCCGCCGGATATAAAAGTTTTTTAAAGAGATGGTATTCGTGGCAACCTTTTCTTTAAGGCAAAGGGTGGTGATGAGCATGCCGCTCAATACAAAAAATATGATCACCCCGATTTTACCGTTGAAAATGGTTGCATAAAACACGTTATAGCTTAACCTTAAATGAAAAAGGAGTACCATAATAATGGCCACTCCTCTTATTCCGTCAAGCGAGGGGAAATGCGGGTTTTGCAGGACAGCAGGGGTGGCTTGTATGTCCGCAAACAAGTGGTTCGCTGATCTTTTAATCATTAAACAGGCTTAAATAATGGGCAGCAACTACTTTAACATCAAATCGTTTTTCGGCGATCTCCCTGCACTTTATTCTGTCTATCTGCGATATTTTGGCAACTGCGTTGAGCATACCAGCTTCATTGTCCACTATAAAACCTGAAACGCCTTCGTCTATAACCTCTGGCGCAGCTGCATGCCTAAATGCAATTACAGGGGTGCCGCAGGCCATCGCCTCTATCATTACCAAACCGAATGCCTCATCCCCGCTCAGCGGGAACAGCATGGCTTTACATTTGGCCAGCACGTTGTTTTTCTGCACATCATTTACCGGGCCGATATATACTATTTGCTGTTGATCTACCAGCGGGCGCACCAATTTGTTATAATACTCTATATTATCCGGCGTGGTAGGTTCGTTACCGGCTATTATCAATTTATGCCTGCTTTTAAGGGCGATGTCTATAGCGATATGAGGCCCTTTTATTTTATCGAGCCGGCTTAAAAACACCAGCGGGGCGTCGTCATCAACTACCGCGCTGGGGGAGTAGTCAGCAAAGTTAATGGTGTTGTAAACCGTTTCCCACCTGCCTGCCACGTTGCCGGTGTTCACGCAGTAATCGCTGCAGGCGGTAAAAACAATATTTTTGTTGGGCAGCCGGTTAAACACCTTAATGCCGAAAGGGGCAATCTTGCGGCCGTAGCTCATGATCTTTTTTATGGGCGAATTGAGGATAGGCAGCAAATAGATGAGCCTGCCAAAGTTGTGAACGAGATCGAAATTATGCTTGTTCGTTCTCAAATAGCTCCAAACAAAAAAAGCTTCCTTTAAACGAACCGTTTTAGAACGGTTAAGGTCGTTTGTGCCAAAGGTTACCGTTTTACCGCTGCAATGCGATCCTGGCCCTGCAAGCAGGGTAACCTCGTGCCCGAGCCTATGGTATTCTTCTGCAAATAAATATACCAGTCTTTCGTGCCCGCCGTAAAGTTTGGGCGGAACAGGCAACCCGGCATCCATGATCAGTAATATCCTCATCCCAGTTCCTTCTCAACCTCCTTATACAACTCAAGATATTTTTCTGCGCATTTTTCCAACGTCAGGTTTTCCATTATGTATTCCCTGGGGCAAAAATCGTCCAGGTGGTTTAAAAACTTTTCCAGGTTTTCTTTAAAATCGCTTGCGCCGGTGAACTTCACACCACAACGCTCACCCCAATACGGTACCGAACTTACCGGCTGGTATTTAACCCTGTCGGGATAATAATCGGGGTCCTGCCAGTAGCCGCCCCTGTCCCAGGCCAAAATAGGTGTATTGGTAGCCAGTATTTGCTGGTAGGCCTGGCCCTGCGTTTCGTGTTCACAAAGAAAGATAACCGCCCGTGATATTTTAAGCTTATTAATAAGTTCCTGGTGAGTGTAATTTCCATACCGGATAAAATGAGAAGAAAGTCCCTTTTCATTCAGTGTTTTAATAATGGGGTCTACTAATTCCGTTTGGTATCGTAGATGCTCCCAGCGTATTTTATCGTAGATTAAGAAATCAAATTCATTTCTGTCCTCAAATGGTTGCCAGTGTTCAGTATCGATACCCGCTGGCCAGGCTTTTACTTTATCGCCATAAAAAGGCGCGCACATCAGCCGCATCCACTCGCCGGGCACCACGAAGCGTTTTACATTGGGATAGCGTTCAAAAAGATCGGGGCATTCAACCGGGTGAGAGTAAATGCCTGCCCCAAGGATGATGGGGTTTTCCCATTTTCTATCAAAAAGCAGGTGCGGCTTGCCAATGATGCATGCAATCTCTGCAGGGTGCTTTTTAATGTATTTATAATCATTGAACCGGTAAGGAACGCCTATTTCGTCGAGCCCTTTCATCAGGTTTATGGCGATGGTCATCACGCCGCCGGGGCGTTGTTTTCCTCGCACCAGCTTGCGGATAAGTCTTCGCGGATACCGGTCGTACTTAAACCAGCGGTCGGGGTCCGGTTCGGCATAAAATACGTTTAACGGCTTATCCAATTCGTCTTGCTACAATTCCGTAACTCATTCCGCAGGCCGTTGGGTCTGCCGATTCAATTGCTTTTTTAATTAATCTTGAGGCCAGTCTTGCGGGGAAAGCAAGTCCTCCCATATTTTTGTCGAACAGCTGCGTTTTGCCATCAATGGTGCTGTATTCCACAATCCCGAACCCCGAATCAGTCAGTAACCGCTCAACAATATGGGGCCAGGGGATAAAAACATGGTGATTTAATTCCAGGTCGGTTTTGGTAAAGCAAGCTAATTCACCATTACGCATAAGGTACAGCCGGCTGTTGCTGGCGGCAGGGTTTGGCGTAGTTAAAACGAGGTACCCGCCGGGTGCAAGCGTGTCGAAAATGTTTTTCATGCAAAGCCAGGGATTCTTCAAATGTTCAACAATCTCCAGCATGGTTATAATTTGGGGAGCCTTGTGCTGGTAAGGGAACGGTTTTTCGATATCCCATTGTTCTGCGGACGCATCCAGCGGCGCTAAATCAAAGGCCTTATAATCCAGGCCGGCATCTGCTATATACTTTTTTAAAATATTATCACGCGAACCGATATCATACAAGGTTATAAAATCGGTTTTTAAAGCAGCTGATTTGATTTCATCGATCTTCTTTTTAGTCCAATTGTACCTGTCGAGTGGGGAGTTTTCTTTTAATTGCATTACCGCTTGTTTTACTCCGACGTGCCCGTCGAAATTATAATAACGTAATAGTTGGTTTTATTTTGCATGCCTGATAAAACGTAAAACCCTAAGTATTTTATGGGTGCCATTAACCCCGGTTGTCTTGTATAAAAGGCCGGTCAAACCCCTTTCCTCGAATTTAAAACCAGGATTGAGTTCCAATATCCAGTTAAATATAGCAGCCGCTTCTGTTGCGCTGTCTTTGGCAACCCATTTACAAAGTATCCACAGGGAACTGGCGGCGGCATTTTTTCGTGACTGGGTAAGTTTCCCCTGGTCAGCGAGTTCGGCCAGTATTTTTTTGTAGATATGGAGATGCTGCCAATTGGTAACCTGTGATTTCCAGCCACGGTAATTTGCCTGCATCTGGTCGGGATGCTTTACCCAGTAGCCGCCGCATCCTTCAACCATTCCAGTTTTAGGTTCCAGCAACCCGTATTCCAGTAAAAACATCCGGTCTTCACGAAAAGCAAAATCGGGTCGGCGCGGCACTTTTTTTACCCAGTCTGTTTTAAACAACATCGCCAAAAAATGACTCCCGTAGCCGGTCCCTAACTGCACCTCCAAAAAATCGTTCCAGGGCTTTAGCTCGGGGCATTTAGTTATAGTTTTGGTGGCATCATCGTAAATATCAATGCCAGAGTAAACCAAATCTGCCTGCTGAGTTTCAGCCGCTGAAAACTGCTTATCAATTATTCCTTCGGTCAAAAAATCGTCACTATCCAAAAAGCGGATGTATTTGCCGGTAGCACGTGATACCCCGTTATTGATGGCATAGGTTTGCCCCTGATTTTTTTGGTAAAAGCTTTTTACCGCCTGTTGTTGTTGGAGCCATTCCCAGGTACCATCGGTGCTGCCGTCGTCAATTACAATGATCTCTGCTGAACACCGCGTATTTTTGCAGCTTTCGATAGCACGCGGCAAACACCACAGGCGGTTATAAGTTGGAATGATAATGCTAACGTCCATCTAAGCGGGTATCAGGTTTCAATTAGGGCTTTTAATTTCAGTTTGCTAAATCGGTCGTATTGGTGAACAACGGGGATGACCCTTCCGTTTTGGTCGGTCAATTCGGCATTGCT
>Ga0206878_10093_pt1 | contig 13140 bp, 10 predicted proteins | sample Alteio_BWOrgCont_8_FD_152621 | JGI IMG/M metagenome (GOLD analysis project Ga0206878, IMG submission 152621) | Enriched cells from forest soil in Barre Woods Harvard Forest LTER site, Petersham, Massachusetts, United States -... | ecosystem: Environmental > Terrestrial > Soil > Temperate forest >... | reverse complement strand
CCAATAATATAGTTGCTCACCCATAAAGGCTTTCATTTCTTTTGCACAATAGTTTTCAATAAGCGCACCTTTGTATTCGGTGTACAATGAGTTTGCTTGTGTCACTAATTGTGGTGAGGCATTTAACTGTGCGCCGAGCAGCCCTGTGTCTAAATAGTACAATTTAAAACTATTGGACAGAATGTAGGTGTCTAAAGGGGGGGCAATATTGTTGGTTTCATAAGCTAAATAAATTAAACCGGCTTTTCTCAACCACTCAATCGCTAGCTCATAACGTGCATATCGAGCACCGCTTTTGAGATCATTGAATTTAAATTTCTTATTTTCTTTAGCCAATTGTGATGGAGTTGACTGCCAAACTTGCGATATTTTTAAAGATTCATCAGGTGTTGTTGTGTATTTTGAAAAATCGTTTGCATAAGAATTTTGAATATTTTTTTGGATGTTACGAACTTTTTGAATATCTTGACAGGTCCGATAGCTTTCAACGACCTCTGGCATACCGCCAATAAAAAGAAAAATCCGAAAGTGATGGATTAATTTTTCATGGATGGCTCTCGGTAATGGGTTTAGATCGTCTTTTTCTTCAAGCAAAGTTTTGAGCAGATCTTCGCCTATTGCCTGTAAATATTCCAAGAAGTTAAAGGGGTAAAGTTGCAGAAAATTTACTTTGCCTACCGGAAAAGAGGTTGCGCGGCCGATGCTGACGCCTAATAATGAACCGGCGGCGATCAAGTGATACTCATTGGATGTTTCGTTAAAATATTTTAAACTGGTCAGCGCACGCGGGCAGGCTTGAACTTCATCAAAAATAATGATGGTATTGTCTGCCTTAATCTTTTTGTTTATGTAAAATGAGAGTTGCTCAATTAAGTAATCGGGGCTGAGTTTACCGTCAAATAAGGTCGACAAACCGGGATCTTCTTCAAAATTACAGTAAACCACCTCTTGGTAATTTTCTTTTGCAAAGAGTTTGATCAGATAAGTTTTGCCTACTTGACGAGCTCCCTCAAGTATCAACGGTTTTCGATCAAGTGATTTTTTCCATTGAAGAAGAGATTGCAACAAGGTTCTTTCCATTAAATGCACCTTAAAGTGACATATGCAGCAAATAAACATAGCAAAAAATGCTAGAAAAGGCAAGCTTTAGGGTGTTTCCTGTCACGTCTGTACTCTTGGTTGATATCGTCAGAAATAAAATGTTATATTGGCCTTGGTTTTTGTTGCGCGTTATTGCAGAACATGGGATATACAAATGTTCTCTCACTAGCGAGTGGTATGCAGGGATGGATTGATGCAGGTTATGGTATTGAACAGGCACTAGCATCATGAATATATAATTTAAACTTGGAGAAACCAATGACTATTTGCATGTACAATGCTTCCGTTCCAATTTTCAAGCAGCTACTGGGTGCTTTGAGCGCCATTTTAGGCAAGGCTGAAACGCAGGCAATAAACAATAAAATGACTCCTGATTTATTGCTGCAAGCCAGTTTATTTCCAGACATGTTTAATTTAATTCGCCAGGTACAAATCGCTAGTGATTTTGCAAAAGGGATCACTGCACGTCTGGCAGGGGTAGAGCCGCCTGTTTATGAGGACAATGAAGTCAATTTTCAGGAATTACAGTCCCGCATTGCCAAAACGCTTCTTTTTATTTCAAGCGTAAAACCTACCCAAATAAACGGTAGTGAGGAACGCGATATCATTTTACGGCCTGGAACGCCGAAAGAGAAAACATTCACGGGCCAGGATTACCTGCTGCACTACGGACTTCCTCAATTTTTCTTCCATGTCACAACAGCCTACGATATCTTAAGAAGCAAGGGGATTGAAATAGGCAAGCGCGATTATATGGGCACGTTTTAATTCTGGCATTCCCTACGTCATCCCGAATAGCCCAGCCCCTTTGGGGGCAAACATCGAAAAAGAACTTTTTTTGATCTAAAGTCGTCTTTCTTTTTTACAGTTTGAGCATTAAAATTCAAACGCATTTCATTTTTTTCGAGTGCCCTGTCGAAAGCCGCGGAATCCAGAATTGTTGATCTAAAATTGGCATGATGCCATTCTTTTTATTCATCTTGATGTTTTTTGTGATACAATGACCCCGTTGATCTTTGGTTCTGTATTTCTTGAGACATTACACAGGGTTGTATTTTTATGCAAGAAGGTGGGTTGTTAGCCAACATAGCAGATGTTAAGTACTTACACGGCAACATTACTTGTCAGTTTTTATCACTGAAAGACATGTTAAAATTGATGTTCATTATTTGCTCAAGTAACACGCGGAAAAACTCCTCTTGGTATATAAATATGTTGAATGAGACGCTAGGGCTGTGTTTTCCTATCATTTTCGGAGCCAATGCGCCAAGATATCATCGAAAACCATACACCTCCCCACAAAAAGAATTTTTAAATGGATACTATACCGCTGGTTTTTTTAAATTCAGTCAGGGCGACAAAACGATTGAAGATCAACAATGGAACGCACTCAAAGTATATGATAGCGTAGGCGATAATGCGCTCATTCTACTCGACGCCTTAAGTCAACAACAAAAGAAAATACAAATTGCTGATATAGCACCTGAAAATCAAATCAAACCTCTGGCACGCTCGATTTATCAGATTGTACTTGCACCTAAACAAACGACTAGCATTGTGGTATCCCTAAGCCCTTTACTTGAGATGTTCAGCGATGAAAATAAGTGTTTGGATGCTTTGCAGACGCTTACCGTTTTGTTGCATAAACTTGATATAACTGAGATCGAGGCTCAATATCATGACGTGATTTTGCTTTTTTTGGCTAAGCTTCGCAAAATAAAAGATCCAGGTTGGAACAAATGTGTTACTCAAGCATTAGATGCCATGTTTATAAAGCTTAAAACCACAGAAAATAAATTATGGTTTGTTGGACAGTTAATTTCCATGCTTAAAGATCTCAACAGAAGAATGCGCTTTAGTGTTTTGATAGCATTTGAAAAATGGATGCCCCAATTAAATACGCTCGAGCTTCAATTCGTCATTGATCACTTATCAAGGATATTTGATGAAGACGATTCAGAGTTCTTTTGTAGTATTTTAGTCGGGCTTTTCGACGGTTTCCATAAAAAAAATCTGGGACGTTTGTTAGTTGCCCAACTAAAACCAACAATCAATCAAAAAGTAACACGACATTTATTGAACAAATTGATCGATGCAGAAGTCGGTGATGAATATTCCCAAACGAGAAACATCATCATAGCATCGATTCATCAATTGGATGCTATATTGTTGCTGAGATGGATAACTACTGTATTAGCCCCTTTCAACGATCTAACACCACCTGCTCATCTTACTGAATCCCGTCTTCGCGCCCTACGTATGATGGCCCTAGATATGATAAAAGAACTGGTTCAAACCGTACAAACAAACGATTTACTGCAATCTATAGCAAAATTGTTATTCACGCTTATCGAAATGCCACAGTCGTGGATAGCCCAAGAAGATTTGTCGATAATATGCCAATTAATTGATAGGTTTGAGCCAACAGATACTCAAAAATATACCGACCGCATATTAGCACTACTCAAAGATCCAGTATTAGAGCCGAATTCGTTCGTGTCTTTGAGTGTTGTGACGATGGTTACTGGTTTGATATTTAAACTTGGCATGGCAGAAGCCTTATCGCTGATTAATCGCCTATTTATAAATCTTGATCCGGATCCGGATTCGGATCTTTATTCTGACAAGATAATTATAAGAAAGCACGTTAGCGATTTTCTGGAACGATGGACAGTTACAGTGAAAGCAACTGATATACCCCTATTGATTGAACATATCTTAGCGATGCTCAATGATTCGAGGCCGAGTGTGCGTTATTACGCGCTTTATATGCTAAAAACGGTGATACAGCAATCAGAGATCATTCCGAAGTCTATTTGGCTGTCGACGCCTCTTTTATTAAAGAAACTTGATGAACGAGTCGGTGGGGTGAGGAGTTATCCCGCTTTACACGTCTTCTTGGCGTTGATAGATAAACTTGAAGACACGGCGCTTCAGGAATACTTATTATTTATATTAGACAATATCGAAGATGGTGTTAAAAAAGCAGACGAACATCTATTCGATGTACTAGATTCGATAATAGCACGACGACCACAATTGAGTGCAACAGAAGTTCAGCTCGTGAGTACCTTTTTATTAAAACAACTAAAAATAAGATCCTGGTACTACACAAGCGATCTTAAGCACCTAGAGAAATGGCTTCCCAAATTAGGTATCACTTCATTTCCAGCAATGGCTGATTTTTTGTTAGATTTGGTTAACTACGCAAATTGTTCTGCAGTGTTAAGTGTGATCAAAGCATGGATTCCTACGTTAAGTGCTGCTGAAACTCAGCGATTGAACGGTATATTAGTCAGTATAATCAGTAGTCCACGCCTTGACAGTTCTGTTTTCGATAAAACTCTTGATATAATATGTCGTTTGGTTGAACTGAACCGTAGTGATATTCCATTATTGATAACAACCAATTTTGTATTAAATCAATTAGCATGCCATGAGATAACCTCTACTATTGAAAGCGCAGTACAAGCTACTTTATTTTTGTTGATGTCTAAATTAGAAGTAACAGACAGGATAGCGCTAATGGCTTCCAGATTAGAGCGATTACCTCAGCACAAAGACGCTTTATCCGCTACCAGAGGATTGATTCCCTTTATTGGAAAAGAAATAACACCATGGATAACAACCTTAATCACCCTAGTCAAACATAATAACACAAGGGACCATAAAAAAGTTTTGGATGTGATAGATTTGTTTATACCTAATATGACAGAAAAAAACGCTCAATTTGTTGTCACTGAATTGATGCATCATCTCAATCAAGAAAATTCAACGCTCCGAAAAAACGATATGTTCAACACAATAAAGGCTATCGTGAGTTATCATCCCCAATATGCGCACCAATTGAATCACGTGGGTGAATCATTGGAAAAATTCTATATCACACTGATGCTCGATATGGTGGTAAAAGCATTACCAGTACCAAACGAGCAAAGTGACAGCGATCAACCAGAGCAACCAGAGCAACCAGAGCAACCAAGTATCCTCTCGATATAGCAGGGTAACCTCAAGCCCCCGTCTTTGCTTCGCCTGCGGCTCCTCGCAAAGACGGGTCATACAAATTGGCTTTTTTCTTTATGGATTTGAGTTTGGACAAAGCCACATGCAAAAACACGCATGTAGCTGGTCCAAATAATTGAGATCTCGATTTAATAGGAGGTTTGAGTATAATCATGCATTATCGCAAACCTCCTATTAAATACGCTAACCTTTCTCAATACCCATGAACCACACACATGGACAGAAGGACATGAGTCTTTTTTCATGTTCTTTTGTCCAATGTCCAATTATGGAGTCGGCCCATAATGTGTGTCAGGCTGAGACTCATCTTTACTCGCGTGGCTTCCAAGTGCTTTCGTCATTGAATCGCCTAACGCTGCAGCGATAGAAACATTAGGTTGGCCTGATTGCATCTTTAGCGCATCCTGCTGTTTTAATGTTGCTTCTAAGGCAGCAATCTTTTGTACGGAGTTGGTCATAACTTGATTAATACCGGCTAACAATTGATCTTGTGCTGCTATAAAATCCGCTGGTAATTGCTCTCGTTTTAGTTTTTTTACATCTTGCTGAGTACGTATTTCTAAATAATCATCAATATTCATTGAACCAGGTAAATATAAGTGTGTATTACTGCCTTTTCCATGAGTTTTTGGTGCCGTATATTCGCCATTAAATCCTATAGTCACGGGCGAAATCGTCATAAGATGATCACATTCACCTGATAAAAGGGCAAGCAAACCAGGATCTGCATTAACCGTCTGATAAGTAGCTTGGGTCATGCTTTTCCATTTTGACAGTAATCTCGATAAGCCGCGGAAACTTCCTAAAAGCGATTCATCATTCTTGTACTGAGCCATGCCATTGTCAACGATAGTCCTTAAGCGTTCCCCTGTTTCAGATTGATAATCATTGAGAACGGCTTCAAAGCATTGTCTCTCTTCTGATGAGATCGCATTTTCTAATTTATTCAGGTAATTGGGTAAAGCTATTTTTCTATCATTTTCTAATAAATAGTTTTTAAAACTATGAATCAATGTTCTTAAATGGCCTAGTACGTCATGTTCATCCGCTTTATCAATTAAATTGAAACACTCAGGAGCATTCTTAATTGACGTAGAGTTGATTTCAGTCGTGGAAAATGTTTCATAAAAGTCTGTGTTTTTAAATGCATTTAGCCATTTGAGTGTTTTAGCTTGAGCTGCGTCAAACTCTGAATCAGGTGCTTTTCCTTTTTGCCATAAAACCCGAAGATTATAACTGCCAGTCAATGCGAGGTCATGGGAAGAAAATACAGTAGGTTCACTCTCAATTAAATCTTGAAATTCACGCATGGGTTTAATCGCAATCACCAAAACGTTTTCGTTACTTTGTAAGAAGTTTGATACGTTTTTAAGTGATTCGGGTTGCATGTCTGTATGCAATTTTTTGTTATTATTAGGATATTGCTCCAGGATCCATTCACATTCTTGATCACTTAACCAATCTTGACCTTCATTTTGAAAGGTTTTCTGAGATCCAGTATAGTCGCTATAACCCCGAATTACGGAAACATCCACATTCGTTAATAATTCTAATTTTTTACTGGCAGATAACATTTTTTGCATACGCGCTGCTTTTATCACCGAATTACCTTCCCCAACTAGAAAGGCGACTTTGAGTCTATCTGACGTTGTTTTTGCTTGCTCTGTGATTTTATCGATAAAAATCAATAAACTAAACATATCATCGGGTTCAAGATCTGTACAAAATAGGAAGTTTTGGTGATGTTTTAGCATGATGTTAGCTCCAAATTAGTGATTGTTATGTCCATATTGTATCACAATTTGTCTTGATTGGCTATTTTTCTGCAATTTTTCAATTTACCCCGATCCCATTTGGGCTGCGGAGTCGAGTATAAAAATTAAACGCCTTGCCGCGCTTTTTACAACCCCAAACTGTAGGATTAGCATCAAAATATCCCGCAAATGCACCATCTTGACGCGCTAAGGCATAATCAAACAATCCATATTGTTGTTGCCACTGCTTCATAAACGAGGCAGTCTTCGCTTTATCTCGTGCCTCAAGATATTGTAAGACGAACGCTTCTCCAAACAACTCCACATGATCATTGATAAACAGTTTGTAATGCGGTGCATAATATAATACAAAACCACCCTGTATGAATTCATTAAACAAACGACCCACAGCACCAAGTTGTTTTGGCTCATTTTCCTGCAACACCTCAATCATATCAATCGGCCAATCGTCAGGATTAAAGGGAGTAGCTCGATGCATCACTTGTAACGCACACAGGAAGAGCATTGTCACGATAACACAGGCTAACAAGGGTCGCACTAATGGCCGGTGAATGCGTGTCTCTCGCGGCTCATAAATATGAGGCCAAACATCCATCAGTGTAAGGCCTGCAAGTAACGTAAATAACGACTCTTGGCGAATATGTAAAAAGCCTTGTATACCTAAAAAAAGTGGCGTCAACCAAACCACTCGCCATCGCACACAGGGAACACTGAGGATAGCAACGATGTATAAGATGAACACCGCCAAAAACATCAAACAGGCGGGGTTTGAATACATGACATAAAACGGGTACCACTCAACGATGAAAAATTCCAAATGTTGATGGATCATGTGCCACCACATAGCAGGCAACTTCACCCCATATGGCCCCATAAATGCTGTGACCACACACAGAAGCACAACACATTGACATTGCAGGGTGGTTTTCAGTGAATCCAACGGAGACTGCAATCCAAGCATGCGCCATACGATCCAACCCAGTAACGTCAACTCCAATAAACACATCCCTCCTAACGCACCAGGATGGGCGTTCGACCAGACCCAATATCCCGGGATCAACCACAGCAATGTTTTTAATGAACATTGTTTGGTTTCATAGGCAATCAGTGCATATTGAGTCAGCACCATCCCTATCATGGTGAACAGTAACGGACGAATAATAATATGTGGAAACACAGAAAACAGTAACATGCATAGCAACAATAACACTACAACAGGATGATATCCTTTTCGGATAAACAGCATTCCCATCCACGTGAATAATCCAGCCATCAACACCAGAGACATCATCAATAAACTGTCTAACCCACCCAGACGATTTAACAAAGCCATAATAATTTCGGCGAGCCAACCATGTGAAATCCATGGAACATTCGCCATGGTAAACGTATACGGCTCATGATATATCAGTCCATCGTGAAGTATTGTTTCTCCCATCACGATATGTTGAAAAGTACCGCCATCGACAGGGAAATAAGTCCACATGAATCGTATGAGAACTATAAAAAACAAAAAAAATAATCCGATTTGCCAATCCATGCGTCTAAATACGGCCATAACCTATTCCTATTAATTCGATTCTGCCTCCAAACCTTGCGATTCCCGTCATAGTAAACTATATTTCTATCATCACACTCAAGAGTTAATTGGTTAATATGGCGAAAATAGCTTTATATTTAGCCGGCGGTGGGGCGCGAGGTGCTTATCAGGTCGGAGTATTGAAAGCAATCAGCCATATATTGCAAGTCGAAACGTTGCCTTTTGCAATGGTTAGCGGGGTCAGCGTAGGCAGCATTAATGCCGCTATTCTTGCCCAGCATGCTGATGACTTTCCTGCTGGCGTTGAAAAACTGGAGACGTTATGGCGAGACATTCATTGTCAGGATATTTTTAATTCGAGCAATTATGAGTTAGGTAAATCGGTTGTACGAAACTTAGGCCATATTGTTATAAAGCAACGTCAGACGGGGCGATTACTGGACACCGGCCCCCTCCACCAATTTATTAATAACAACATTGATTTTGAAAAAATAAAAGTGAACATTGATAATAACCAGCTGGAGTGCATGGAGGTTATTAGTCATTGCTACGAAACCCAGCAAACGATTTCTTTCTACCAACACCGTCATCAGGAATTTGAAGATTGGTGTTACCCACGTCATATTAGTCAGCGCGCAGAAATAAGCATGGAGCATATTCTTGCCTCCAGCGCGCTTCCTCTTTTTTTTCCGACGGTTACCATTGATGGACTGCATTATGGCGATGGTAGCATGGGTCTGATATCACCTTTGCGCGGTGCAATACGCCTCAATGTTGAAAAAATTCTAATCCTCGGAACCCGTCAGTTACCCTCATTTACAGAGCCCGAAAAATTGCGTAACCGTGACATTGGTCTTGCCCATATTCTGGGAAATATGTTAAACGGTTTGTTTTTGGATAATCTTGATCGCGATATTGAAACGGTGAATCGCATGAATGATATTGCCAAGTTGCTCTCTATGTGGAAAAAACGTCGTTCACCTTGGCGGCCCATTGAAACGATGCATCTTCGTCCTAGTGCAGATATTGCTAAAATTGCCCAGTCAAAATATTCAGCCATGCCCACGTTATTGCGCTTTCTTCTGAATTCACTGGGAGCCCAAAGCCATTCCGGTGACTTATTGAGCTTCCTATTGTTTGAAAATGAGTTTACATCGGAATTAATCGATTTAGGCTACATTGATACGTTGGCCAACCCGGAAGTGATTACTGCATTTTTTAAATAAGTTTTTAAGGTCATTATGCGCCAGTTAACTATAGTTGATCAATTACTCTGCCATGTAGATATGGCAGTGCGTACATTACTCCCGCCGAAACAACGCGGTTGTAATCGCATTAGTCCCGGGCAGGCCGCAACGACACCATCATTAAGCGCGGATGAGCAGCGTCACGTCGCAGGATTAATGCGTGTGAATCACGCCGGAGAAGTGTGCGCTCAGGCTCTCTATCAAGGGCAGGCGTTAACGGCTCAGTTAACTACGGTGAAAGAACAAATGATGGACGCTGCTGCGGAAGAAATCGATCATCTGGCCTGGTGTGAACAACGATTGTATGAATTAAATAGCCAACCCAGCAGGCTTAATGCGTTTTGGTACAGCGGCTCTTTTATGCTTGGTGCATTGGCAGGTTTGGCCGGCGATCGCTGGAGTCTTGGTTTTGTGGCTGAAACGGAACGTCAGGTCGCCGCACATTTACAACGGCATTTACATGATATCCCGGTGCAGGATATGAAAACCCGGGCGATATTGACTCAAATGCAGGAGGATGAAGCGCATCATGCTGAGGTCGCGCATGCCGCGGGCGCTGCTGATTTGCCTGTTTTTGTTAAAGACTTGATGAGCGGTGTATCAAGGCTGTTAACCCATAGCAGTTACCATATCTAATGGATCATAACACTCTGTTCATCCTATTGGTCATTTTGATGGCTTACGCCTTTGATTTTACCAACGGCGTTCATGATGCGGCCAATACCATCGCAATCATCGTAACTACGCGTGTTTTAACCCCGAGGCAAGCGGTAATGTGGGCCGCTTTTTTTAATTTCATTGCATTCTTATTTTTCAATTTAATGGTCGCCAAAACGATTGGCAGTGGTCTGATTGATCCGGGCATTGTTAATGTAAAACTTATTTTTGCGGCACTCACAGGTGCTATATTCTGGAATCTTGTCACCTGGTTTTTCGGGCTACCATCGAGTTCATCGCACGCTTTAATTGGTGGATTAGCCGGCGCTGCCGTTGTCCGCGGGGGCTTTGGTTCGCTCAAATTAGCTGGATTTATTAAAGTTGCTATTGGAATGTGCATTGTACCGGTGGTTGGATTGTTGATTGGCATGGCCACAAGCTTTGTGTTCACCCGACTGTTTCAAAATATGGCCGTTAAAAAAACCAACAATATATTCAAAGGGCTCCAACTGGTATCGTCTGCCATGTTAAGCTTGACGCATGGAGGCAATGATGCACAAAAAACCATGGGAGTAGTAGCTGTATTACTATTTTCTGCATCATGGCTGGATGATCCATCTTACATTCCACTGTGGATTGTCATGTCCTGCCACGCGACGATTGCCTTGGGAACTTTAATGGGCGGATGGCGAATCGTCCGCACACTGGGCACCAAAATCACACCACTGAATGCAATGCGTGGATGCGCAGCGGAGACTGGCGCTGCCGCCATTATTTTTGCAGCCACAGATTTTGGAATACCTGTGTCAACCACGCAAACCATAACGGGATCCATTACAGGCGTTGGGTTGTTAAAAGGACTAACCGGTGTTTATTGGCCAATGCTAAGAATGATTTTCATATCCTGGGTACTGACTATCCCTGCCGCAGGGCTTGTTGCAGGACTTATTATGCTAATAATGTGAGGATGGGGTGCAAACTTGCATCCACATAAGGGTCGCATTAGAATATACTATTGAAAATCATACCCCTGCCAAATGCAAAATATCGAATGAAGTGCATACTGCTCTGTTTACTATTGATTGCCTGGATGCCAAACGCGACGGCTCAAAATAAAGCCGCGTCTGGTAATGGTTGGCCACGCGGGTTTAATACAGCCATTCATCGGTTACACCAAGTTTGGAATGAAGGTGATAATGAGCTCTATCTGCCCGCTTATTCATGGCATAATCGTTTTACCTACAGCAAAACCCGATTAAATACCTATAATGAGAATCCTTGGGGTGGAGGGTTTGGCAAGAGCTTTTATGATGAGGATGGCGATTGGCATGGGCTCTATGCGTTTGCCTTTTTGGATTCTCATAAAAATGTTGAGCCTGTTGTTGGTTATGCGTTTCTCAAGGTCCATCACTTCAATGAAAATACACGAGTAGGTGCAGGTTTTGGCTTGTTGGTTACTGCCCGCCCGGATATTTTTCACAACATACCCTTTCCCGGCGCTCTCCCCTGGGTTTCATTTGGTTACCGCAAGGCCTCTCTCTCTGCCACGTATATTCCTGGTTCACAAGGGGCAGGAAATGTACTTTTTTTAATACTAAAATATGTCTTGTGAGTTGGCCCACCCTAGGGGCTGTTGACATTTGCCCTGTCGAAGCCCGACGTCCCGCGGGACGTCGAGATCTGAAATGTCAACAGACCCTACTCTGATTGAGTTTTATACAAAAATAATGCATAATTAATCAATTTTTTGTGATGGAAGGAAAGATGAATCCAGTAGTTGTCTCTGCGCTTTATAAATTCGTAACACTTGAACAGTTCGAGGATTTGAAAAATCCGCTGTTACGCCTCATGCAAAATCAAAAGATTCGTGGCACCATATTATTAGCCAAAGAAGGGATTAATGGCACGGTTGCCGGTAGTGCGTCTGCCATTGAGGCATTATATGTCTGGTTTAATGAACAACCCGGTCTCGATAACGTTGCACACAAAGAGTCGTATCATCAAATGGCTCCATTTAATCGTGCCAAGGTTAAACTAAAAAAAGAAATCGTAACCTTGGGTGTTGAGGGCATTGATCCGAAAAAAATAGTTGGCACATATGTAAAGCCTAAAGATTGGAATCAATTAATTTCTGCAGAAGATGTTACGGTAATTGATACTCGCAATGATTATGAAGTTCAAATAGGTACGTTTAAAAGGGCAATCAACCCGGAAACCACAACATTTCGAGAGTTCCCCCAGTATGTAAAACAGCATTTGGATCCTCAGAAAAACAAAAAAGTAGCCATGTTTTGTACGGGTGGAATACGGTGTGAAAAATCAACGGCCTACTTAAAGGGACTCGGTTTTAATGAGGTTTACCATCTGGAAGGTGGTATTCTGAAATATCTGGAAGAAGTACCCGAAAACGAGTCGTTATGGGAAGGTGAATGCTTCGTATTTGATGAGCGTGTAACCGTTAATCATGCATTGGAAAAAGGGCATTACCTGCAATGCCATGCATGCCGCTTCCCCATCACGGAAGAAGACAGAAATCATCCTGCTTACGTTCAGGGCATTAGCTGCCATCATTGCAAAGACCAGCAGACTGATGAGCAAAAACAACGCTATCTGGAGCGAGAAAAACAAAGTCAGCTCGCTAAAGCGCGCGGTGAATCTCATATCGGTGGTGACGTGGCCGGCATTATTTCCAAGCGACGAATGATGAAACAACAAAAACAACGTGGTAATTTAGATAGTTAAAAACCCCCACAGGAGCTCATAATATTTCCAATCAAAGCCGTTTGGGTTTTGCGTC
>Ga0206878_10413_pt1 | contig 13199 bp, 12 predicted proteins | sample Alteio_BWOrgCont_8_FD_152621 | JGI IMG/M metagenome (GOLD analysis project Ga0206878, IMG submission 152621) | Enriched cells from forest soil in Barre Woods Harvard Forest LTER site, Petersham, Massachusetts, United States -... | ecosystem: Environmental > Terrestrial > Soil > Temperate forest >... | reverse complement strand
GGTGAGCCGGTTAAAACAATTTACAACTTGTCGTGGATAGAATGGTTGGCTATTGGGGGCTTCGCTGGAGCCTTGAAGCACGGGTGACATTTTCTATAAACAGGTGACTCCTAACGGAGTCAAATTTTTTGATCGTTTAAATTGGCTCCAGAGGAGCCTCCAGTTTATAGCAAAGTCAAAAACATGATCCAGGCTCCAGAGGAGCCTCCTCAATTTAGGTAGGTTTTGAAGCGCCAATTGTCAGAATGGTTTTAATCTGTCTACCCGACCAAGTGAAACAGTTGATTTGCCGATTAAGTTAAACAGGTTAACTTTGACAGGAATTTCCTGCAGAACTTCATCTAAATAACTGACCCGCCAAATGCCTACACTCCGACAGCTTTTTTTAGCCAATAACGCACAAACTACCGATTTTCCGCTGCTGCTCGAATTTGAGCGTGCCGAAGGTGTTTATATGTATGACAAACAGGGTAGGGCTTTTATCGACCTCATCTCGGGCATTGGCGTCAGCAACCTTGGGCACAGTAATCCTTATGTTATTAATGCTATAAAACAACAACTGGATAAATATATGCACCTGATGGTGTATGGCGAGTATGTGCAAACTCCGCAAGTGCGTTTTGCTGAAAAGCTGATAGGGTTATTGCCCGAAGGTTTACAGTCTGTTTATTTTACCAATTCGGGCGCGGAGGCAGTTGAAGGGGCTTTGAAGCTGGCCAAGCGGTTTACTGGTAGGCAACAGCTGATTGCATTCGATAATTCATATCATGGCAGTACGCAGGGCGCGCTAAGCGTTATGGGCAACGAAGAATTTAAACGGGCCTATCGTCCCTTGTTGCCGGGGGTGAACTTTATCCGTTTAAATAATTTTGACGACCTGGAATTAATTACCGGCCAAACCGCCGGTGTTATTTTAGAAACCATTCAGGGCGAAGCAGGCATAAGGATACCGGAAAAGGCTTACCTGCAGGCACTGCGTAAGCGTTGCGACGAAACCGGTGTACTTTTGATACTGGATGAGATCCAGGCCGCTTTCGGACGAACAGGGAAATTATTCGCTTTTGAGCATTTCGGCATTGTTCCTGATATTTTGTTGCTGGCAAAAGCTTTGGGCGGAGGGATGCCGGTGGGTGCGTTTATCGCTTCGCACCAAATCATGTCGGCTTTAAAGGAAAATCCCATCCTGGGGCATATCACCACTTTCGGAGGGCACCCGGTATGCTGCTCGGCAGGCCTCGCAGCCCTGGAGGTGTTACTAAGCGAGAACCTTGTTGCCGGCGTTGAAGAAAAAGAGGCGCTTTTCAGAAAATTGCTTATCCATCCGGCCATAAAGGAAATCCGCGGAAAAGGTTTAATGCTGGCCCTGGAGTTTGCTGATTTCGACCTTAATAAAAAAATAATTGACCGTTGTATTGAGAATGGGGTAATTACCGATTGGTTTTTACATTGCAGCAATTCTATGCGTTTAGCTCCGCCACTCGTGATCACCAACGCTGAAATTGAAAAAGCCTGCGCCGTTATTTTGGAGGCGATAGATTATTGTGCCTCACAATTGGACGATGTCGTTTACTTAACAATAATCGACGATTAACGGGTTGCGATTAGTCGCCTCGCCCTGCCCTGGCCATCCCGATAGCTATCGGGAGAGAGGGTTCTAAAAAGAGCAAAGTTAAAGTCCTCTCCTTTGGAGAGGATTTAGGTGAGGCCCGAAGACGGGTTCTTAAGTAAACGACATTTAATTATTGGGGGAAAGCAGATCAACCAGACAATTTTTGCATCAGCCAACTAAATAGTAAATTGCCTGCTTATGAATGTACTGATAGTTGAGGATGAAAAGGGCCTTGCGCTGGAGATTGATGAATTTTTAAGCCGGGAAGGGTTTACCATTGAGCATGCCCGTACCAAAAGATCGGGTAGCGAAAAGATATTTGTAAATAATTACGATTTTATATTACTTGACTTAAGTCTGCCCGACGGAGACGGTTTTGAGTTATTGCAACTGCTGAAAAATCAGAAGGACCGGGACGATGCCGTTATTATCCTAACCGCCCGCGGCGCCGTTGATGACCGGGTGCTGGGTCTTGAACAGGGCGCCGATGATTATTTGGCTAAACCTTTTTCGCTGAATGAGTTGCTGGCACGGATGCATGCCATTACCCGCCGCAAACACAAGCTGGAAAGTAACGACATCGCCATAAAGGAGTTCCGCATTAATATACAAAACCGGACGGTACATTATAACGACGAACGCATTAACCTCACTAAAAAAGAGTTTGAAATATTCAATTACCTGGTGTTGAACAAAAACAAGGTAATTTCGCGCACCAATTTAACCGAACATGTATGGGGCGATGTACTGGAAATTAACTCCGATTCGAATTTTGTTGATGTACACGTGAAGAATTTGCGGAAGAAACTATCGCAGTTTGAACCTGTCGACTGGTTTGAAACCGTAAGGAGCATTGGTTACAAGGTGAATATCTAATTTTTTTGTGGGGAATGGTTGATTCCGTTGAGTGGTGAATGAAAGATTGTTTATTTATCGTGCGGGAGACGCAAAGTATTGCGTCTCTACGACATAATTCAACTTATTCAACCTAATCAACTTAATCCAACTCAATCAACTCAATCAACCCCATCCCAACCCAAATGAAACTTCAAATTAAACTGGCCTTATATAATACGCTAACCAAGCTGGCTATTATTATATTCACTGGTTTGCTTATCCTGTTTTCGCTCGAAAATATCACCTTTAAACATATAAAGGCCAGGCTGGAGGATAAGAAGATAGAGCTGATGAAACACCTGTCGTCAAAAGAGATCAGCCAGATACTTAACCAGCGGCAGAGTTTTGCCGATTATAATATTTTAAAGGAAGAATACATCTTTCTTAAACCCGTCAGTTACCTATCCAAAAAGGCGCCTGCCGAAAGTTTTGTTATTCAAAAGAGAACGATAGAACAAAGTACGGATACCTACCTGATACTCACCTGCCAGTTTAATTTTAACGGTCAAAACTATTTACTGGAGATTGGAGATACCATGGACACCGTGATACAGCTAAAGCAAACCATTAAGGAGTTTACCTTATTAATGCTGGTTGTGGCGCTGTCGCTCACCCTGCTCATCGACCTTATTTTTACCAAATACCTTTTGGCGCCTTTTTATAAAATCATTGACCGCAAGCTGATCAAAGTGAACGATCCACTGAATTTCGACTATGTTAAAGTTAAAACAAGCACACAGGATTTTGAATTGCTCGACGACAGTATCAGTTCCCTGATGAAAAAAATATCTAACCTGTTTGTGCTGGAAAAGCAATTTATAGCCAATGTTTCGCATGAATTGTTAACGCCGATATCTATCATTAGTTCGAGGCTGGAGAATGTACTGGCGCATGAAAAACTAACCGAGGACAGCGAAAACAAAATTTTTGCTTCCCTTAAAACCCTGAACCGTTTAAAATCGATCATAAACAGCCTGCTGCTGATATCGAAGGTGGAGAACAACCAGTTTAACAAAGAGGATAAGATAAAACTGGCCGAAGTAGTACTGGAAGTAAGTAATGAACTGGAAGACCGGATGGAGGATAAAAAGATTGTATTTAATAACCGGATGGAGCATCCTTACGTTATGCTGGGCAATAAAAGCCTTATACATACCTTGTTGTTTAACATTATAAACAACGCCATAAAATATAATAGCGCAGATGGGCAAATAATGGTTACCGATACATTGAAGCAGGATAAATACCAGCTGGAAATAACGGACACCGGCATAGGCATGAGCGAACAGCAAATTGAAAACGCTTTTAACCGTTTCGAGAAATTTGGAACCGATGAAAAGGAAAGTTACGGTTTGGGGCTGGCTATTGTGAAAAGCATTACCGCATTTCATGGTATTACGGTGCAGATATTATCGGCAAACAACCAGGGCACCACTATCAGGCTGGAGTTTGACAAATTATTACAACTTCACTAAATCTTCATGAAGTGTAATTTATATTTAGCCAGAAGTTTTAGTTCCCTTTTTACCCCTTTTAAGGCTGTCTTTTAATAAAAGAGCAGCCTTTTTTATATCATTTTATTTCGCTTAATGAGGTACGACTTTAAAATGTTCTGGTACCCGTCTTCTATATAGGCATCAACCTTATCGATATGGTATTGAGCGCATTTAAGGTCAAGTTCATGGTTATATTGCTGTAAGGCCGTTTGGTACGAGTCCCTTATTTTATTAGGATGAACCCTTACCTGTTCGCCGCTTTCCATGTCGATAAAATGATGAGGGCGGTTATCAAAATTAAAATCCAACTCCTTTTGCTTATCCCTCACATTAAAAATAACTACTTCGTGTTTACTGTATTTTAAGTGCTGGATAGCCGCAAACAAGGCCTGGAGTTTTTCGGGATCAACGCTATTTTCAAGCATATCGCTGAAAATAATAACCATCGACCGTTGGTGGATCTGCCCGGCAACCTGGTGTAAAACCTGGGTAATATTGGTGCTGGTGTTTGCTTTGGGTTGATTATAAGCCTTTTCGAGTTCGGCGTATAAATAAAAAAGATGTGTAGTGGTTGATTTAACCTGGCTCATCCAATCCACCTTATCCGAAAAAAAGCATAACCCAAAAGCATCGCGTTGCTTTTTGAACAAATTCATTAAAGATGCGATGGCATAGATAGAAAACTGGAGTTTGTTTATTCCCTTATCGGGGAAATTCATAGAAGAAGAGGTATCCAGCAGGAGATAACAGCGCAGGTTGGTTTCCTCTTCAAACTGTTTAACAAAAAGTTTATCGGTGCGGGCGAGCAGTTTCCAGTCGATATTTTTAACCGATTCGCCGCTGTTATATAAGCGATGTTCGGCAAATTCAACAGAAAACCCATGAAAAGGGCTTTGGTGCAGGCCCGTTATGAAACCTTCAACCACCTGCCGGGCCAATAACTCCAGGTTTGCTAATTGCCTTATCTGCTGATCATCTTTGAGCTGCATACTGTTTTTTTGCGATTACACCGATTATTTTTTTGTGATTCCACCGATTATTAAGAGTGATTTCACCGATTTTTTTGGTATCCTTATCGTTACCAGGATATCGATCATCTGCTGATTCCACCTACTGGGTTTTGCGCGACTGCAATATAAACGAAAACACCGATGTTATTTATATTTAACATCGGTGTTTTTTATCTGATAGAGACTTCGCTTCTAAATCGGTGAAATCACCTGTCAATCGGTGTAATCCTCTCAGAAAAATTATAATTGTGCGCTTAACTTACCTGCAAGTACAGATTTTGGAACGGCGCCAATTTGTTTGTCAACAATTTCGCCATTTTTGAAGAACAATAACGCAGGGATATTACGGATACCAAATTTTACAGATATACCGGGATTGTTGTCAACGTTTACTTTGCCCACTATCGCCTTGCCGTCATATTCTTTCGCAATTTCCTCAACTACCGGGCCAACCATTCTACAAGGCCCGCACCATTCAGCCCAAAAATCAACCAAAACAGGTTTATCAGATTTAAGGACGAGTTCGTCAAAGTTTGCATCAGTTATTTCTAAAGCCATGATTTTTATTTTTTAAATTTTTGTATTACAAATATATACTATTCAAATAGCTTGCCGCAATTGTACACCTGACAATATGACAATTAAATTATCCCCAAACTGCCGTTATTAACACTTTGATTTTTGGTTGACAAAGCGTGCCGCATTTTTAACGTAAGATTATTTGGAAATGAATAGGTCAAGTCAAAATTTCTCACCTCTCACATCTCACATCTCAGGTCTAACTGCTACATTTGAACCATGAGTATCGAGGTTGAATCCTTAACAAAGGTTTACGGGAAGCAGAAGGCGGTCGACGGGATCAGTTTTAGCGCCGTTCCGGGCGTTTTAGGTTTTTTAGGGCCCAACGGGGCCGGCAAGTCTACCACTATGAAAATATTGACCACGTTTATTCCCCCTACTGCGGGGAAAGCGTCGGTATGCGGTTTTGACATAGAAACCCAGCCTTACGATGTAAAACGCCATATTGGCTACCTGCCCGAAAGTAACCCGCTTTATTTGGATATGTATGTTAAGGAGTCGATGGCTTTTATTGCGGATATTCATAAAATGAATTCACCTCAAAAACGAATTTCAGAAGTAATTGAACAAACAGGCCTTGGCCCCGAGCAGCACAAAAAGATCGGCCAGCTTTCAAAAGGCTACCGGCAGCGGGTTGGCCTGGCGCAGGCAATTCTGCACGACCCGCAGGTGCTGATAATGGACGAACCAACTTCGGGCCTCGACCCCAACCAGCTCATCGGCATCCGCCAGCTCATACTCGACCTCGGTAAAACAAAAACCGTGATACTTTCCACCCATATTATGCAGGAGGTGGAGGCCGTTTGCGATCATGTGATCATCATCAATAAAGGAAAAATTGTCGCCGACGATACTTTAAGCGGGCTAAGGAGCAAAAACAAAGGCAAAACCCTGGAAAACATTTTTATTAGTTTGACGAATTAATTTCCGCGTTATACGGTCTTACTCATTTCGACTACTGAAACCAACATCCGGGAAGATGTAAATATATTTATTTATGTTTGCCATATAGGTTAGCCCCTGCTTAGTATGAATAAAATTTTACTTCTTATTATTTTCCTTATTGCAACGGGTTCGTGTTGTTTTGCGCAAACCAAAACGACTACCCAATTAAGCATCGGCACCGAATTTGGCTTACCTACAGGATCGTACAGCGGTATCTACGGATCGATATTTGGCGGGTCGGTTAAACTCGAACTGCCGGTAAAGGGCAATGATCTTTATTTTACCATCACTACCGGCTACAGCGTACTTTTCAAAAAGATCACGTATAATGGGCCTGCCAGCAACCTTTTGTTTTTACCATTAGAGGCGGGTGGTAAATATTATTTCAGCAAGCTTGGATACGTAGAAGGCGACTTTGGCGTTTCGGAAGGCGTGAACAGCGACTTCTCCGGGAAGAGGGGATTTCTTTATGCACCTGGCATCGGTTTTTCGGCGCCAACAAACAAGCACAAATCAACTATCGATATCAGTTTAAGGTACGAAAGCCGTTTGGAGAGCGGTACTGCGATTAACCAAATAGCGGCTCGATTATCCTATCGATTCAGCCTTAAGAAATAAATTTCGATCCATAAAGCTGACCGGTCCCGCGCGTTTTTAGCAGCAACAATTGTAAAATTCATATATCCTGATCAATTACGCATATAAACTTATAGCGATATATTTTATATCTTCGAGATATTATTTACCATAAACCAATTATTTTATGAAAAAAATCTTGTTAACAATGATCTTATCAGGCGGGATAGCATTCGGTTGTTTTGCCCAATCATCGTCGGATGGTACAAAGTTTAGCATCGGTATTGATGCTGCCAGCCCCAACGGCATTGCCAGTGAGGTGTACAATTTTGGTTTAGGCGTTTCGGCTAAAATTGACATACCGGCAGGCAACAATCTTTATGGCACCATTGGCGCAGGGTACGAGGCTTTTTTTACCAAATCGATATTAAAACAATATGGCGCACCATCATCCTCTGGTTTTGTCCCTTTAAAAGCAGGTTTGAAATATTATTTTAACCAGGGTTTTTATGGCGAGTTCCAGGCAGGTGTGTCCATTGCCACCTCCGAGGGCGGCGGTACCGCGTTTGCTTACGCACCAGGTTTTGGTTACAGCACGCCAAGCGGTTTTGATGTTAGTTTCAGGTACGAGGCATGGTCAAAAGATGGTACTTTCGGCCAGGTGGCTGCACGGATAGCATACCGGTTTTAATAAACCAAATACGAACATGGCCCGTAAGTTTTTACGGGCTTTTTTTATTTAAAGGAATTTTTACAACTGGTTGAAAATAAAAAATTTGCAGCCCGCATGCAGATAAATTTGCCATCAACGTTTTTGCTTTAGCACATTAATGTCGTAATTTCGGCGTTTAAGACCAAACTTCCACGTGTTCAGTATCCTTAAAAAAGAAATCACTTCTTATCTCAGCTCACTTGTAGCTTATGTTACCATAGGCGTGTTTTTATTTTCACTGGGATTATTTTTATGGGTCATACCCTCATCCAGCATATTGGATTACGGCTACGCAGGCTTAGACAGCCTTTTCAGCATCGCACCCTATCTTTTTATGTTTCTCATCCCGGCCATTACCATGCGGTCAATGGCGGAAGAACGTAAGGAAGGGACGCTGGAGGTGTTATTAACGCGCCCGCTAACCGACTGGCAAATTGTTTTGGGGAAGTACCTGGCTTGCGTGGTAATTGTGTTATTCTCGCTATTGCCTACGCTGGTATATTATTATTCGGTTTATGTATTGGGCTCACCGCGGGGTAATATCGATACTGGGGGCGTAACCGGCTCATATATAGGGTTGTTTTTGTTAGGGGCGGCATTTTGTGCCATTGGGCTGTTTGCATCGTCGGTAAGTAAAAACCAGGTGATCGCTTTTGTTATCGCGGCGTTTTTAAGCTTTGTTTTTTATGCGGGGTTTGATTATTTGGGTCAGCTTGACTCCCTGCAAAACCTAAGCCTGGAAAACCTTGGGATAACGGAACACTACAACTCTGTAAGTCGCGGCGTGCTGGATACCCGCGATCTTTATTATTATATAGCCTTAATTGGGCTGTTTATTAGCCTTACGCTGTTTGTGCTGATAAGGCAGCGGCAAAAAAGCCTGCGCGGCAAGGATGCCATATTTTGCGGCTCGGTGCTGGGCATATTGGTTTTGCTCGGGATTGTATCAGCCTCAACTTTTACCCGGTTTGATTTTACAAAGGAGAAGCGTTTTACCATATCGCCGGTTAGTCGTAGTATTATGGATAGCCTTAAAGGCCCGGTAAGGACAGTGGTTTATTTAAAGGGCGATAATTTTTCAGCCGCGATGAAAAGGCTGCAGGGCGCAACCCGCGATATGCTAAGCGACCTGCAGGCCTACAGCCATGGCAAACTGCAGTTTGAATTTATTGACCCCTTAGCCTATATTAAAGCGCTGCCCGATTCGGATCAGAAAGCGGCTTATGATTCTTTGCAGGTAAGGGGTATTGTTGGCGAACCCAAAAGCGTAAAAAGCGATAATGGTGTTACACAAATGCTGATATTCCCCGAGGCCCTGGTTGACTACGGGGGCAGGGACATAGCCGTTAACCTGTTACAAACCAGGATAGGATTATCGGACGAGGAAGTTTATAACAACTCGATCCAAAATCTCGAGTATTCGTTTTCGTCGGCCATAAAAAAGGTTACCAGCGGCGGCAAACCCATTATTGCCTTTACAGAAGGCCACCATGAACTGACCGACCTGCAGTTGAACTATGCCATGAAATCCCTGTCGGACGGCTTTGAAGTGGGGCGGCTTAATTTAAAAACAGTACCCTTTGATGTGCTGATGAAAGTAAAACTGCTGGTAGTCCCGAAACCGGATAGCCCTTTTACCGAGCTGGAAAAATTTAAAATAGATCAGTATGTGATGCGTGGCGGGCGGGTACTTTGGGCGATAGACCAGGTAAACGCCGAGCTGGATAGTTTACAGCGCAGGGGCGGCGAAGAAATGTCGTTCCCCAAACAACTGGAACTCGACGACCAGTTATTTACCTACGGCGTTAGGATAAACTACGACCTGATAGCCGATTTAAGCTGCGCGCAGATACCTGTTGCCACCGGTAACGTAGGCGGGCAGGCGCAAATACAAATGGTGCCCTGGCTATATTATCCTATTTTTATGCCGCTCTCAAAAAACCCTATCGTAAAAAACCTGGATGGGATAAAAGGGGAGTTTGTGAGCACAATAGATACGCTCGCCATTAAAAATGTGAAGAAAACGGTGCTGCTGGCATCATCGCCAAATAATAAAAACTTGACGGCACCGCATATTATATCGTTGCAGTCCATTGAGCAGGAGCCTACCATAAAGGAATTTCAAAACCCGACGAGGCCTGTGGCTGTGTTGCTGGAGGGTACATTTAAGTCGGATTTCCTGAACAGGCCGGTACCCCCAGGCTTAACAGAGCATGTCCAATCCTTGCCGGAAAGCAAACCGACAAAAATGATAGTAATAAGCGACGGCGATATTTTGAAAAATGATATAGGTTCCGACGGTTCGCCATTTCCGTTAGGGTATGACCATTATATGCAGCAAAATTTTGGGAATAAGAACCTTTTGCTGAATATTGCCGACTATATGACAGACGATTCGGGACTTATTGACCTGCGTACAAAAGAGGTGCAGTTACGTATGCTGGACAGGCCACGCATCCGGAGCGAAAAATTATATTGGCAGCTCATTAACAATATAGTTCCGTTGGGTTTATTGTTAACATTTGCTATTTTTCAACATTATTTTCGCAGGCGGAAGTATGCCCGTTAAATTTTTTACTTTTGATTGATTAATTCTAATTATATGAGATTTATTGTTTCTACATCAACCCTATTAAAGCAATTGCAGGCTGTAAGCGGCGCTTTGAGCAACAGCACGGTATTGCCCATACTGGAGAACTTTTTGTTCGAGATAAAAGATGGAAACTTAACCATTTCGGCTACTGACCTGCAAACCAGTATGACCACTTCATTACCTGTAGAAGCAAAGGAGAACGGCCGTATTGCTATACCTTCGAGGATATTACTGGAAACGTTAAAATCATTACCGGAACAGCCCATTGCTTTTTCTGTTGATGATAAAACTTTTGCGATAGAAATTAACGCTGGCGACGGTAAATACAAACTCAGCGGCGAGAATGGCGAGGATTTCCCCAAAATACCGGTGGTTGAAAATGCATCGTCAGTAAACCTTCCCGCCTCGGTATTGGCCGAAGCGATAAATAAAACCATTTTTGCGGTTAGCAACGACGAACTGCGCCCCGCCATGACTGGCGTTTACTGCCAGCTATCTACCCAGCACCTTACATTTGTAGCTACTGATGCTCATAAACTGGTTAGGTACCGCCGCAAGGATGCCAAGGCCGCCAGCACCACATCATTCATTCTGCCCAAAAAAGCGTTAACGCTGTTAAAATCGTCGCTGCCATCTGATGATGTAAATGTTTCTGTTGAATATAACAGCACCAGCGCATTTTTTAAGTTTGGTAACATTAACCTGGTATGCCGTTTGATTGACGAACGCTACCCGGATTACGAAGCTGTTATTCCGCTGAATAACCCAAATAAGTTGAGCATCGACCGCCAGTCGTTTTTGGGATCCTTAAGCCGTGTGGCCATTTATGCCAACAAAACCACGCACCAGGTAAGATTGAAGATAAGCGGCAGCGAGTTGAATATATCATCGGAAGATATTGATTTTGCAAACGAAGCCCATGAACGTTTAACCTGCCAATATGAAGGCGAGGACCTGGAAATTGGTTTCAACGCGCGTTTTTTAATAGAGATGCTGAAAAATCTGAGCTGCGAAGAAGTATCGCTGGAAATGTCGACCCCTAACCGGGCAGGATTACTATTGCCACAGGGTGGCGACGAAAATGAAGATGTGCTGATGCTGGTAATGCCGGTAATGCTGAATAGCTACGCGTAAGCCGGTTAATGAGGTTTGAATGGTGCAACGGCTTTTGGCTTACGTGATCGCCCTAAAACACTTCTAACCGCGTTATCTTTCGGACTTTTCCGACTTTCGGACTTCCGGACTTTTTAGAAATTCAACCCATAATGTCCGGTAAAAACCGGACTTTTTTATTAACCCGTATAACAAAATTTATTATAAGCAGTTATAATAGCATTCACAGTATGAGCTACAGGTTATCGATCTTTCTTTTTGCTATCGTTATTATTGGGATTATATCCTGTAAAAACAACGACGAGGTTTTTAAAACTATTTCTACTGTCCAGCTTAACGTGGTCAATGCAAGCGCCGACACCTTAAATTATTACCTTAACGGTACACGCCAGAACAATAGTTCGAGTTTATTTCCAGGCGGTCAAACACTTTACCTGACAGAGCCGGCCGGGACCCAAACTTACCAGTTTAAAAAGGCGGGCGCGTCTTCCATATTATTCGGCGTTCCTTTAACTTTAACCGGCTTAGCCAATACCTTGTATGTTACGGGCGAATCCGCAGGGCAGGCGTTTAGCACCATTGATACCCTGATCGTAGATTCCGCGCTGGTGGCGGTAAGGTTTGTAAACGCCTCGCCGGATGCCGGCAATCTATCGGTTACTGTGGGCGATACGGTAAAATTCAGATCCCGTGCTTATAAAACGTCATCGGTATTTTTACCTACCGGAAGCGGCCAGAAAGAGGTGAAAGTTTACCTTACGGGCTCATCGACGCCAATGATTGATACGACCATAACCATGAACCCGTTCAGTGGTTATACGCTGTTTTCGCGCGGGCTGGTGAATGGGAAGGGCAATTCGGCGTTTAAACTGGGTATAGCGCTCAATTTTGGTAATTAAAGGTTTGAAATGATGCTGAAAGATAAAAAATATGTATTGATCTGGCTGTTTTTAGTGCTTGGCGGCGGGTGGTTGCTAACCAGTATAACATCGTGCGGTAAACAAGGAAATGCAAGCCCGCAGGGGTTGAATATTCAATATCATGTGTTGAACCTAAGTCCGGACCTGCAGCCGGTCGACCTGTTTATTGACAACGGGCTGGTAAATACCGCCCCGTTTTATTACGGGATTGACCAGGGCTATTTTTATGTGGCCTCTACGGATATCCCTTACCAGATTCGCTCCGCGCAATATACAGGCACCACCCTGATCAGCCTGAACGATATTTTAAAGTCCGGCGCAAAATACACCTTGTTTATTTCGGGTTCTGTAAGCACAAAGATCGATACCACTTTTACCGTTGATACCGATTTTATCCCTTCGTTGGGCCACGGTAAACTGAGGTTTGTTAATGTATCTCCATCGGGCACGCTTGATGTTTATGTAAACGGTACCCAGGCGTTTAAAAGTGCGGCGTATAAGAGTGTTTCGAAATATCTTGAGTTGCCTATAGGCAATTACGATATCCAGCTATTTCCGGCCAATACTTCGAGTGTTATAAAGGACCTGCCCGGCATTACCATCCAGGATGGAAGGCTGTACACCTTGTACAGCTATGGTTATACCACAAGGTCAGATACGGCGGCGTTTAATGCCGCTGTTATAACCAACAGGTAAACGTTTTTATAAGCAGCAGATGCCGTGCGGCGCAGCGGTTAAAATCAAACCAT
>Ga0206878_10412_pt1 | contig 13202 bp, 11 predicted proteins | sample Alteio_BWOrgCont_8_FD_152621 | JGI IMG/M metagenome (GOLD analysis project Ga0206878, IMG submission 152621) | Enriched cells from forest soil in Barre Woods Harvard Forest LTER site, Petersham, Massachusetts, United States -... | ecosystem: Environmental > Terrestrial > Soil > Temperate forest >... | reverse complement strand
TGCAGTTTTAAAAATGTGGGCCGAGTATGGCGAGGTGTGTGATTATGTGCCCGTTGGTAGCCTGGCGGAAGCTGCAAATATGTTTGCAGGGTTTACGCCATTAAATTGATCGATAATGAGTGAACCGATAAAAGATATCAGCTTAAATTTCAACTGCCCGGTTGACTGGAACAGTATGGAGCCTTTGGCCGACGGTAAATATTGCTCCCATTGCCATAAAAAGGTTTATGACCTTACCAATTCAAAACAGGATGTGTTTTTAAAGCTGCTTGCCGAAAATAACAACAGTATTTGCGGCGGGTTCAGACAGGAACAGATGGCTTCAAAACATATTGCCTCACCTGCCTGGAAAAAATGGCTGTCGGCCGCCCTGGTATTAGTCGGTATTAACGTTTTAAATAACAAGACCTTTGCACAAGGCGCGCCGCTAAAAATAGCCAATCCGAGCGCAACAACTAAAGAGCCCGACATTTTTGTAGGCGGGATTGGAACTACATCTGCATCTATAATGCCTGAATTTCCAGGTGGGGATGAGGCTTTCGTCGCCTTTCTCGCCAAAAATATCCATTACACAAAAGCCATGAAAAACGGGCGGGTAATTATTTCCTTTACGGTGTCGCCAAGAGGCCATTTGGAGAATTTCAAGATTGAAAAAAGTGCAAGCCCAATTAATGATAACGCGGCAATAAATGCCTTAAAATTATCGCCTAAATGGAAACCGGGAACACTAAACGGAAAACCGATAGCTACCAGGTTCTCCCTGCCGGTAAACTTTCAAAGATAAATGTTAAATGTCAATCCAGTTACCGTCTTCGCTGATAATGCCTATCAATTCGTCGAGCGCATTAGCCGAGGCAATATTTTTCTTGACCGCTTCTTTTCCGCGATAGAGCGTTACTTTTCCCGGTCCCGACCCCACATAGCCATAATCTGCATCGGCCATTTCGCCGGGGCCGTTTACGATACAGCCCATGATGCCAATTTTTAACCCTTTTAAGTGGCTGGTGCGGCTGCGGATCATCTGCGTGGTTTCCATCAAATCAAATAAAGTACGCCCGCAGCTTGGGCACGATATATATTCCGTTTTCGAGATCCGCGACCGGGTGGCCTGTAAAATGCCGAAAGCGGTTGAGGTGATTATTTTAGTATCCACCTGCGGAGCATCTATCCAAACCCCATCGCCAAAACCATCAACCAGCAGGGCGCCCAGGTCGGTAGCGGCGTATAGTTGTAAGTCTTGAGTCTTAAGTCCTGAGTCTGGAGTCGAAAAAGAATAATCCCTTTTGATTATCACCGGCACGTCCAATCCCAATTCTTCCAATTTAAAAAAGAAAGAACGCTGATCGGCCATGCCATGCAATTCATCTGTCTCCAAAACAAATACCAGGGATTTATCAAAAGGCAATGCTGCGAAATCATCCGAATCAAGGTCGGCGTGTTTTAGCTTTACCAGGTTTAATGCCGATGTACGATCTTCCGCATTTACAAATTCCTTTAAGCTAAAAACCGGGTGGCACATCGTTTTATCGGCCAGCTTCAGCCAGGTTTTATAATTGTAAAGCTGTTTTAAATTACCGGGGAAGTTGAACGATGGCAGCTCATCGGCCAGGTAAACAAAATCAACCGATTGCTCGGCCATATTGTATTTATCCAATAAGGCCGAATACAAATACCCGGCATCATTCAGTATGGCAGGATCTTTTAAATTTTTGCGTGACAGATCAACCACCACCCGCGGCACCATATGCCCGCCAATGAAAGTGTTAGCCTCGTAGGTGTGGCGCTTTTTGTATTCGTAGGGCGAATGTGAAGGAGGTGAAAGGTTAAAGGTGAAAGGCGAAAGGCCAGAATCACCTTTAACCTTTCCCCTTTCCCCTTTCCCCTTTACCCTTTCCACATATCGCTGAACCAGCGCAATCGCCACCGGCGCTTCGGCTTCGGGTTCTTCGGTTAACGAAACACGCACGGTATCGCCCAGGCCATCTTCCAGTAAAGTGCCTATACCAACGGCCGATTTGATGCGACCATCTTCGCCGTCGCCGGCTTCGGTAACACCCAGGTGCAGCGGGTAATTCATTCCTTCTGCAACCATGGTTTCCACCAGCAGCCGGTAGGCCTGCACCATTACCTGCGGGTTGCTCGATTTCATGCTGATCACCAGGTTGTAGTAATTTAGCGTTTCGCACATCCGCATAAACTCCATCGCCGATTCTACCATACCTTCCGGCGTATCGCCGTACCGGCTCATGATCCTGTCGCTTAACGAACCATGGTTAGTGCCTATCCGCATGGCAGTGCCGTACTCTTTGCATATTTTTACAAGGGGCGCAAATTTCTGGTAAATGCGTTCCAGTTCGCCCTGGTATTGGGCATCGGTATAATCTATCTGGTCGAATTTCTTTTTATCGGCATAATTACCCGGATTTACGCGGACCTTCTCCACAATACGCGCGGCAACTTCAGCAGCATTGGGGGTAAAATGAATATCGGCCACTAAAGGTGCTGTATAGCCGCGCCGGCGCAGTTGTTTTTTTATTTCGGCCAGATTTTGCGCTTCCTTTATGCTGGGCGCGGTAATGCGCACATACTCGCAGCCGGCTTCTATCATCCTGATCGACTGTTCAACCGTGCCCAGGGTGTCCATGGTATCGGTGGTCGTCATGCTTTGTATGCGGATGGGGTTATTGCCACCCATCGGCACATCGCCAATAGCAACCTCGCGGGTAACAAACCGCGAATATTCGGTAAGCGAATTACAATAACGGCCCGGAAGCAATTTTATAGCGGCAGTATTCATTGCTGCAAAAATACGTTATTTGTTGGAAGGTTGGAAAGTTGAAAAATTGTTACCCGCTAAACCATCTGAAGAAATACTGAAGAACTGATAATTGGAATGCCCTCAAAAGGGTTCAAAACCAGCAAGTCCTTATCACCTGTAATAATGCATGCTGCTTCGGATGATGCCGCAAGTTCCAGGTATTTATTATCTTTTGCATCGCGGCAAGCGTTAATAGTTCTTGTTACTTCAATAGATATGGTAATCGTTTTAAAATTTTCGATAATTGCGGTACGTTTTTCCAAAGAAAGATATCTGTCGAATTTGGAGCGTATAAATACATCGCTGAATTCATTAAAAGTTTCATCCGAAATCAGTATTCCACCCTCGTTTTTGGCTTTGTAATAGGCCCGGGCGGGCACAGAAGTCGTTGCAAGCAAGAATGCGCTGATAAGTGTATTGGTGTCAACAACAAAATACCTAATCCCCTTCATTTAGCAATTGGTTCAGTATTTCTTCTGTAAGGCCATTTTCAGCGGCATCTTTCCGTGCATCTTGCAACAGCAGTTCAAAATTTGCTTCTTTTGATTTGCTCAATGAGAAATTCAGCACCTCTTCCAGGTTTTTGCCAATTTGCGCACGCAATTTGGGCGAAATATTACGCCAGGCTTTCGCCGTGTTGTCATTCACTTCCAATACTATACGTTCCATATTGCTGATTGCTAATTATCACTAAACAAATTTATAAGCTTTTGGCGTAAATATTATTTCCATAGATCATCTACGTCGACTTTAACCCCTTTGCCAGCTTTTAAATCTTCATCACCCTGCTGTATCATTTTAACAAATTCAGGGTCATACGGAGATTTTTCTTCTTCAAACGAAATTTTAAAGGCTTTCATAAAAGTCTTCAAAATGGTTAACTGCTCTTTTTTTTGGGGCGGACGATCCACGTTGCCATATACAAATTTAAGTATTTTTATCAAATGATGATTTACATTTTGTATTTGGAGATATTCACCCCAGCCCATTCTTCTCAAAATACTTTTTCACCAGTAAATTGATAAAACGTGTGAGGTAAACTTCATTTAAAAACGTATTCGACCAGTTGTCAAACCGCTGGCATTGGACACCAAGGTAAAAAAAGTAAAGGCTTACGCCTAATATTGGGATCATCCGCTTTTCTTCGGCGCTCAATTTGGTTACAGATTCATATCCGTTTAAAAAAGCTTCGGTTTTTAGTTTGCATTCTGTATCCTCTTTTTCAGTACTGTTTACCTGTAATATATAATAGGCTACATCGAAACACAACCAGCCGTTTCCGCAGAAATCAAAATCGAACAGGGTAATGCCGGCTTCCTTATCAATAGCGAGGTTATCGAACCAGATATCAAGATGAACTGCGCCTTCCCTCAACTCGGTTGTTTTTACATTGACAAATTCACTCAGCAAGTATCTTTGAGTCGATAGCATAAAATCCATTTCGGCGGTGCCGGATGGGAGGAACTTTTTTAGGTGCTCCAGTGAATTCACCAGGATAACGCCGGCATCGTAGTTCACACGTTCCAGCTTTAATCCGAGCGTAAGCTGATGCATCCGGGCCATTATTTCGCCGGCTTTATAGTGCAGCTCTGCAGGGAAATTGAGTAGCTTTTCGCCCCTGGCAAAAGAAAATAAAACGCCAAAACGTTTTCCTTCGGGCGCCTGAAGTTGGTGGATGTAATTTCCATAGGCGTCGGGCACCGGGTAGGACACGGGGATGTTATTTGAATGAAGCAGATTTAACAGCCTGATCTCTTCCGCGATTTCTTTTTCTGTTCGCCAGTTCAAACTATAAACACGAAAAACGTATTTTTCAGTGCCAGTTGTTACCAGGTAGCTGTCGTTAATCCCGGTTTTTAACAGGCTGCAGGTTACATTATCCCCTAAATTATATTGCTCACGTACGAATTCACCCAGGTGAATTGCCGAAAGCGTTGAATTAATAACCGGAAAAGTTTTCAATAGGATGATTTAAAACGATGGTAACAAACGGACAATTAGCGATGAGGGAAATACGATTTAAGGCTTACTCGTTCTCTTCAAGCGCTTTTATCGCTTCATCGTACTGCCTTATCAAACCGGGCGCCCTGTCGTAAGCCCAGCCTTTATAGTTGTCGCGTATCAGTATTAGTGTTTCGCGGGCATTTTTTGGGTTTCGCGACTCATAGCTTAAAAATACACCGGCCACTTTATCTTCCAGTTTGGCTATGCGTTCCTGGTCGTCGTAAATGGTGGTTAGCTGGCCAACCAGTTTAAAGTTTATTTTAGGGAATATGTTCTGGCTTTTCGCTACTTCCCAGGCTACTTTACTCAAATCATTATATAAAACGCCGTGCCCGCCCGAAAAAATATACTCATAATGAAACTCACCGTTGGCTATTATTTTTTGCTGCAGGGCAGGGTTATTTATGGCCGAATCGAGCCGTTTGATCACTTCGCCCTGGTAAATATATTGCGCCTGTTCTATAGTCTTATTTTTCACCAGTTCGTTTTTAATATTCTCCATTAATTCCCTGGTCTGGCTTTTTTCATGCAGGTTATTGATGAACTCCGTTAAAAACAAAGCCAGCAAAACACTGAAAATAATTAACAGCGATTCGCCGAGGTATTCCCTAAGATCGCGCAAAATATATACTTCCTGTTTGTGCTTTTTTTGCGCCTGGGCGGTTCGTTTATGACCAGGGTTTGCTTTTTCTTCCATGGGGCAGATTTTGGCAATGAAGATAATTAAAGTTTCGTGTCGGCAAAAATCACATTGATTAATGTTTTTCGGATGTTTGCCTGGACACAGGCCGACGGGTTTAAAAAATCTTGGGGGAGGGCGATACTTTAAAAATTGCTTTTTCCTAACCCCTCTTTGCCGATTTCGGCGGGGGGATCGACCAGCGTAGTCCCAACCGAAGGTCGGAAGGGTGAGTCAACCGGGGCGCTGTGCATTGGCGGTTATGTCCGCCTGGTTGACCCCGGTCGTTACTGCGTTCGACCACCCCTCTACGTTGTAGAGAGGGGAAAAGGAGAAAATTTCCAATTTTCCCCTCTTTGCGCAGCAGAGAGGGGTGTCGGCGAAGCCCGACGGGGTGAGTCAACTATGCGAGCGACAGTCACGCCAATGCCTATCCGCGTGTTGACTCACCCCGGTCGTCACTGCGTTCGACCACCCCTCTCTACGTTGTAGAGAGGGGAAAAGGAGAAAATTTCCAGTTTTCCCCTCTTTGCGCAGCAGAGAGGGGTGTCGGCGAAGCCCGACGGGGTGAGTAAACTATGCGAGCGATATTACGCCAATGCTTATCCGCGTGTTGACTCACCCCGGTCGTCACTGCGTTCGACCACCCCTCTCTACGTTGTAGAGAGGGGAAAAGGAGAAAATTTCCAATTTTCCCCTCTTTGCGCAGCAGAGACGGGTGTCGGCGAAGCCTGACCGCGGTGAGTAAACTATGCGAGCGACAGTCACGCCAACACCTATCCGCGTGTTGACTCACCCCGGTCGTCACTGCGTTCGACCACCCCTCTCTACGTTGTAGAGAGGGGAAAAAAAGAAAATTTCCAATTTTCTCCTCTTTGCGCAGCAGAGAGGGGTGTCGGCGAAGCCCGACGGGGTGAGTCAACTATGCGAGCGACAGTACCGCTGTATATAAAAAAGAACGGAGAAGAAACAATTTTCTACTACGACATTTTTGTCGCAAAGTATATTTTTTCTATTTTTCGGGATGCTCTCAATAATTGACCTATGCCGTGAATTACGACAACGAGAAACGCCTGCAGAGCGATTATTGTGGCAATACCTGCGCAATAGAAAATTTTATGGTCGAAAATTTTTGAGGCAACATCCAATCTGTGTTGAAAATACATTTGGCCGATCTTTGTATTACATCCCCGACTTTTATTGTCACGAAGCGAAATTGGTGATTGAAGCTGATGGGCCCATTCATTTGCTTAAGCAGGACTACGATGCGAATCGAAATTTGGTATTAAGTTCGCTGGGGTTAACGGTAATCAGGTTTAACAACGATGAAGTACTTAACGATTTGCAGACGGTTTTAAATAAAATAAAAGATCATTTGTAGGCCTTTCCGTGTGTCGACTCACCCTGCCATCGCTGCGCTCGGCATCCCTCCCTTCGCTGCGCGGAAAGAGGGAAAAAGAATCTTTCGAACGCATTATGCAAACCCGTTCAATGCTTTTAAACTTTGTAAGTTTACATCAAAGTGAATAAATATTTATAATTTAGTGTCGTTAATACATTTATTACCAAAATAAACCGATTATGCCCGCTATTAAAGCTTTTTTAAAAAAGGCAGCAACTGTTGTTTGCCTGCTTTTCGTTACCCTGTTATTTACCTTAAAAGGTTTTGGTCAAAACGGACGCACCGTTGCCGATTTTGATAAAGACTGGCATTTTAATTTAGGCGATGTGAGCGGCGGCGAACAAACAAAGCTGAACGATGCAGGTTGGCGCGTACTCAACCTGCCGCATGACTGGAGCATTGAGGGCAAATTCAGCAAAGATAACCCTGCCACTCCGGAAGGCGGCGCTTTGCCGGGTGGCATCGGCTGGTATCGCAAAACTTTCACTGTGCCGGTATCGTCAAAAGGAAAATTGGTTTATATTGATTTCGATGGCGTTTACCAGAAAAGCACGGTATGGATAAACGGGCATCAATTGGGTTTCAGGCCGAATGGCTATATCTCGTTCCGGTATGAGTTAACCCCTTATTTAAATTTCGGGGGTGCAAATACCATTGCAGTTAAGGTGGATAATTCTGTTCAGCCAAATTCGCGCTGGTATTCGGGTTCGGGAATTTACAGGAATGTTTGGCTGGTAACTACGAACAAAACAGCGATAGATCATTGGGGGACTTATGTTACTACCACTGAAGTAAGTAGTGAGTCGGCTCTGGTTCATTTACAGGTTCTTATAAAAAATAATAGTGGCAAAACTGTTAAAGCGGGTTTGTATTCTACAATCTATGACGAGAAAAATAATGTTATTGCGCATAAAGTATCTCCGTTAGAAATAGGAGATACATCAGCGAATATTGAACAGGATTTTAAAATAACGAAGCCATCGTTGTGGTCAACCCAACGGCCATATCTATACAAAATTGTTACTAAAATCACTCAACATGACGAGTTTAATGATATAGCTTATGATACATATACAACACCTCTCGGCATCCGCTACTTCAACTTCGATGCTGATAAAGGCTTCTCCTTAAACGGAAAATACATGAAGATTTTGGGCGTGTGCGACCACCACGATTTGGGCAGCCTCGGCGCTGCGGTAAATACCCGCGCTTTGGAACGCCAGCTGGAAATGCTCCGTTCGTTCGGTTGCAATGCCATCCGCACTTCGCACAATCCGCCTGCACCCGAACTGCTTGACCTTTGCGATAAAATGGGCTTTATTGTAATGGATGAGGCCTTCGATTGCTGGGAATGGAAAAAGGCTAAATACGATTATCACCTGTTTTTTAAGGAATGGCATAAACGCGACCTGGAGGACCAGGTATTACGCGATCGCAACCACCCCAGCGTAATGATCTGGAGCATCGGCAATGAAATACCACAACAAGGCGATACCAGCGCACTCCGACTGGCGCCCGAACTTGCCGGCATAGTGCATAGTTTGGACAAAACAAGGCCCATTACCACCGCTAACGACCGGCCCGATACCAGCAACAAGATCATTAAATCGGGAGCGATAGACCTTATCGGCTACAACTACCACGAGTTTGATTATGCAACTTTTCATGATCGCTACCCCGGCAAAAAGTTTATCGCTACGGAAACAACTTCGGGGCTGGAAACACGGGGGCATTATGACATGCCGTCGGACAGCATAAGGATATGGCCGGCCCGCTGGGACAGACCTTTTAAAGAAGGCAACCCGGACAATAGTGTATCCGCCTATGACAACGTGCGGCCTGCATGGGGTTCCACGCATGAGGCTACCTGGAAGGTGATGAAAAAATATGATTTCCTATCAGGGATGTTTATCTGGACCGGTTTCGATTATATGGGCGAGCCTACGCCCTATTCATGGCCATCGCGCAGTTCGTATTTTGGAATTATCGATCTTGCCGGTTTCCCGAAAGATATTTATTACATGTACCAAAGCGAGTGGACCGATAAAACCGTGCTGCATATTTTCCCGCACTGGAACTGGGAACCGGGCAAACTGGTAGACGTTTGGGCATTTTACAACCATGCCGATGAGGTGGAGTTGTACCTGAACGGGAAATCGTTAGGGGTTAAAAAGAAAACGGGCGACGACCTGCATATTATGTGGCGCGTGAAATACGAACCGGGTACGCTGAAAGCGGTTTCGCGCAAAGACGGGAAAGTGGTGTTAACACGTGAGATCCATACCGCCGGTGCACCGGCGAAAATTGAACTGATTGCCGACCGCAAAGCACTGAAAGCCGATGGGAAAGACCTGTCGTTCATCACTGTAAAAATATTGGATAAGGACGGCAATTTAGTGCCCAATGCTGATAACCTGGTAAACTTTAAACTTAATGGCGAAGCCGTTATTGCCGGTGTCGATAACGGCGACGAAGTTAGCCACGATCCGTTTAAGGCCGACTACCGGAAGGCGTTTAATGGTTTGGCGCTGGCCATCGTTCAAACAAAAGAAAAAGCGGGGAATATTACTTTTACCGCAACTTCAAACGGGTTGCAAAGTGCTACCGTTGTTTTGGACGCGAAGTAAGGATTTTTGATAGCGATGGGTTTTAAAACCCATCGCTATGTAAATCATGTCATTGCGATCCGCCCATTGGCGGAGGCAACCCCGTCGCCAATGCACAACCGGCATGCATTGGCGTTAATGCATAACGACGAGATTGCTTCGTCGGTGCCCTCCTCGCAATGACAGCATTTTTTAATTTGTCATTGCGATCCGCCCATTGGCGGAGGCAACCTCGTCGCCAATGCACAACCGACGTGCATTGGCGTTAATGCATTGGCTACGTGGTTGCTTCGTCGGTTCCCTCCTCGCAATGACAAATTTCTTATACATTTTTTGTCATTGCGAGCGCAGCGCGGCAACCCCGTCGCCAATGCACAACCGGCATGCATTGGCGTTAATGCATAGCTACGTGGTTGCTTCGTCGGTTCCCTCCTCGCAATGACAAACTTTTTAAACTACTTTATCATTGCGATCCGCTGAAAGCGGAGAGGCAACCTCGTCGCCAATGCACAACCGGTATGAATTGGCGCTAATGCATAGCTACGAGGTTGCTTCGTCGGTTCCCTCCTCGCAATGACAAATTTCTTATACATTTTTTGTCATTGCGATCCGCTGAAAGCGGAGAAGCAATCTCGTCGCCAATGTACAACCGGCATGCACTAGCGCTAATGCGTTAGCGCCAATGTATATCGATGAGGTTGCTTCGTCGGTGCCCTCCTCGCAATGACAAATTTTTATTTTCCTTCATCGTACCAACCTTCACTTAAATCATTCCAGGCTGGGTTCATACTCAAAATTAAATCTATCTTCTTTTGCCTTGATCCGCCTTTTATTTGTTTTTCTCTTGCAATGGCGTCGTGTATCCATTGAAACTCTTCGAAATAGACTAATTTATTGCAATTATAAGTTGAAGTAAACCCCTTGAATACTTTCTGTTTGTGTTCCCAGATACGGCCTTCAAGGTCACTTGTAACCCCCGTGTAAAACACGGTATTTACCTTGTTGGTAATGATATAAATGTAATATTGGTGCTGTTTCATTTTGGTTTAGGTTAAAAATAAAAAAGTTATCGTGAGCAATGAAATTTCTTTGAGTCAGCGAGAAAAATGATTTTAGCAGCAATGGACTGGCGTTAATGCATAGGCGACGAGGTTGCTTCGTCGGTGCCCTCCTCGCAATGACAGCTTTTTTTTAATTTGTCATTGCGATCCGCTGAAAGCGGAGAAGCAACCCCGTCGCCAATGTACAACCGGCATGCATTGGCGCTAATGCATTGGCTACGTGGTTGCTTCGTCGGTGCCCTCCTCGCAATGACAATTTTTTTATACATTTTTTGTGATTGCGATCCGCTGAAAGCGGAGAAGCAACCTCGTCGCCAATGCACAACCGACGTGCATTGGCGTTAATGCATAGCTACGTGGTTGCTTCGTCGGTGCCCTCCTCGCAATGACAAACTTTTTATATGATCATCTATCACTTACAACAACGATTTCACCGCATCTGCAACCTTTCCGTACTCAAATTCAAAACCGCTGGCCAGCAGTTTCGTGGGTACAACCCACCGGCTTTTTAATATCAATTCGGTTTCGGTGCCGATTATTACAGAACCTGCTTCCAGCAGCCATTTTGGGGAAGGCAGGCCAAAAGGGAATCCGTAAACCTTCCGGATGGTGTGCATAAATTCATCATCCGTAACCGGGTTGGGGGCGGTACAATTAAATATGCCTTGCAGTTCGGGGTGATCCGCAAACCATTCGGTGCTGCGGGCAACATCCAGCTCATGCACCCACGACATATATTGTTTGCCATTACCCTGTTTGCCGCCCATGCCCAATTTTACCAGGTTAAGCAGCCGCGGGAAAACGCCATCGTGCCGGCCAAGCACCATGGCCATGCGGAGGGTGATCTTCCGGGTTTTCGGGGTATCGTATTTATTAAAAGCGCTTTCCCAGCTCGTGCAAACGTTTACAGAAAAGCCCTCACCAATTTCGCCGGTTTCCTCGTCTTGCGGACGGTCTTCCGCATGGCGGTAAATGGTTGCGGAGGTTACGTTTATCCAGAGTTTTGGCGGTTCCACCAGGTCGTGGATCACCTGGCCCAGCAGTTCGGTAGGCAATAATCGCGACGCAAATATTTCCTTCTTGTTTTTTTCGGTATAGCGGCAATTCACATTTTTACCGCAAAGGTTTATGAGCATATCGGCATTCACCAACTCGGCAGCCCATTTGCCCCAGTGTTTGCCGTCCCAAACTACCGTGCGGATATTGTGGTCGGTTTCTTTTTCATGGCGGCTTAGTATCACCACTTCGGTGGCTTTGTCTTTATAATAATTTGCCAGTACGGTACCAAGGTATCCGTTTCCGCCGGCGAGGATTATTTTGTTGTATTTCATGGTTAGTTAATTAGAGACCGGTTAATTAGAGATTAGAGTTACCTTGCTTCCGCAGTTAACTCAATCAATGTCCCACTAATAAAATCAATCCCAATAAAAACACCCTATACAAAACCCAGGTAATGGTAAGTACCCATCCCAGGCCAAGCAGTTTGCTCCTGCGGATGTGCTCCAGGAGCATTAATCCGGCAACTGCCATAAAGTATTCGGGATAAAAGATTATGGGAAATTTGATAAAGTGACTTAAAATTATCGGGACGACCAGCAATAAACTCCCGGCAAATGAAATGGTCATCATATTACCGAGGTAGGTCCACAACTTATCTTTCGCAAAGGTACAGATGATTATCCCCTGGAAAAAGACCTGTCCGCCGCAGATAAAGTACTCCCGGAATGCGCCGCCGGCAGGTATCACCCCGGCAAGCAAATGATTGTAGGCAGTGAGGACGTAACCGGTGCAAAACCAGGTAAACAACAAATAAGCAATGCGATAATGTAATTTGAAGGTTGGCTGGTAAATATGCGCTTCATCATCTTTACCAGCGGGAACAATAACCCGGCGATTGTAGGCTATAAAAGCGTAGACCTTGCTCATGAACCAAACAAAAGGGTTGAAAGCGAACAGCGGCCCAAATACCGGGAAGGAATTGCCGATCACCTTAAACAAACTTTCAATACCATAAGTTACTTCCCCGTTTTCCAGGTTTACCAGGGCAATTTCGTTCGCTGCGCGTTGTTTATCGATCACCGGACAAGCGGCGCCCATCCGGCTTTGGTAATCAGCACGGCCGCCCGCATCCATCATGCCGCTGGTTACAAATACCTTTGTATAGGCTTTGCACATGGGGCACTCGGCATCAAACAGGATCAGGTGGTTTTTCAATGTTTTCATATTTTCAATATTTAATGAAACATGCGTTTAAAAAATATCCGGGTTCTCCCCGGTCTGCCGAATCTTGCTTAGCTAAGTTTCAGCATACAAATATAAGCACAATTTTCAAACTTTCAGTATTTATTGAAAATAAAATCAAACACCGATACCTGGTCATGGGTTAAAGCCTGTGTCCCTCTTTTTCTGAATCACGGATTTGCAGGATGACACGGATTGCGCGAAAAAAGAATCTGTGAAATCGCTTAATCCTCTTTTTCTGAATCACGGATTTGCAGGATGACACGGATTGCGCAAAAAAAAATCCGTGAAATCCCTTAATCCTTTGAATCCGTGATTCAAATATTTTCACTATTTTTCTGAATCACGGATTCAGAGGATTGCACAGATGACGCAGACAAAAATCCGTGAA
>Ga0206878_10395_pt1 | contig 13229 bp, 13 predicted proteins | sample Alteio_BWOrgCont_8_FD_152621 | JGI IMG/M metagenome (GOLD analysis project Ga0206878, IMG submission 152621) | Enriched cells from forest soil in Barre Woods Harvard Forest LTER site, Petersham, Massachusetts, United States -... | ecosystem: Environmental > Terrestrial > Soil > Temperate forest >... | reverse complement strand
TAATGGATCAGGACGCATTTCCGTGGCAGGCCGATTGGTACCGCACTCAGGTGAAAGAGAATCTGGGTCCACAGCTGGACAATAGCTTTCGCCTTTGGTTCACAGACCACGCCGTACACGGCGACGAATATCCGCCCGTCGACCCTACCCGGCTCGTCAGCTACCTCGGCGTTTTGTACCAGGCCCTGCGCGACCTAAGTGCGTGGGTGGAGAAGGGGATTCCGCCTCCCCCGAGCACCACCTATAAGGTCGTAGATGGTCAGATCGTGGTTCCGGCGACTGCCGACGAAAGGCTCGGTATTCAACCGGTTGTCTCGTTGGCAGCGAACGGAGCGGTTCGTGCCGACGTATCGGCAGGGCAACCGGTGAAGTTTTCGGCAACCATCGAACTACCGCCGAATACGGGAAAGATCGTCGGTGCAGAATGGGACTTTGAGGGAGCGGGAACCTTTCCGGTCGTACAGCAGATATCGGAGGGTAAATCGAACGCATCAGGATCGCGCGTCACTCTGACAATGACTCACAGCTTCACTAAGCCTGGCACTTATTTCCCGGTACTCAGAGCGTCTTCGCGGCGGGAGGGAGATGCGTCCGAAGCATTCGCGCGAGTGCAAAACCTCGGACGGGTTAGAGTAGTCGTCAAGTAGCAATGCCGATCCGGCGGTTTGCGTTGCCATATTCATCGAGATTTCTACGCGCGGGGATGCGAAAGGCAAAAGGCCATTCCAATTCGCGTTGAAAGTCTTGCTCCAGGAAAGGATTCGGAATGAGGAACTTTAGAAGAAACCTACTTATTTGCCTCTCCGTTGTATTGCTCTCGCTGCTCTTCACATCCAGTAGTGCGTTTGCCGGAGCCGCGGCGCCAACGTTTGCGCAGCGAGTCGAGCGGTGGGGGATCGAGGAAATATCCCTTCACTCCAATCAGTCCTATGCAAACCCTTTCAAAGACGTGCAACTAAAGGCGCTGTTCTCGTGCTCCGGTCAGGATCTGGAAGTGAATGGGTTCTTTGACGGCGGAAACTCCTGGAAGGTCCGCTTTATGCCCGCTAGTGAAGGGAAATGCACCTTTTCGACGGAATCCAACGATCCAGCACTCAACAAGGCTACGGGCAACTTTACAGTCGGACCGGCCTCGGCGGGTAACCATGGCGACATCCACGTGGTCAAGACATATCACTTCTCCTACGCAGACGGCACACCCTACTATCTGCTGGGGACAACCCTTTACAACTGGATCAACCGCGACAAAAACCTGCGCGCACAAACCATTGATACCCTGGGCAAGAGTCCGTTTACCAAGGTACGGTTTTGTCTTTTTCCTAAGTGGTATATCTTCAATCGCGTTGACCCGGAGTTTTATCCGTATATGGAAGTCGCTCCCCATCAATTTGACTTTGATCGTTTCGACCCGCGCTTCTTTGCGCAGGTTGAAACGGAGTTGCGCGCCTTGGAGGAAAAAGGAATCGTCGCCGACATCATTCTCTTTCACCCCTACGATCATTGGGGGTTTGCCTCAATGGACGCCGACCATGACGATGCGTACATCAAGTATGTGACGGCTCGATTTTCGGCATTCCGAAACGTTTGGTGGACGATGGCCAACGAGTATGATCTCTTCGATCCAAAGATGACTCCTACACTAAAAACGAAGGACTGGGATCGTATGTTCCGCACTCTGGAAGCAAATGATCCTTACGGCCATCCGCGGGGAATTCACAATATCTCCGATTGGTATGACCACTCCAAGCCATGGATCACGCATGCAATCATTCAGGACGGAACCGGGCACCCCGGCCGGCGATTGGCAGGAGCGCGAGCCCGCTATAAGAAGCCCGTAGTGGTTGACGAGTATGGCTACGAAGGCGATAACGGCCAAGGGTGGGGAGACCTGGCGGGGGCACGTCGCTCGGGATGATAACCCGACAATTCAACGCGGATCGACGTTGATGATCAGTTTAGTCGGGAAGCAATAACAGTTCGGTTCCCAGCGAGTCGGGTTCCGAGTAAAGACCTTTAGGCTAATGCGGCGACAGCCCCAACTCCTGGCGACGATTTCAGCGAGCACTCCCTGTCGAACATTAACTTGCCGCTTCCGCATATGCAGAAATCATTTATATTTCTCAGCACTGGTATTCTTCATTGAAAAAGCTTACCCAGATTCACGGCGCTCGCACCCGAATCGAAGCTGCAAGATCTCTCCGTGTCGCCCTGATTTACGAAGTACGGTCGGCTTACGACACCAAAGTCATGACCGGTGTGGCGAACTACATTCAGGAGTCACCCGGATGGAACGTGTATATCGAAGAGAATGCCCTCAAGGACCAGAGGCTCCCGAACCTGAAGGCCTGGAAGGGCGACGGCATTATTGCAAATTTCGATCATCCCCGAGTTGCCGCTGCCGTGGTGAGATCCGGGCTTCCCGCGGTTGCTTTTGGAAGCGGCTACGGATGGTACTCAGCAGCGTCTGAAATACCTTATTTCTTCACGAATAACACGGCAATCGCGGCAGCCGCCGCAGATCATCTCATCTCAAAGGGGCTGCGCAACTTCGCATTCTGCGGTTATCCCAGCAATCGGATCAATGGATGGTCCTCGGAACGACAGGAGTCGTTCAAAGCAGAACTCGCCAAGCGAGGATTCTCTTGCAGCGTGTATCCGGCAAAACCGGCCACCGACGCCACCTGGCTATCCCTTCAGCGATCGATTGGCGATTGGGTTCGCGCGCTGCCAAAGCCAGTCGGTATCCTGGCCTCAAATGATATTCGTGGTCGTCAAATTCTGGAATCGTGCAGAGACTCTTCGTTGCGAGTACCCGAAGAAGTCGCTGTGCTGGGCGTTGATAACGATGAACTCCTTTGCAATCTCAGCAGCCCTTTATTGAGCAGCATCGAACAGGGAGCCAAACGTCTCGGGTATGAGGCTGCAAGGCTTCTTAACACCCTTATCACCAGGCCCGGATCTATCAAGACCAAGCGGTTCATTATCGATCCATTCGGTGTGATTACCAGAGCCTCGACCGATGTACTGGCGATTGAAGATCCTAAGCTTGCAAAGGCCATGGAGTACATTGCGCGCCACTTCGCAGAGGGCGTCTCTGTCGAGAACGTAGTCGCCGCAACCGGGATGTCCCGCTCCGCGCTCGAAAAGAAGTTTCGCGCCGAACTCGGCTCAACGGTAGGTTCCACGATTCGGCGGATGCAGTCGCATCGTGCGCGTGAACTTGTGCTCACAACCAGTCTGCCACTCAAGGAGATTGCAGCGAATCTCTCCTATCCCTCGGTCCAGCACATGACGACGGTATTTCAAAAGACATTCGGCCGTCCACCCGGACAATTACGCCGGCTCTTGGCTTCCGGTGCTTCTAAGTAGCCGGCCGCTGGTACGGAATTACATAATGTTTTTACAGGTTAACGTAATCTGAAACACTGGTCCGCGTCCCTTGCCGTGACGTATCGTTATCGCGGATGGATCAATCGCAAATGCTCGGATCGCTTAATGGGCGCACCGCTCTCGTCACCGCTGCGGGACAGGGCATTGGGCGCGCAACGGCTTTACTGTTTGCTGACGCCGGCGCGACGGTATTAGCCACCGACCTCAATCCAAAACGGCTGGCGGAGTTGTCTCAAGAACGCCCTGAAATCCTGACCCGTCAACTGGACGTGACTGATTCTGCGGCAATCGAATCTCTTGGAGTTGAAATGAAGTCCGTTGAAGTTCTTTTCAACTGTGCAGGCTATGTCCATCAGGGCGGCATTCTGGATTGCAGTGAGCGCGATTGGAAACTTTCGTTTGATTTGAATGTGACATCCATGTTCATGATTTGCAGGGCCGTGATCCCTGGCATGGTAGCCAAGAAGCGTGGTTCCATCATCAACATGGCGTCTGTCGTCTCAAGTGTTAAAGGTGCTGCTAAGCGCTTCGCATACGGCGCTTCTAAAGCTGCCGTTATTGGACTCACCAAATCGATCGCTGCCGATTTCGTTCAGCACGGAATTCGTTGCAATGCACTTTGCCCTGGCACCATTCAAACCCCATCTTTGGAGGAGCGAATGGCATCCGGAGGCGATCTCAGTACAGCTCGGGAAGCTTTCCTCGCTCGACAACCCATGGGTCGGTTTGGAACGCCAGAAGAGATTGCACAGGCGGCGTTATACCTCGCCAGCGATGCTTCCTCTTTCATGACGGGTCAGGCCTTCGTTGTCGATGGCGGTTGGAGCATTTGAACAGATGGAAGGGAAATCAATGAGCCGGTATGCCATCTATCCAAGTCTTCGGGAACGAGTCGTGATCGTGACCGGAGGCGGATCGGGAATAGGCGCCAAGCTGGTTGAACACTTTGCCCATCAAGGTGCGAAGGTTGCATTTCTGGACGTGGCGGAGCAAGCGTCAAATGAATTGATCGATTCGCTGGCCGGCAAATGCAGTTACACGCCACTTTTCTTCCCCTGCGATCTGACCGAAACAACGGTTCTCCGAGAGACAATTGCACTGATCTGCAGCTCGTTGGGTGATGCCGATGTCTTGGTCAACAATGCGGCAAATGATGACCGGCATCGCTGGCAAGATGTCACTCCGGAATACTGGGATCAGCGCATCTCCGTTAACCTGAAACACCAATTTTTTGCCATTCAGGCAATAGCCCCCGGAATGCGGGCCAAGAAACGTGGCTCCATCATCAATATGAGTTCCATCTGCTGGATGATTCCTTCGAGTGGGCTACCGATCTATGCAACCTCGAAAGCAGCGATTGTAGGCATGACGAGAGCTTTTGCCGTTGAGCTGGGAATCTCTAACGTGCGAGTAAACTGCGTGTCGGCGGGGGCGGTGCTCACCGAACGACAAAAGCGATTATGGCTATCGCCAGAGTATGAAGCTGAAGTTCTATCAGAGCAAATACTGAAACGGCATCTCCTGCCTGACGATGTGGCGCGCCTGGTATTGTTTCTTGCGGCAGATGACAGTGATGGCATCACCAGCAAGAACTACCTGGTGGATGGAGGTTGGATTTAGCGACTGAGTCTCGCGAGGGCAATCTGTTAAACCGTGCTCAGTCGGTTAAAGCGTAATCAGAATGTGCAACAGAAAGTAATGCGTCAAGCATTTGGGGAAATGAGGTCGAGCAATAAATCCAAGCGGCAGCGCGCTCCAGATCCCGCATGGCGCGACGATCCTCGCAGTATTGAGAGTTGACGACCCTTAGAGCGACAATCTCACGTTCAATCGTTGAACCAACACGAAAGGTAAAGAGCTATGAAGACAAAACTTGTATGCACTGGAATCCTATTCGCCTATTCTGCGCTTGCCGCGCAAGCCGCGACCCTCACCGGACAATGGACCATTCACAGCAGCATCGCAGGAAACGAGAGCGACATGACATGCAACTTCACCCAGGCTGACGCAAAACTCACCGGAAGCTGCAAGTCGAGCGACAAAGACATTCCGATCACCGGCAGCGTCGATGGCAGCAAGGTCACGTGGAAATACGACACGGACCACGACGGCACACCGCTCACTCTCACCTATACTGCCACTTTCGTCGATTCTGAGAAGCTTTCCGGAAGCGTGGATGTCGCGCCGTACGGTATCACGGGAGATTTCACCGCGACACCGGCCAAGGACCCCAGCAAGTAAAGACAGCGGCGCACGGGGCCGGCCCGAATAGGGGTCGTTTGCTCAGTTGTGATTCGAGAGTGGCACGGACCTTAAGAAAAGAACTAAGGGTTACGGAGGTTATTGTGGACAGAATGAACGAACGGCACACGGGTAATGCGCGCGACAAGGCTCACACTTCGATTGCATTCGGAGGACGCCCCGCGAAGATACTGATTGCGGCTGCGGTCCTCGTGCTGATGCTTGGAACCGCTGGAGCACAATCTTCCAGTGGCATTCATACCGACGGAACCGCTTTCAAGGATGATCAAGGCCGCACCCTCATTTTGCGGGGCGTCAATCTCAGCGGCACCAGCAAGACCCCGGCGAAGACGTCGTCCGATCCACGAACAGTCTCATTCGTGGGGCGTCCATTTCCTCTCGCGGAGGCGGATGAACATTTCCGCCGGCTGCAAAGTTGGGGTCTGACTTTCGAGCGGCTGGTCGTGCCCTGGGAAGCAATTGAACACGCGGGCCCTGGTATTTACGACAAGGCCTACCTGGACTATCTTCATGAGCTGGTGAGACGAGCGAACCCTTATGGAATTCGCGTCATCATCGACCTGCATCAGGATTTCTACTCCCGCGCCTCGGGTGGCGATGGCGCGCCGTACTGGACGCTCTCAAAAATAGGGTTACTTCCCGATCGCACGAATGAACCTGGAGCTCCACAGACCCAACCGGCTCGCCCCCTGGGATATTGGCCGCCGACCGCGGCCCGCTTATCCGCTGACACAATGGATACGCTTTTCTGGGCTGGCAATGACTTTGCGCCCGAGCTGAAAGTGGACGGCGTGCCGGTGCAGGAATGGCTCCAGAGTCACTACGTCAACGCAATGCGCCAGGTGGCGATGCGGATGCGCGATCTCAGCAATGTGGCAGGCTACGACACCTACAATGAGCCAGGTACTGGCTTCGCGGGCGTAAATGATCTCCGGTCGCCGGAGGTCATGATGATGGTGATGGGTCACTATCTAGCACCCGGTAGCCCAGCGCCGAGCGGTTGGGACTTAATACAAGCGGCATCAGGGTTCACACCTGAAAACAAGTCCGTCGCAGCGAACAGGCTATGGGAACCAGGCACCGAAGACATATGGCGCCGGCTCGGCGTGTGGGATGTCGTGGAAGGCAAACCGACGTTGTTGAAGCCTGGCTACTTCGCCGCAGTGGGAGAAAAAAAGCACGGGCAAAACTACTATGTTGGCGCGCTTCACCGACAGATTGCAGCGGCGATCCATGAGATTTCGCCAAGCGCGATCATTGCGCAGGAGCCCTCTGCCATGGATGGCAACCAAAAGGAACTTGCATTGGGGGCACCAGGCGTAGTCAGCGAACCTCACTTTTATGATGGTGTTGCCTTGCTCAGCAAGCACAAGGAACCAGACACGACCTATCCGATTTTCTCAACCAAACCCATCACTGGAGGCGAGGCAGTGATTGATTCTTACGTCAAGCAAATTGACGATGCGAGGGTGAAGGGTCAAGGAATCGGCACCGTTCCTACATGGTTTGGAGAGGTTGGTATTCCATACGATGTGAATGACAAGCACGCTTATCGAACCGGTGATTTCAGCGTGGTGGACAATTATGCAAGCCTCTATTACGCGGCGCTCGATAAGACGCTATCGTCTTACGCGATCTGGTGCTACTCGGCGGGCAACAGCAATGCAAAGGGCGATAACTGGAACGGAGAGGACTTTTCGATCTATAGCCCGGATCAGCGAAAGAACCCGAAGGACATCAACTCTGGCGGCCGTGCTCTGGATGAAGTCGTGCGGCCCTATCCGGTGGCGACTTCGGGCACGCCTGTATCCCTGGATTTCGATTCCAAATCGAAGGCCTTCCGATACAAGTTCAAAGCAGACAAGGCAATCTCGGCAGATACCGAGATATTCCTGCCCAACTATCAATATCCGAAAGGAGCGGTCGTCACCGTGGATGGCGGAACCTACAAGCTCGATCTCGCGCATTCGCGCGTTTACGTATCCGCGACCTCCGACGAGGTGACGGTCGTCGTCAACGCGCAATAAAGGATAAAGGCAGTGGTCAGGATTTGCCGGTCAGAGGCCAAACATCTGCAAGTCGAACGAAAAGGAGATTCCGAATGCCAATTTTCCGTTTTCTCGAAGAGGTAAATGCAAAATGACGAGCACATTTTCGCGTCGCAACTTCCTTGCAGGCTCGGCATCTGCTGCCGCCTTCGCCGGAATCAATGCAGTGGCGTCTAGCAGTCTCCTCGGAGCCACAAAAGTCTCTCTGCCTGGTATTCAGCTCTACATGGTGCAGGCCGAAATGCAGAAGGACCCAACCGGCACTCTGCGCAAGCTGGCGGCTATCGGCTATCCCTACGTGGAATACTCTCCGTTGGGCTTGCCCAATGCCACCGAGTTCCGAAAGATGGTCAGCGATGCCGGTCTAGAGTGCCCTTCCGGACACTTCATAGTTGGCATGGGTGAGATCAACAAGCAGCTCGACGATGCCGCTGCGGTAGGCGTGCACTACATCATCAGCACCATTATGCTGCCTCGCCCGTTGACCAATGCGGCCGGTGTGATGGAGCAACTCAACCATCTGGAACGCGACGACTTCAAACGCATGGCGGCCAAGGCAAATGAAATTGGCAAAAGTGCGCGTGAACGAGGGCTGCAGTACGCCTACCACAACCACAACGTGGAGTTCCGCTCCTTCGAGGATGGTGTGACGGGCTACTCGATTCTGATGAAAGAGACCGATCCCGAGTTGGTCAAATTCGAGGCTGACCTGGGCTGGATGGTAACCGGCGGGGCCGATCCACTGGCGATCATCAAGTCGGCGCCGAAGCGCTTTCCTCTCCTGCACTTCAAGGACTTCGCGATTCTGAAGCCGCCGGTGATTGAACTTGGAACTGACAGGCAGCAACAGATTGTCGACCTGGGGCAAGGTCTAGTGCCGTTCAAGCGGTTTATCGCCGAGGCGAAAAAGATCAGGGTTGAGCGTTACATTGTGGATCACGACCCACCGTTCAAAAGTCAGACTGCACTTGAGGCGGCTAAGACCGATTTCGACTACCTTTCGGGACTGCTCGCTTCCTGAGGGACGTGGCCGCCGGAATGCTTCATCATTTATTCACCGGCAACGCCACGATCTCCTCTGGAACAACCTCGCCCTTCCGCAACAGCTCATGGGTGCGTGTCAGTTAACCGGCCCCCCTGGTGCAAAACCAGTGGGTCGGTCGAACGAACAGACACTCCAAAGCTAATGCCTTCAAAGATTTGTGATGAGGATGGACGGAAGTGTTCCTGGCACTGTAGATGAAAATGTAGCGGTCAAAGCACTCGGATTCCACAGATTTCAACAACATGGATTTTGTAAACTACTGATTCTATTGGTCGGGGAGAGAGGATTTGAACCTCCGACCCCCTGGTCCCGAACCAGGTGCTCTACCAGGCTGAGCCACTCCCCGAACATGGGTTGCAGGAGCGTATCGTTGGGGCGCGGCCTGGCGCGTTTTACCCCTCGAGTGCGCTTCGATAAGTGTAGCAGAATCTCTCATGTCGCGTGACCCTCGGCCTTCCGCGTTAGCCCCGCACGAACGCACAGGGAGCCCGCCGCTTCAAACGCATTTCGAGCTGCCAGGCCGAGTTGCCAGGCATGGAGAGTTTTCAATTCAGGCGAGTCTTCAATCCAGGCGAAGGGACGCAGCCGCAGTTGCATTACACCCCAAAAGAGAAAGGTCCATCCGGCGCGACAATCGCCCTGAATGGACCTCTCCAGTTCGCACCGAAGGAATGCTACTTCTTTTCCGGCGGTGGAGGAGGAACTGCTCCAGGGAAAATGCCCTCGATCGGGGCGCGCTTTTTCTGTTCCGCATCGGGCTGCGGCAGTGGCTTGCGCGGCAGCATCTGGTCGCGCTGCGCCGCGTTGTAGACAAAAATTGCCTCGACGGTGGCGATCTGCTTCAAGTCCGCCGGCTGCAAACGCTCCACTACATCTTCGTTGGAATGGTGCGTGCGGCTCTCATAGTCCAGCATGTCCTGAATGAATTGGAACCCCGGAATGCCCACCGCATCGAAGCTCAGGTGATCGGTGCCGCCTGTATTGCGGTTGGTGATTGTAGTTACGCCCAGGTCCTTCAGCGGAGCGATCCATTGTGCGAAAATCGGCGCGATGGCCGCGTTGCCCTGCGTGTAGATGCCGCGAATTTTGCCCGTGCCATTGTCCACATTGAAGTAACCAGAGATAAGTTTCTGCTCCGGCTTCACTTCGAGCGGCCCTTCGGCTCGGCGCATGAACTCCGGCAATTCCAACTGATCGGGCGCGGTAGAAAGCTTCGCGGAGCCGAAGTGGATAGTGCAATAGCCCTTGGAACCGAAGATTCCCTCTTCTTCACCCGTCCATAGCGCGATGCGAATCGTGCGCCGCGGCTTCACGTCCAACGCCTTCAGGATGCGCACAGCTTCCATGGCCACGATCGTTCCGGCGCCATTGTCTGTGGCGCCTGTGCCGGCGATCCAGCTATCCAGGTGCCCGCCCAACATCACCACCTGTTCCTTCAGCTTTGGATCGGTGCCCGGAATCTCCGCAACCGTGTCGAAGCCGTGCTCGTGCTCGCCGGTAACTTTGCTATCGACATTAATCTCGACGCTGACCGGTGCATGGGCCTGCGTAAGCCGGTAAAGGCGCCCGTAACTCTCGATCGCAGCAACCACCACCGGAATCTTGACGCGCTTGTCGGCCAGGTATGGCGTACGGCCCAGGGTTGCCCCGTTGTCGTCAAAAATTGTCCCGCCCGAGCCGCCGCCATTCTTGGCGTCGCGACTGGGTTCAATCACAGCAGCCACTTTTTCGTCGGCGAAGAACTGAGCGATCTTGTCGATCAAACGCATGCGCTCCATGCGTTCGCGCATCCGCGTCTGCATCTCCGGTGTAAGGCCTCCGCCGACGCCGGCGTTCACCGGGTACTCCTCAATATCGTCCAGATCCTTCTCGGTATTGCGCTCAAAGAGCGGCTTGTCTACCGGCGGAACCTCGCGCATGGCCCCGAAGAGAACCACCTTTCCCGCCAGCTTGCCCTTGTATTGATCGAAGTCTTTCTCCGCCGCGATGCTGACGAAGGTCACGTCTCCCGTGACAGGCCCGGGTGTCGGCGGCGACCAGGGCGTGGCCTGCACAATCAACACGGCCGTGTCGGGCGTAACCATGCGCGCCCAGGTATTGATCTGCTGCCATCCCAGGCCAAACTCGCCCCAATCTTCCAGGTGCGCGTTGTCCAGGCCGATTTTTGTCAGCGTGTCGCGGGTCCAGGCGTTGGCCTTCGCCAGGTTCGGAGACCCGGTGAGCCGTGGACCGATGCCGTCCATCAGCGCGGTCGCAAACTCCATCACGTGGGAGTGGTTCAGGCCCTCATCGCGAATGCGCTGGTACATATCAAGGTCCAGCGATTCGGTGGCCGGCTGCACTTCGGCGTAGGGATCTGTCGCGGCCGGCGCAGGCGCGGCGGTTTTGGGCTTGTCAGCTGCATGAAGAAAAATTGCCGCAGACAAAAACACTGCAGCCGAGAGGCAAGACGCTTTCGTTGACATGGAAATCTCCGGTCGGATGTGAGTGTGCTTTCGGTTTGCTGGAATTGTAAGTCATTACCGGGCGTGCCGGTCCAGCAAGACCACAGACATTTTCAGCTTCCGGGGAGAGTAACCATCGCGAGCTTGTAAGCCAGAATCGTCTTGGACTGGATCCTGGACCCCTGTTTGAACCGAAAGAACGGTGGTTTAAGGGTGCGGTACGTTGGGCGGAAAACGGAGGTCAGGGCTTCAGCCATGACATTCAAGGTCGCAAGAGACGCCGGCCCTTAGGCGCTGAGGTGCGCCTAGTTTCCAAAGCCGGAACTGACCTCAACACAAGTTTTCAAGGCAGCTTTTCAGTCGCTCTTTGCCGAGCCCTTGTCCATCCCCGCGGGCAGGTCCAGCGCCACCATCGCAAACCGGGTCTCGCCGTCCTTTGAATGTTCGAAGCCAACAATGTGCTGATGCCGCTTGGAGCCGGCCTTCAACTCGAAGCTGTCGTCTCCCGTCCCATAATCCTTGCGATCGATATGCACATTCGCGCTGCTGCCGTCATCCGAGCAGCTCAATCCCTCTGAGGTAACGACTGGGGTGCTGATCGCCGCATGGCCCTGACACGAAATTACATCGCCGTAACGACTCAGTGCCTTTTTGTAAAAGGCTGTTACCTGTTCCTGCGTGTCTGACGTGCCATAGCTCACCCCCGCACGCGCAACTCCCACTCGCCAAAACCCAGATGGACATCGGCGGACTTGTGCTTGTCGTCGTCAGACACCTGGTGCGCGCCAGGGTAGGCTGGCAGTCCCAGGTCAGACGCCGAAGTCTGGTTGGTGTTTACGTGTACGCCCCCAAACGGGGTATCCACCTGGACATTTTTGTCTTCGCCGTTGGCGTCTTTGTCGACGCGGACCCTGAAACACCCCGTCACTCCGGCGACAAACGCCAGCCCCGCAAGCAAAGCCGTAACACCCCGCAACCTGTTGTTGACCATGGCAATCGACCTCATCCCCCTGTTATACGCCGGGACCTCGGAAAAGGTTCCGGCAACCTTTGCGCCACGGTCAGCCGCGGCCCTTCGCCGACCGAGGGAATAAGGATCAAGCCTGAACCACAGGACGAGAGCGAAGCCAAATCAATGCGACGAGTGGCCATCTTCCTTGCTGCTCGTAGCAAACAGAATGGACACCACAAAGACCACGATGATTACGGGAACAACAAAGAACGGAGAAGTAATGTCCATGGCGCAGACTCCTGACTGTTAGAGTACCAAAATTGGCCAACCCACCGCAGACGGCCATTCGCTCGGGTCGCCCTTTAAAACTCCCAGCATCTCAATTCACCGGCCGCGCAGGTTTCTCTTCTCGAGTCCGCTCCATATACTCGACGTAACCCAGCAGCGCACCCCAATGGTAGAAGCGATCACTCGAAGAAACATCGTCGCCCGTCCCGAGAATGGCGTTGTAATTCTCGTGGACATGGCCTTTTTCATTCCACTCTTTCAGAAACAGCTTGTATGACTTCTCGGCAAACAGTCTGCGTACCCCGGCATCGTCGTAGTTCTCAAGTCCCAGATAGACCAGATAATTCATCGGGCCCCAGATTCTGCCTCGCCAATACTCCTGATCGTGAAACGCCGGATCGTCGCGCGCTATGGAAGGAATCACCCACTCACCCCAGAATTCGTTCGTATTCAGCAAGTGCTTTTCAAGCATCTCCTTCGCCTGATCCGCAGTGGCCACATGGGCCAGCATGGGATAGAAGTTTGTTGGAGACAACCTCGTGATCGATTGCCCGGTGTGCAGATCCTTGTTGAGAATAATTCCCGCCCGCTCGTCCCACATCGTTTCGAGCTTGGCCTTATAGCGCACCCCGCGGTCACGCAACTCCTTAGCTTCAGCAGGCTTTTCGAGAAGATCCGCAATCTCAGCCAGCGCGTCGCAGTCCGCGATGTACATGCTCATCAGGCCCACGTCCGCATACTCCACCAAATGCGATTGCGGATTGTAAAATGTGCCGTCGTACATCGGGCTGTTGTCGAGC
>Ga0206878_10409_pt1 | contig 13260 bp, 12 predicted proteins | sample Alteio_BWOrgCont_8_FD_152621 | JGI IMG/M metagenome (GOLD analysis project Ga0206878, IMG submission 152621) | Enriched cells from forest soil in Barre Woods Harvard Forest LTER site, Petersham, Massachusetts, United States -... | ecosystem: Environmental > Terrestrial > Soil > Temperate forest >... | reverse complement strand
CACATCTCTTTTATGGGGTACATATTATGGTGGTACAGGCGACGAAGTAACTTTTGGCATCGCCATAGATTCCAGCAGAAATGTATATGTTTCCGGCTATACTCAAAGTACCAGTGGTATTGCTACTGCCGGTTCGCATCAGCCTGCATTCGGAGGGGGGACTTACGATGGATTAGTGGCCAAATTCAATTCATCCGGCTCATCTCTTTTATGGGGCACCTATTTTGGCGGGTCTGGTAATGATGAGGTATTTGGTTTAGCGTTAGACACAAGTAAAAATATATTTATTACAGGAGTTACTTATAGCCTCACCAATATAGCAACACCGGGTGCATACCAAACTACAGGAGATGCTTCTTTTGGAGATGCCTATGTTGCCGAAATAAACCCCTCAGGGTCTTCTCTTATATGGGGTACTTATTTTGGTGGTCCTGTAGATGATGGAGCCGCCGGCGTGGTTGTAGATTCGGTTGGTAATGTATACATAACCGGATTTACCGAAAGCACAAGCGGCGTTGCTACAGCAGGCTCTTACCAGACGATGTACGGTGGCAATTTTGATGTTTTTGTTGCCAAATTTGGATGCACGTGTACTACCGCTCCGGCACAGCCGGGGACAATTACAGGCGCTACCAGCGTGTGCCCCGGCAATGTTATAAAGTATAAAATAGTTCCTGTAGCGGGAGCAAGCGAATATACATGGAACTTACCCGGTGGATGGACAGGTACCAGCACGGCAGATAGCATAACAGTAACTATAGGATCATCTGGCGGAACAATTACAGTGACAGCAGATAATGGATGTGGAGCAAGTGCTCCAAGTACCCTGGCTGTTAGCATTACTTCACTTTCTGTTAGTATTAACAACCCTTCCGCTATCTGCGCCGGTAAATCAGTACTATTAAATGCTTCGGGCGGTTCAACATATACCTGGGCTCCGGCAGCTGGTCTCAGCTCAACAAACATCTCTAATCCTACAGCTAGTCCCTCTGTTACTACTAAGTATACTGTTACTGTAACCAGCGGCTCATGCACTGCTAAGGACAGCGTGCTGATCACCGTGGATCCTTCGCCATTAATAATAGCTTGTTGCGATACAACTATTGTTGCAGGTAAAAGCGTAAGCCTGTCTGCAACAGGTGGTAATAGTTACAGTTGGCAACCCACCACTGGACTTAGCTGTGTCGCTTGCCAAAACCCTATAGCGTCACCGGTTCAAACTACTACCTATACCGTAACCGGCACCAATGCCGGTGGTTGCTCCGGTGAGGGAGACGTTATGGTAACTATTGCCTGCAATGATTTTGCTGTGCCTAATGTTTTCACGCCTAATAACGACGGTATAAACGATGACTTTGTAATACTGAGCCAGGAAATGAGCAGCTTTACTATAACTATTACTGACAGATGGGGCAAAAATGTATTCACTACCACCAACCCAAATCAATATTGGAACGGCACAGATGCCAGTGGTGTAGCAGTAAGCAACGGAACATATTATTACACCATCACTGCATCATGTAGTAGTGGAAAAACCTATGATAAAAAGGGGTTTGTAGAAGTACTTAGATGAAAATCACTGGCGATAAGTAATAGCTCGTTGTTAATTACAAAATCTACTTCTTCAACACAGCACTACCTATCTGGTAATACAATCCTATTGAGATGACCGGGATTTCCTCGTTGGTATTATTTTTTAAAACTGAAGTTATTGTTGTCGGGTTGCTGATAGGGTAGTAATTATAATTCGTCATCCCGGTAGTAGAATTATAGATAGATGTTCCACTACCTGTAGTGGTTGCGTATTGAGTATTATTAAAATGAGACCTTTTACTGTAATCTACATTTATCAGAATGCCGCTGTTATATGCTATCATATATTTAAACCCGATACCTGCCTGGAACAAAAAAGTAAGTGTATTTTTCGGAGCTTCAGTTACGGTGTTATATATAGTAGAATCATCCGAAATGTTGCCATTATAGGTAGAATGGCTGCTTTGCGAATTGTAGGTATATTCAGGAGATTCACAGTATTCTGCACCTGCAAGCACTCTAAGGTCGAATGAGTATTTGCTGCTAAGCTGAAATGAAGCAAACACCCCAGTCAGTGCATAGTATCCTTCAAGAAACTGGCTTAAGGAATACACAGGTGTATTACCGTAACCTATTTTCCCGGCAAAGCCAAAATCAGAATGCTTAATAGGTAACCCTCCGGAAATATATATAGAGCTGGATTTTGAATAAAAAGTGCTTGGTATGATACCACCAAGGATTGCTATATATCCTGTAGCTGTATATATGGTGGTATCTCTGCATGCCCACAAGGGTTTCCCATCATCAGGGTATTGGGCAACCACCTGAATGCTCACACAGACAAGAAACAAAAACAAAAGAGTTTTCAACTTCACACAGGAATATGAGGGAGTGGTAGTTCGCATATTAAAAAAACGTAGCTATGTAGAAAAAATTGTGGATAAACAAAGATGCGGGTAATAATTACTTCTTCAACTCCGCTTCGCCTATCTGGAAGCATATACCAAGTGAGAACACGGTAAATCCAAAAGGATCATTATTGCCAAAATATGCGGTAGATGTATTGTTGGGAGGGAAGTCGTAGTTTTTAGAGGAAATAGTGCCGTTGTTATAGCTGTAATCAATAGTAGTGGAAATATTCTTAGTGTTTTGCGTTACGTTTAAGGAATAGCGTTTCATATAATCTACATTTAGCATAACACCTATCTTATGTGTGATGATGTACTTAAATCCTATGCCTGCCTGCAATAAAAATATCAGTGCTTTTTCCGCTTCAATGCTTACCTGTGAATACACTGTAGAATCTGCCGTGGTATTGCCGTAAGTGTTTATATAATCATTTGTTTGAGAAAAATCCTGTTCGGGGTAAATGCAATAAGTGGCTCCGAAAAGCGCCCTTACATCGAATGAATAACGGGTGGTGATCTGGTAGGTAAAGTAGGGGCCTGCAAGCGCGTAGTATTCATTAAAGCGTGTTGTGGCCCATACCAATGGGGCAGAGCTAAAACCCAGTTTAGCGGCAATGCCAAAGTTGGTCTTTTTAATTGGCATACCACCGGAAATGCATATACCATAGTTTTTGTTGCTTATGTCTAAGCCGTCTATGATAGAGTAGCTGGCTGCTATATAGCCTATAGTACTATAGCGGGTGGTATCTAAGGCGGTCCAGGGTGTGGTATGATCTAGTATGGTACTGTCTTGGGCTATTGCAGGGGCTGACAGGCCAGAAATGAAAACGATTAACAGGGTACGGATATTCATTTACAAAGCGATAAGGTAATGCGATGCTAAATTAAGAAAATTGCGTTTCATCAAGGAACCTTTCTCTTATCTCGGGGCTGGGTATCAGGCAGTTTTCTTGTTTTCCAAAAAGTTTGTACCTGTTTTTAGCAAGGATATTGTAAATGAAATTGCGTATAAAACGTGGTACTATTTTAAATACTACCATCATCTTCCAGGCTCCGCCTAATGAAGAAAGGATAGTAAGCGATGCATCTGTGCGGGTGAGAACCTGCATGCCATCATACAACAAAACGGTATCCATGCCTTGTTCAGTCAGCTTAAAATGAGCCTGTAATCCTTGTCCGTAAACAGACTGAAGGGAGGCGAACTTAAAAATGCTTTTCTTGTCGCGCTTTATTACAAACTGCACAAAGCTGTTGCACATATTACAAACACCGTCGAACAGTATTACCATAAAGCAAAACTAATTATAAGCTATGAATCCTCTATTCAATTTATAGTTTATCGTTATCTTTATCTCATGTTATCCCGCCGCGAGTTTCTGAATAAATCTGCACTAACAGCAGGGTTCTTTTCATTGTCTGGATTGAGCAAGCTGCTTTCTGCTAAGGAGTATAACAAGCTACAAAATTATACCCCTGTAAAGCTTGCCAGTGATGAAGACTTTTGGGTTTCGATAAAGAAAGCGTACACTGTATCTACTGATATAATATATCTTAACAGCGGTGGCGTTAGTCCGCAGCCATTGAGCGTGCAGGATGCCTATATTGAGAAATACCGTTATAGCAACAAAGGACCTGCTTATTATATGTGGCGCATACTTGATGAGGGTAGGGAGCCGCTGCGTGCTAAACTGGCTCAGTTAGCCGGTTGTAGCCCGGATGAGATAGCCATAAACCGGAATGCCACTGAAGGGCTTAACACCATTATTTTCGGACTTAACCTCAAAGCAGGTGACGAGGTGGTGGTAAGCAAGTACGATTATCCCAACATGATACATGCCTGGAAGCAGCGCGAAAAGCGTGATGGCATTAAATTGGCTTGGATTGATGAGTTCGACTTCCCGATGGAAGATGACCAGAAGATAGTGGATACTTATGCCCGAGCCATAACTGCGCAAACTAAAATTGTGCATGTTACCCATGTTATAAATTGGGTTGGGCAAATTGTACCGGCCAGCAAAATAGCCGATATGGCGCATAGCAAAGGTTGCGAGGTTATACTGGATGGGGCTCAGTCGTTTGCAGCATTTGATTATAAGATACCCGATACCGATTGCGATTATTATGCCACATCCTTGCATAAATGGTTATGCGCACCTTTTGGCAGCGGTATGATGTACATTAAAAAAGAGAAGATAAAGAATGTATGGGCTCTTCTTTCTGCACCGGAGCCAGATGGAGATAGCATTCGCAAGTTTGAAAACCTGGGTACACGCTCCTTTGCTTCTGAAATGGCTATCGGAGATGCTATAGATTTTCATCTTGCTATGGGTATGGCCCGCAAAGAGGCCCGCCTGAGATACCTGAAGGATTACTGGTGCAACAAAGTGAAAGATATTCCCAAAGTAAAGCTGTATACCTCATTGAAACCCGAATATGCTTGTGCTATGGCCAATTTCTCTATAGATGGAATGAAAGCTGCGGAAATATCGGGTGCATTGTTTGATAAATGGAAGATATTTACCGTAGGTATTGAACTGGAGAAGATCAACGGTGTGCGTGTTTCTTCAAATGTGTTTACGTCTACCGAAGAGTTGGATAAGCTTGTGGAGGCAATAAAAGAGATTGCGGGGGTGGCACCTTCCGGAGAAAAATAAATATAGAAGTACCAAGCTATTGATTTACAGGTAAATAAAGCATATAAGATAATATGCCGTTAACAATGTTTTGTTAATAAAAATCGTATATTTGGTTTAAAATAGAACGGAATGTCCATTCATAAAAGATGGTCCAGGTATACTAAGAAGAACGTTTCGGCGGCGCCGGATGTTTATGGTATTATAGAGATAGGGGATATAGATACCGGGGCCGTATTGTACATAGGTGAAGGCAGAATAAAGACTGTACTTATAGCGCATAACCCTGATGGAGGACGTAAAAAGCATGTATCGGTATTTGGTTCTTCTGCTGTTGGCGAATATGGATACAGGTACCAGGTAACTGTTACCAAGGATAAGGCAAAACACCTTATGCACGATCTGCTTGCTGAATTTAAAAAGACGTATGGTTCTTTGCCCAGACTTAATCAAGCCGACAAGGCCGATAAGAAAGAACACAAGGTTCTTTCCCGTTAATTAGGTTTTCTTCCTCACCTTTTTAAAAAGCACCGACATTTTCTTTTCGAATTTTCCAAAGGCTTTGTCGCTAATACTATAGCTAACTGCATTTCCGTGGGTAGTGCTCTTTATAAATCCTGCATCTTTTAATTCCTTAAGGTGCTGCGATACGGTAGGCTGGGCCAGTGGCAAAGCTTCTACAATGTCTCCGCAAATACATTCACCATTTTCCAGCAAATGTTCTACAATGGCTATCCTGGCTGGATGACTGAGTGCCTTAGTGTAGTTGGCAAGGCGGTTTTGTTTTTCGCTGAATTGTTCGCTTTTGCTTATTCCCATAACAGGTGCAATTTAACTATAAACTATGAACTGTAAACGATGAATTTTCTGACAGGTTATGGTTTACCATTACAGCGGATTAAACATCCCAAACCTGTTCCTGCGGAAATCGAACACAATTACTTTACCCAGGAAAGGTGAATTACCTATCATGCCATCGCAGCCATAAGTGTCTTTAAAAGCCTCATCGCCGGAAAGGTAGAATACCATGGCTACGGGCATAACAATATTGCCTACACGCAAAGGAGACTTAGAGGGTGCGCCTATGGCATCTAACTTATTGCCCCAGGCGGTAACCTTTACATGGTAGTTCTCTTTTTCGTCACCGGTTTTGCCTGTAAGCTTTTTCCATGTTTTTTTAGATGTCATCATATCGAAGATGCCGCTGCCGGTCTCGTAAAAGAAGTCGTTAAAAGTGGTATCTCCAAATGTAACAGGTACCAGCAGCCTTGAGTTGGATACATGGGCGGGTACATAAAAGAAAGACTTTTTAAAGCGGGGTGGTACCTTAGTTGTATCATCAAGCACCATAAATTGCTGGTGCGGAAAGTCCACAATAAGTGTTTTGTTTAAAAAGTAATTGAGGCCTATGGTTCCTATAATAGCAGTGAAGGTGGAGGCCGTATAGCTTTTGCTAGTGTCATTGTTGCGGCGCATAAGGCAGTATTGTGCCGAATCGAGCGAAAAGTCTTCGTTGCCAAGCGTGCCTTTAAGGGTAGTACTTATCCTAAAGCAATTGTTTAATTTATTTGAATTGAATGATTGATTATTAACACGTTTATTATCTATCGAAGTAGGCAAGCCGTAAAGTAATAGGGGTATGTTAGAACTAAGGTCAAGTTGCAGGTAGTAACGTCTTGGATCCCCCTCAAAAGATACAGGTAAAAATATGGCTGAGCGTGGAACAAAAGCACGCTGGTTATTTACGGTAATACTATCATGTCCCCATTTAAAACCCGACCAGGCAGTTTGTGCATGACTGCATAGAGATAAAAACAGAAACAGAAACAGAAACAGAAACAGCTTCTTCATATCAGCGGGTAATATTGCCGGTAAGGTACAAAGGCATTGCCTTTCCTTTAAAATTGCCTTCAAGTGTAACATGCCATATAAACGGGCCAAGTGCGTTATCAGTATTAAAGGTGGCAGAAATATTACAAGTTTTACCCGGTGGTATAGGTTTATCAGGTACGATAATCATTCCCGCTCTTTCCTTGGAAGCTTTAAGAATGAGAGGCTTCTTGCCACCGTTTGTTATTTGATAATGGACCATCATTTGAGCGGGGGCGCTATCCTGATATATATGCCCTTCATTGATGATTTCTTTCTCCACCTTAATTTCTGTATTAGTTGAATCACCTTTATCAGATGGCGGCATAAACTCAGCTTTTACATAAATGGTTTTTTGTGGAGTTATAGCATTAACGGAAGAAATATGGATCAATCCATAATAGTTACCCGTTACTTCACCACCTATGTGTATATCTATCCTGCCTGAATCTCCCGGTGGTATAGGGTCGGAGGTAAAGTGGGTTACGTTCATGTAATCTGTGGGCATAGCAATAGTGTACTGTAAAGGGCATTTACCTGTGCTCGGAACTTTTATAGTAAAGCGCTTGCCAAATAGATATGGCAATGGGCCCAGTTCTATTGTGTCGGAGGCAAAGCCCATTGCAGCGCAAATTTCCTCGGGCTTTACTTCTCCCTTAAGATAAAGCGGCTTGATACCTGAATTGGTGTAGAAGGAAATGGGTTTAAAAAATAGGCCGGCTTCAATAGCGGGATAATATAGATATAGCGAAGCAGTATCTCCGGGTAAAAGAAACGTCTTAGTTATCCAGTAATCATGTTGTGGCAGCCCGCTTATAGAAGAGATAATGAGTGGACATTTACCCCTGTTTTTATAGTGCATAACGTTTATATGCGGAGTATTGTGCTTGATGGGGCCGGTATCCAGCGTATCATGGGTAAACGAAAGAATGGCGCAATCGCTGTCGCTGCTTTGCTTTGTAAACTGTGCAATGGCAGAACAGCAGAAGAAGATTAAGACAATGAGTATAGCGTGTTTTCGTTTCATTATTGACAAAAGTAGAGTTTTAGAGTTACATCATTTGTGTAAAATGTAACTATGCGATATTGGATTATGAATTTCGAAATCCAAAGTCAAGTTATTTACGTTAGCGCTGTTAAATCGTTTTAGGTTAAGACTGCTCTGCATCATCTATGGTTGTTTGTTTAGAACCCTTTATAAAACGACATTTTTTAGCAGAAAGTCGGTTTGGAAATATACAGATAGTGTATATCTTAGCGTGGAATTTTTAATCAATTCTTTTAATTATTTTTTAATCATGAAAATCACGAGGAAAATTATAATTGTTAGTGGTATTGTAATGAATGCAGCTACATTAACCGTAGCACAGAACATAGGTATAAACACAACAGGTGCTGCACCGGCTACAACTGCTTTGCTCGATCTGAATACAGGTAATACATTTACCAGCCCCAATGGTAAAGGCTTGCTAATACCCAATGTGGCACTTTCAAGTGCAACCGATGTGATTACTATAACCAATCCTGCATATAGCTTATTGGTATATAATACAGGCACCAATGCCGGGTTTCCAACCCCGGGGTATTATTACAATGCTAACGTTACGGCTGGCTCGGCTACATGGACAGCACTGGGTGCACCGGTAGGCGGCTCTAACTGGCTGCTTTTAGGTAACGCTGGAACCACACCGGGAACTAATTTTTTAGGCACCACAGATGCTAAAAACCTGGTGTTTAAAGTAGATGGTAATCAAAGCGGACTTATAGATATGACCGGTAATCAAACCTATTTTGGCTACCAGACTGGAGTGTCGATTACCACAGGAACCAATAACAGCGGCTTCGGTTTCCAGGCACTTAACAAAAATACTACGGCGGCGAATAATACTGGCTTAGGCTACTGGGCTCTGGAGAGCGCTACGAGCGGTGGTTCAAATACGGCGGTAGGTTCTGCTGCTATGTTCGGAACACAAACAGGTATCCAAAATACAGCTGTAGGCGTTAATACGCTTTATAACACCAGCGTAGGAAATAATAATGTGGCCGTAGGTTACAATGCCCTGCAGTTTAACCAATCGGGCAGTGAGGCAACCGCAGTTGGTTTCGAGGCCATGCAGAATGCTAATAACCAGGCTGCCGTATTTAATAATCAAAATGTGGCAGTGGGTTACCAGGCGCTTTTGGGTTCGGCTACGCCTGCCAGCAATACAGGCAATGAAAATACGGCTATTGGTTACCAAACTTTATCAGGTACTACTACCGGTACATATAATACCGGATCGGGCTGGAGCGTGCTTTTAAATAACACCACAGGTGGAAGCAATACCGCGGATGGTGCAGAAGCGCTTGAAGCCAATACAACAGGTAGTAATAACACGGCTTCGGGTTGGGGCGCATTAACAGCCAATACAACCGGTTCGCGCAATGCAGCCCTGGGCCAGGGCGCCCTGTTTAGCAGCGTAACAGGAAGTGATGCTACAGCCCTGGGCTATGATGCCATGTATTTTGCCAACAGTACCGTTACTGCGTATACAAATTATAATGTCGCGGTTGGTTTCCAGGCTTTGTATGGTTCTGCCACCGCTTCGGCTAATACAGGTAATAAAAACACTGCTATTGGCTCACTTGCCCTAGCGTCCTTTACAAGCGGAGACGCAAATACTGCCTTAGGATTCAAAGCTCTTAATGCGAATAACAGTGGAACACAAAATACTGCTCTCGGTTTTGTAGCCGGGCTAAGTAACACCACCGGTACTCAAAACGTGTTTGTTGGCGACAGCGCCGGTATGTCTAACGTTAGTTCGTCTGGCATGACCCTTGTTGGATACCAGGCAGGAGAAAACGCAGTGGGTGGTGGCATAACGGCTGTGGGGTACCAGGCCCTCGCTAATAACCTGGGATGTTCGCTTATATGTCCTGATCCGGAAGGCGCTTCTAATGTGGCCGTTGGGTACCAGGCTATGTACAGCAATACATCAGGATACCAGAACACAGCTGTAGGCACCAGCGCTTTATCGAGCAATGTGGGTAGCGGTGCTTTTATAGCGGTTCCCTTAGGCGGAGCTAATACTGCAATTGGGTTTAATGCGCTTCAGAATAACGTTTCGGGCGGCCATAATGTCGCAGTAGGTTCACAGGCTCTGTGGCTTAATACCGGAAGCTGCAATGTAGCAATAGGTACACAAGCGCTTTTAAATAACACTACCGCAAGCTCTAATACCGCCCTGGGCGAATTCGCTGGTTATAATTTAACAACCAGCGATGCAAACACTTTTATTGGTGATAGCGCCGGAATAAATATTACTACAGGTAAAAACAACACTTTTGTGGGAGCTTACTCGGGCAATCTTGCCGGTTTTGCCACTGTTAACAATGTTACATGTTTAGGTTATAACTCCGGTGTTGGGTCTACCGCATCTAGTAATGCTGTTTATTTAGGTAATGGATCAACTACGAAAATATATACATCCCCAGCTGGATTCACTGCCTATAGTGACAGAAGAATAAAAGACAGCATACAAGAAAATGTGCCTGGTCTTGCATTTATTACCAGGCTGCGCCCCGTTACTTATCACTTAAACGTTCACAGGGTTAACAAAATGCTGGGAGTAGAGGATGATAAAGATTATCCAGGTAAATATGATGTGGAGAAGATAGTGCAGAGTGGTTTCATCGCCCAAGAGGTAGATTCTGCCGCACAAGCATGCGGATACGATTTTTCCGGATTGGCAAAACCTACTACTAAAGGCGGTATATATGGCCTTGGATATACCACTTTTGTGGTGCCATTAGTTAAAGCGGTGCAAGAGTTGAATGCAGAGAACGAAGCATTGAAAGCACAGGTGAACAAGCTGCAAGAGCAAACTGCAAAGATGACCGAGGATGAAAAGAGAATAGGTGAACTAGAAAATGCAGTTAATGCTTTGCTGAAAGAACAAGCCAGCATTAAGCAGGCCGAACACTGATATTGTAAGAAGCAGATTTAAATGAAAGCCCTGACGTTAATTGTCAGGGCTTTTTTTATTGGTGTTTGTTAAGTGGAAATGGAATTGAAGCACATTCTTTTATTCATGATATCTCTATTAATAAGTATTTGTAAGGCATCAATGTTAAAATTGGGAACAGAATAATAAAATAAAATTGATATTTTTCTCATGCTATTGTAACCTAACTTTGTTTAAGAATTAAACTACTTAAAAAATATAGAACGATGAAAACGGGAACACAAACGAAAAAAGCAAGATTTAATCATGAATTCATCAAGCCTTTATCGTTTGCGAGCAATCATTTGCTAAGGATGGTGCTGCCAAGAATTGGACAGGAACAAAATGGAAACATGAAAACCTGGGATGCTAAAACCAGTAATATTATCAGGGGCGGGGTTAGTAACCCAGGGCAGACTGCCATGAAGGATTAACTTTCTGCAAAGCCAATTTACCAAGTATAAATAAAAAGCCCCGATCTCTCAGGGCTTTTTGGTATTTAGTTATTTTAAGAATTACGCTTTCACACTTGGACCTAGCATTCTGATACCGCCTTTAATGGCATTAATTTGAGCTTGATTTAATTTTACTAAAGTCTGCTTATTTAAACTCAACTTCTTTTCAGATTTTATTTTTTTCATTTTAGTTTGAAATGATGGGTACTTGTTCTCCTTTATCTATGGTTAAATACTTATTTCAATTTTAAGCGTGAATCTTAATCTTCAATAGGCCGCCACCTTTAATAGCATCCATTTGAAAGCGATTTAAGACTGATAGGTTACCAGCGGAGATTGAGAAAGCAGAGGAACTGTATCCAGCAGAATTTGCAGATCTAACACTGGTGTTAACATTAGGGAGATGCGGATGATGTCCTCCACCGGTACATTGAGCATTGACGCCGCAGATTGAAAGCAGTACTGCGCTGGTAGATAATAATAAGTTTTTCATTTTGTTTTCATTTTAACTTTTTAGCTCAATTTTAGGTGAGCTTTTACCTGTTTTTTTGATGGGTCAAAATTATATTGGGGAATAGGCTATTACCAAAAAAATGCTGTATATGAAATGTATAGAGGATATATATCAGATTGATTATCAAAAAGAAAACAAAACATCGCTTAGGATGTTTTTACGTAGTAACCTATCTTTTCATTACTTACAAAGCAAAAAAAAACCGCTGAATAGTCAGGAGCTTTTTTATGGCTTCATAAATCTATTTCTGAAGGGTTAATTTACCACTATCAATAAGGGTTCCGTCTGAGTTCGTTATTCTGTATAGATATAAGCCATTAGCCTGGTTGCTTAGATCAATTGAGAATTGAGAATTGACAGTTGAGAATGTTGTTGAATAAATTTGCTCACCCAGCATATTATATACCTCAACAATATTTTTAATTTTTAATTCTTCATTTTTAATTTGGAACGTGAACGTTCCGTTGCTTGGATTAGGGTATACGCTTATGCCATTTACGGGGGCAGAAACAGCATTAATTGACAGGGGAGGGCTGCATGTATCGCACCAGGCAGCAATATTATTGGTGGCTATGCCCGCAATGGTATCAAATTGTCCTCCTACAATAAGCTTGCCTTTATATGTATTCATTGCCATAACTTCACGGTTGTAAAGGGATACGGGCCCCATGCCTGCACCCAGTGATGACCAGGCCCCATTCCACATAGCAATATTATTAATGGCCTTACCGCCTGCATTATTAAAAAAGCCAGCGGCATACAGGTTTCCATCGTACACAGCTAAAGAATATACAATTCCACCATTGATGCCCGTTATACCCGAACCTAAAGGCGACCATGATGTTCCGTTCCACTGTGCAATGTTCCATATTGTTTGACCACCTACACTATCAAATTGCCCTGCCGCAATAAGATTACCATTGTATACTGCCAAGGCATATACTACACCATATAGTCCGCAACCCAGAGAATCCCAGGAAGAGCCATTCCATTGTGCTATGCAGTTTACATGAACTCCGCCTGCACTATCAAAAATTCCGCCTGCGACAATATTACCATTGTATTCAGCTAAAGCGTAAACCTCATTATCCGAAAATCCGGTAAGGCCGGATCCAAGAGCCGACCATGAGGAGCCATTCCACGACGCTATTTGTGAAATTGGTGTCTCCCGTGATTTACTAAAATGGCCTCCGCCAATTAAATCACCATTGTAATTGATTAATACATTAACTGAACCATTTAACCCTGAATCCATATCGGACCATGAGGAGCCATTCCAAGCTGCTATATTATTGCCCAAACTACTCGTGACAAAATTAAATGCACCTCCTGCAATAAGATCACCATTATATGTTGACAAAGTGT
>Ga0206878_10167_pt1 | contig 13319 bp, 12 predicted proteins | sample Alteio_BWOrgCont_8_FD_152621 | JGI IMG/M metagenome (GOLD analysis project Ga0206878, IMG submission 152621) | Enriched cells from forest soil in Barre Woods Harvard Forest LTER site, Petersham, Massachusetts, United States -... | ecosystem: Environmental > Terrestrial > Soil > Temperate forest >... | reverse complement strand
AGCCAGTCATCAGCAACGGCCGGCCCTATGCGGTGCGCATACGGCTCGGCGATGAAAGGCGGCAGCTGCGTGATGGAGGTCATTGATCCCAGCGATGCAGTATGCCCGGAACTGGAGTTGAAAACGGTATTTCGGATGCTGTCGAGCGACTGCCGCCTTTCATCGCCGAGCCGTATGCGCACCGCATAGGGCCGGCCGTTGCTGATGACTGGCTCGCTCACTTCCACGCCGTCCATGATGGAAGTTGCGTCCTCGGCGACCTCCTGCGGTGTGAATCCGAGGCGTGCAGCGAGTTGTGGGTCGACTTGAAAATCCGTCGCCGGACCGCTTACGGTATTGTCGATTCCGTTCTCAACGTCGACCACTCCATCAACCTTCTTGATTTCATTGGCGACGCGGGGGCCCAGTTCATTCAGTAGAGCAGCGTCGGGAGTGAAGATCTTGATCTGAATCGGCTCGGGTGCGTTGGAGAGGTCGCCGATATTGTCCTGCAATACCTGCGTGAACTCGACGTCCAGCTGCGGCAGCGTGGTTTTGATCTGTCGGCGGACGTCCGCCATCACCTCATCGATGCCGCGGCTGCGCTTATTCTTCAGTTTCACCGTGAAGTCGCCATAGTTGCTCTCAGTCACGGCTGCCAATCCCATCTGCAGACCGGTCCGGCGGCTGGTGCTTTCCACTTCGGGAGTACTGCGCAGGATAGTCTCGACCTGGTCGAGCACCTGATTCGTGGAGGCGATCGAACTGCCTGCGGGCATCACATAGTCAAGAATGAACCCGCCTTCATCCATCTCCGGGAGCAGGTCGGAACCCAACCCGCGATAGACGAAGAAGCTTCCCAGCGCCAGCAGCAGACAGGCCACTCCGAGCCAGACCGGACGGCGCAGCGACCAGTCGAGGGCACGATGGTGCCATAGCATAACTTGACCCAGAACTGGACCGGGTGCGGGATGCGCGGACTCCGCTTCCGCATGCCGTTGCTTCAGCAGAACCATTGCAAGACCGGGGGTCCATGTCACTGCCAGCAACAGCGAACTCAGCAGCGCAACGGACATGGTAATGGCGAGGGCGCGAAAGAAGCTCCCCGTAACTCCTGTGACGACAATCAACGGTAAGAAGACGACTACAGGCGTAATCGTCGAGCCAATGAGGGGGCGCGAAATCTCGTGCAGCGCCTTGCGCACAGCTTCGATTCGATCTTCCCCAGCATCGCGATGCAATACGATGTTCTCGACGACAACGATCGCATCGTCGATCACGAGCCCGATGGCTGCCGCCAGGCCTCCGAGAGTCATCAGGTTGAAGCTCTGGCCGATCAGCCACAGAACAAGAACGGTTGCAGCCACGGTAACCGGAATCACCAGACCCGCTATCAGAGAGGAACGCCAGTCTCGCAGAAACAGATAGAGGATGACACAGGCGAGCACCAGTCCGATGAGAATTGCGTCACGAACGCTGGCAATGCTTTCGCGCACCAGCTGAGATTGATCGTAGAAAGGCTGCAGTTCGACGCCGACTGGGAGTTTCGCGCGCAACTGTGCCATTTCGGCGGCGACTCCATCGGCGACTGCTACCGTATTGCTCGATGGCTGCCGGGTAATGTTCAGCAGCACGGCCGGTTGTCCATTCGCCGATACATAGGTATAGACCGGCATCGGCCCCTGCACGACGTCAGCGACGTCTCCCACGCGCACCGGAACGCCGGTCGACGTTGTTTTGACCGTGAGCTGTTTCAGCCCCTGGGTGTCGTGTGCCTGCGCGCCTACCAGCGCCAACACCAGCTGGTGGTCCTGCTCGTAGAGACCCGGCGAATCGATGATGTTTGAATTCCCGATGGCGTTTGCCAGGTCGAGAATCGTTACTCCGGTTGCCTGCAGCCTGGCCATGTTCGGGACGATATGGAACTCCGGCACCTGTCCTCCCTGCACGACAACCGTGCTCACCCCGTTCACCCGGTTCAGCGGAGGCTTGAGGGTGTAAGTGGCCAGTTCCCAAAGGTCCGACTGCGAAACAGTTTTCGACGTAAGGCCGTAGCCGAGAATGGGAAAGGTCGCGAAGGTGAGCCGGTTGGTGGTGATCTTGGCGGTAGAGGGCAGCGACTGCTGCGCCCGGCTCAACGCCGAATTGACGAGTTCCAACGTCCGGAACATGTCTACCGACCAGTCGAAGAAGAGGCTGACCTCAGCCGAGCCGCGACTGGTAGTTGAGCGCACGGTTTGCAGGCCAGGGACACTGTTTACGGCATCCTCGATCGGCTTGGTGATGGTGACCTGCATCTGCTCGACCGGCATCACGCCGTTGTCGACCCCAATGACTACGCGCGGGAAGTCGGTCGAAGGAAAAACGGCGATCGGTGTCTGGAAGAATGCGCACACGCCGGCAATTGTGAGCGCCAGAGCTACAAACACGATGGTGCGTAGCGCGCGAGCAAGCCAGAATCCGGCCGCCTGACCGGGCGTCACTTGGATCAGAGATGATTGCGAGGCAGGAGGCGAGGCGTCCATCTACTGCTTGCTCCCGGCTTTGTCTTTCTCATCGCCGCCAATCTTTACCTTGACGCCGTCGTCGAGGCCGTACCCGCCTTCGATGATCACGTTGTCGCCCGACGAAACGCCCTCGAGAATCTGGACCCTGGCGGTGGTGCGCAGACCAACCTTGACGGGCCGCTTATGCGCTGTGCCGTCGGCTGAAACCACCAGCACATATGTGCTGCCGTCATCGGCGGGAAGAATCGCTGTGGGCGGCAATTGCACCGCGTCCGGTATGGTTTCGCCGCGGATGACCGCATGCACCGGAGTCCCGACCTTGAAGCGCCCGTTCAGATTCGGAAGCTTCAGCCAGATTTCTACTGTGGTGGAACCCGGATCGAGCGCCGGGCTGATGAAGGAAACGGTAGCCGGCTGCGGGGCCTCTTCCCCAGGCACGCTGATCTCCGCACCGCCGCCAACTCGGAGCTTCTGCGCCGTGGCCTGCGCGACGTGAAGCTTGGCAAGCAGTGACGAAGTGTCCATCACGGTGATAACCGGAGTGCCGGCAGCAGCCGTCTCCCCGGGAAACAGAGGCCGGTCGGTCACGATGCCGTCGATGGGGCTTCTCACACTTGCATAGCTGACTTGCGCTTCCGCGCTTTCCATGCGCCCGCGCGCGGAGGTTAGCTGACCCTGAGCCGCCTCGGCGTTGGTCTTCCGCGTCGTTTCCTGCACGCTGCTGAGGTGTTTGACGGCTGTGGCGTAAGCAGCCTGCGCCTGCACAGCTGCGGCAATCGCAGTGTCGGTGTCGCGGCCGGCGATCGCGCCCTCGCTCAGGAGTCGCTTCCTCTCTTCCGCGGTGCGATTAACAACATCCAGATTGGCTTTTGCCTGGTCCACATCAAGCTGCGCCTTCTGCACATCTTCAGGAATCGTGGCCAGAGTAGCTGCTGTATATGCCGCCTGCGCCTGGGTAAAGCCGCCTTTCGAGTCCATTGCGCTTCCCTTCAGGTCGCGGTCTTCGAGGGTGAGCAGCAGTTCCCCCTTATGTACACGCGCGCCACGCTGCACGTACTCGGCCGTGATCGGAGCGCTGATACGCGAAGCGATCGCAGCTGAGGCGAGCGGTGCGAGAATGGCGTCTGTGCTGATTTCTTCTGCCAGTGGACCGACGATGGGATGCTCAGCCTGCACGGCGACGGCAGACTCGCCTCCGTTATCATCCGCGGCTGCCCCCTCCTTTTTGCAGCCGCTCAACACAAGTGTGCACGCGACGATCAAAGCGACCGCAGCGGGCAATCTGAAAGATCGTTGAACGGATCCAGGAATCATCGTTCAGATCCTTCCCGTCAGTGTTTCCAGTTGCGCCAATGCCTGCTGGTAGCGGACCATAGCGTCGACTCTCGCGTTTTCAGAGGAGATGAGTGTGTTTTCGGCATCCACTACGTCGAGCACCGTCCCTTCACCGTCGACATAACGAAGGTTGGTGAGGCGAAGACTCTCTCGTGCCGTCAGCACTGACGCATCGAGGGAGGCAAGTTGCTGGCGAGCGATGTCCGCTTCGTTGTAAAACTCTGAAAGATCCGCAAGCAGGCGGCGCTGCGCCGCAGTGAGAGCCACTTTGGCAGCATTGGCGCGAATGTGGGCTTCTTTCACTTTGCGTTCCGAGGTCAGCCAGTCCCACACCGGGATATCGACTGTGGCGCTCGCCGAATAGCCAAGGTTGAGGGCTCCGTCGGGCCCGTGCCTGGCAAACTGAGGAGCGTCAATGCCGTACGTATAGTTCAATGCAAGATCAGGCAACAAGGCCGCTCGTGCGCTAAAGACCTCGGCCTCGCCGGCCTGCAGTGCAGCGAGTACGCTGCGCAATTCCGGATTATTATTTCGGGCTGCGGCTTCGATGCTCTGACGTTCCGGCAACATTTCCGGCGCCGAAAGCGGTGCCAGAGTGAAGGCAGTGGAAGGGTCAGGAAAAAGCAGGACGCCAAGTTCCAGCCTGGATTTGTTCGCAGCCAGATTCGACTCCAGAAGGTCGCGCTGACGCTGCTGCTGACCCAATTGTGCCTTCACAACGTCGGCGTGCGCGGCCTCACGAGCAGATTCTCGCTTTTGAGTGATATCGAGGAAGTGGTTTGCCTCGTCCAGAGCCCTTTGCGCAATTGTCGTTCGCTCTATTCCTGCGTGAAGGCCGTAGTACAGCGAAACCACCGTGAGAACCAAACCGCGCCGAGCAATCTCCAGTTCTGCCTGCGCGCGTGCAGCATTTGCGTCAGCAAGGCGCACAGCGCCCACCTGGGCCAACCCCACAGTCTCGTTTACAACGCCCTGGCTGTAGTACTCATGCACTGCGTTGTTGGCGATGAAGACAGGAAGCGACTGGTTCACTCCGCCCTGCGTCGTCGCGGCCGAAGTCCGGTTGGACTGTGTGAAGACGTACTGGTTATGGTATGCAACGGTGGGCAAGAGCCCCGCGCGAGCATCCTTGCGTTCCAATTCAGTTGCATACATCTCCGCCGCAGCAGCCGCAAAGGCGGCTTCGTTTGCTTGTGCGCGGCGAATCGCCTGGTCCAGCGTCAACCCATCGTTTGCCGCCGGCGCCGCGTCCTGGGCTTGCAGACAACCGCAGATAGGTATCGAGAGAAAGACAACAGCGATGAGGCCGGTCTGAAAGCGAAAGAGCATCGCCCTTGAACTTAAATAACTTTGCTTAAGACATCCTGAAGGCAGCGCAGCCCTTCCAGACAGGTGGGCGTTTCGTCAACTGGCGATAACAGGAGCGAGCAACTCCGTCGAAAATCACTTCCTCCCGGGAGATGCGTACTTCGACGGTAGTGGGTTCAAGCTTCTTCTCCTGCAGCAGATAGAGCTGATAGCGACGCAGCTGCGCCGGACCTAACAGCTCAGGGGAGCGATGGATGTACTCGGCAAACTGCTGTACTGCACCGAGGTAGCTGCGGATCGTGGACGGAGCATAGTTGCGCCGCTGAAGTTCGTTGAGCATGCGTTGACGAAGTGGGTCACGGGAATCTCCTCCTGTGACTCGCACGCCTAAAATCCTTGCGCACCCGCTCATTACGCAACTCTCCATCCGCCGCGCCAGCGCCTTCGTTCAAACGGGCTAACCGAAGACAATTCGCATGGACGATAAACTAAACGGAAGTTTGCCCCTGATCATCATGCGTCCCGGGCAAAGGCTTGAATAGAGTAGTTACTTTTCCCGGTTGATGGCCAGTTTGAACGTGTCCACGAAGCTGCATCCCGAGGTGAGGTCGATCTGATCCAGCGGCGACGGGGCAGTGGTTGCAATGTACGCCGACCCGCTAACAGGCGTTGGACTGTTAAAGGGGAAAACATCGATGATGTTTTGGCTGTTGAACAGATTGATACTGAATCTGATCTTCGACCAGTCGAACAGCGGGCTTGTCCTCGTTCGGAAAAACGACTAGCGCACCTTGACCGGTCACTACATATCAATTGGTCACTACATATCAATTGACGGTTAGATGGGATGAAGGTCGACCCCGATCAGAGCTAGCGCTAAGCTGGCGTTGATCAACGTACTCAAAGGTGCAATCCCTGAGGATGGAGGCTGACCCGTGAAAAAGCAAGGCAATTCTTTGAAGCAGTGTGAACCCTTCAAGGAAGCGAGTGAATTCGCGAGTGCCGAGGCGACGGGACGCAGGCAAAGTGATGGCGGACCTGGTTTCACAACTGACGAAACAGTTGGAAGTGAAGAGTGTCCCGGTTGCTGAAGGAGCAAAAGGCGGGCGCGATTCGTTCTGGCTGCCGCTGCCGATGAATCTTGCGGATAGCACGGCAGTGTATGCGACTGCAGCCAGGCGTCACAAAAGTGGTCTCCGAACAGCAGCTGAACGAATTGAATGTGCGCCTGGCTGCTGAGCACCCGCACGACTTTCCAAAAGGCCATTTACGCACTGTGCTGCTGAATTACATGGATATCACGCAAGCCAGCGGAGTTGATGAGCGCGAGCTTGCACCTGCTTCTTGCCGCGGTTGGACTTCTTTTGCTCATCGCCTGTTGTGAACGTTGCCAATCTGAGGCTGGCGCGTACGACAGCGAGAGCACGAGAGATCGCAATGCGGCTGGCAATCGGAGCCGGCAGAGGTCGCCTGGTGCGCCAGCTACTAACGGAAAGCGTGATCCTGTCGGTTTTGGGTGGCGCGCTGAGTGTGCTGTTTGCCATCGCGGCTACACGACTGATCGTTGCACTGATTCCACCCGACTATGTGCCCGATGAGGCACGCATCACCATCAACGGATACGTTCTCCTGTTTTCGTTTGCAGCATCGATGTTGACTGGCATCCTCTTCGGTCTTGCGCCGGCTCTGCGCTCTTCACGCCCGGATCTGGTCGATACATTGAAGGACGGCGGAAGCGGCTTCACAGCGAGCGTTCGCGGGCAGGCGATGCGAAGCTGGCTGGTCGTGGCCGAAATCTCTCTGTCTGTTTTTTTGCTGGCGGGCGCCAGTCTTGCTATCCGCAGCTTTGTTCAGGTGCTTCGTACCGATTCAGGATTCCAGCCAGAAAGAGTCCTGCGGATGGACCCTTCCGTCCAAGCAATATAAAACTCTGGAACAACGCAACATGTTCGATCGAAATCCGCTGGAAAGCCTCATGAGCATGCCCGGCGTGCAGTCGGCTGCTCTCGGAAACGGCGGAATGCCCTATAGCGGATGGCGATCGTCATACTCGCTCGAAGAGATTCTAGCCGCAGAAGACCAGAAAATTAACATTTCACTAATCAGCGGCAACTTCGCAGACTCTTGGCATTCCGTTGAACCGCGGGCGCGAGTTCACCGAGGCGGAAGTCGAGAGCGGAATGAACGTGCCCCTTGTGAATGAGAGCGCAGCCAGACTCTGGCCCGCGGGCGAAGATCCTATTGGCAGGCATATGCAGATTTGACTCTCTTACACAGCCAATGCCGCCATCTGTGCTTAAGGCTCCAGGAAATAGCTCGGATGTCACGGTTGTGCGTGTTATCGGCGACACAAAGAATAATGGGCTGGGATAAGCGTCCGCCGCCCCAGCGGCTTCGTTCAAGTCGGATTGTGGGAAGTGATCCACTTGCACAACGACTGAGCAGACCGGCAGATCGAAGCGCGAGGAAACGGTTCTCCTTAGAGAAAGTGCGACCGAGTCGCCTTACGTTCATCTTTTAATTGCTCCCCTTTGGGGGGGCGAATCCCAGGACTTTTCTGCCTACAAAGACGCTCACGCATCGCGACGCTACGAAGGAGGGATGAGCTCATTCAGTGGCCATCTTCCCTCCATTCCTCGCGCGTATTTTCAGAGCGTTTCGCTATCGTGACTTCCGCCTCATGTGGATGGGCGCCTGCGCTTCCACCATTGGTACGTTCGTCCAGCAGTTCGCCCAGAGCTGGCTCATCTACGATCTGACCAAGAAACCCTTCTATCTGGGCCTGGACCTGTTCCTGGGCCAGCTTCCAATCATGATGTTTTCCCTGTTCGGTGGTGTCTTCGCGGATCGCCTGGACCGGCGAAAAATGCTTCTCGTCTCGCAGTACATCCAGATGGCGAGCGCCTTTCTGCTGGCGGCGTTGTTCGCCGCAGACATGGTCAAGGTCTGGCACATCCTCACACTCTCGTTCGTCGTGGGTTTGGGGCAATCCTTTGGCGGACCAGCCTACTCGGCTCTGTTGCCGACCTTGGTGGCCTCGGAAGACCTGACAAACGCGATTGCCATGAATTCGATTCAGTTCAACCTGGCCCGTATCCTCGGCCCGACGATCGGTGGGATTGCGTACACCACGCTCGGCGCAACTTGGTGTTTCACGCTGAACGGCATTTCCTACATCGCAGTGATCGCCACACTGCTCATGATCCATGTCACATTCGTGCCCGCAAAGACGCAACAGCACGTTCTGACCAGCATGAAAGAGGGCATCCAATTCATACGACAACGCGACGGGATGAGCGCGTTAGTGGTACTGGCGTTTTGTACAACGCTCTTCGGCTTTTCGCTCAATGGATTTCTACCCGTCTTTGTGCAGAACATCTTTCATGGAGGTCCAGAGACGTACACGCTCCTGCTGGTGTCCTCCGGCGCAGGATCAATCTGTGGGGCGTTGATCGTCGCGGCCATGGAAAAGTTGAAGGGTCAGGGCCGTGTCACGCTGTTGATTTTGATCTCGCTCGGAATCTTCACCGCTGGTTTTGCTCTGTCCAAATGGCTTCCTCTCTCGTGCGCGCTTCTCTTTCTGGCTGGTGCTGCCATTATGGCGTCCGCCTCCCTGATGCTCTCTCTGGCGCAACTCATTGCAACCGATGCGATGCGTGGCCGGGTGATGAGCGTGTACAACCTGGCTTTTCGGGCGGGCTTTCCCTTAGGTGCCCTTGTGCTGGGGAACCTGATTCCCATCTTCGGAGCCTCGAAGGCTTTGACGGGAGCGGGGTTCGCGCTGGTGACGGTAGCATTGTATTTTTTCTTGGTGAATCGGGACGCGACATTCCGGCCGGCTTCCCGTGCGGATGCAATTCCCGGAGATTGAGAGTTCTGCTGCATTAAGCTGCGCCAAGGGATTTTTGACCGTGGACGAGACGCGCGCACCTCATTGAGTGATTTGATAATTTACCGCTCATCGAGATCCACCACGAGCCCCGGAGCGGTTGCTGGACTGAGGCCCGTTTTCCGAGACTAATCTGTTGATCAACGGTCTCAACTTCATGACCTCGATATGTTATTCGCGGCCATAGACACGCACACTTTAAACACGTTGTCGCGAACCTACTAAAGCGAATCTGGAGTCTCACACGGAGCCCATCCGATCTTCTAGGTTTTCGCCCTCTATCGCTATTGGTCGAACTCTGGTGCGGCGAAACCATCCCACAAAGACATCTCTGGCCGGATGCGGGACTGGTGAACGAAGGTTTGCGAGTCTTTAAGGAGCTTGCTAGATCCGCCCTAACCGATGTGCTGCTGGCCACGGACCTTCACGCTGGGAACGTTCTACGGTCTCAAAGAGAGCCTTGTGGTGATTGGCCCAAAACCATTCACCGGCGATCGCGCATACGATCCCGTCCAGCACCTGATGAATTGCGAAACACGGCTTCATCGTGATCCGATTGAGCTGGTCCGCCGCGTTGCCGCTCTCGCAGAGGTCGATGCGGAACGCCTCCGGCTTTGGACGTTTGCTCGCGCGACAGCCGATCCGCGAGACGACTGGAAGAACGTCCGATGGATGAGGACCGCTCAGAACTTGGCGTTGTAATTCTTCTCTTCCGCTGATCCGTTCATCGATCAACAATTAATTCATAAGTCGTCTTCTGCTTATCCGGTTGTTTCAGCAAGCCACAAGATGTAATGTGAGGACTGTGCCTCGACCGCCGTTTCCAAAGACCCTGTGGGAATTCCAGACCCTGAATGCGTTCGTCCAACAGAATGTGGCTCCGGTTCAACGATCTATACAGGCGGGCTCGAGAGCTTCACTGGCTTTGAACGATCTGGCTTCCGACATCATCCACGCACCCAGCCCTTGCAAAGCGACCTACGCAAGGGCGCGAAATCGGTGGTGCCATTAGCGGATAGGGCCATTGGCAATTTGCAGCAATGGCTTATTGGAACCTATCACGGCGTGAGTCGCAATCAACTGCAGGCTTACCTCGATGAATTTGTTTCTCGCCATAATCGGCGCGAGCATCCAATGGCCGCTTTTCAAACACTGCTGGGCCTCGGAGCCGGACACAAACCCGCACCCTACAAGCGGGTAAGGGGCGCGAAGGATCTGGCCAAAAATGCACATCGCACACCAACCACAAGATGTCGTGGTTAGCTGAAACAACCGGATAAGCAGAAGTCGTCTAGGGTCCGGCGACATTCCGCAGCCTGAATTGTTAGTTGTTGCCAACAGTCGTTATGGAGCGTCGCAGGGCGGTTCCCGCCATTCCGATTACAGGAACTGAGATCGCAAGCTGTGATGCATCGAAATATGCGACGGCTCGGCAAGCTATGACCGAGGTCTCTCTGGAGCTTTGTGCCCGATATGGAGCGTGGTTCCGGTGTGCTGGCGATTTGAGATGTGGTGGCGGCTGGAGACAGCTTGACCCTGTTGGAGAGTTTTCTAAACCGATGGCACCCGGGCCGAGGCCGTCGATTCCATACAGGAGAAAGGTCGATGGCTAAAAAGAGGGTGAAGGGCAAAACGCTGGGTGGGTTTGCGGAGACCAATCACGATGCGGCTGAAATCGATGTTGGCAACGCGCAGCATTGAGTGGTTGTACCGGCTGGACGGGATACCGTATCGGTACGAATGTTTGGTTGTTTTACTGCAGATGTGCACGCTTTGGCGAATTGGCTGATGAAGTGCGGAATCAAGACCGTAGCGATGGAGTCCACCGGGGTTTACTGGATAGCCTTGTACGAAATATTAGAAAGTCGGGGGTTCCAGGTCTGTGTCGTAAACGCTCGCCAAGCCAAGAATCTACCAGGGCGCAAGACGGATGTAAAAGATTGTCAGTGGCTTCAGCATTACATACCTATGGATTGCTGACTGCTTCTTTCCGGCCCCAAGCAGAATCATCATCTTGCGGCGATATCTCCGCCATCGCGAAACGTTGGTGCAGGAAGCGGCCACCTGCATTCAACGGATCCAGAAAGCACTCACTGAAATGAACCTACAGCTGGCAAATGTGATCAGTGAGGCAACGCGGCAGGATTATCTACACGAGGTCCAGCACATGCGTGAATTGAGGACAGGTCTTGTCCATCGCTCAGTGCCGAAGCGCTTCGTGCCTATGGATTGCTCGCCGGCTCAGTGCCCCGTCGCTCGTACCAGCCGAGCACCCGCAGCGCCCGGAGCGTATTCCACCGGCTCGGCTGTCCTACCGATTCGTTGAACGGCAGAGCGATCGCCTCGGTGTACGAGGCATCTAGGAGCCACCGGCCGCCGAACTGCGGATTGTAGGCCTGTCGCCTGCTCTCGACCATGCGCACGGCCTCCTGCGTACGCGCGTCGGGCTGGACCCCGGCGTCCCGAAAGTAGTCGAGCGCACGGAGGACGTCGTAATGGTAGCGAGGCGGGAAAGCGAACTGCAGGAACTCCGGATTCGCGACCTCGCCGGTCGAGAGCCGCCGGAAGAGAGCGCGCCTGAGCAGATACTCCTCGCCACGCTTTCGGGCGGTCGCGATCTCCGGCACGATCTCCGAACTAGTCCCGACGGCGCGCTCGTACTCGAGCAGCCCCTCCAGCACGCAGATCGTGCTGTGGAACGACGAGCGCGTGCTCTGCGGAGCCTCGCAGTTCCAACCGCCGTCATCGAGTTGCTCACCGACAAGCCGGCGCGCAAGGCTCTCCGTCGGGCGTCCGAAATACGCGCCGAGCGCGAGCGTACCTCCGTTGATGCATGGTTCCACCTCCCCTTCGAAGAAAGGCTTCGCGCCGTGTTGCTTTTCCCATCGGAAACCCTCCTCAAGACGAGCGACCGTCGATTGAACCTCCGGTTCGGTGGGGTCGACGCCGGTCGCGCGCAGCAGGAGCAAGCTGTAGAGGGTCGGCAACCAGTCGGGGGCATCGGGCCGATGCCACGAGCCGTCTGCCCCTTGGCAGGCGAGAATTTCGGCGGCGATTCCTTCGCGCGGGACACGGGCGCGCTCCGCGACAATCTCGACCGGAGAGGCGTCGGTGAGATCGCGCATCGCCTGCCAGCGGATGGCTGGGTCCGCATCGAGCAGCCAATCATCGACCAGACAATCGGGGGTGTCCACGCCGAGATATTATCATCGGCGGCTCGGGCTTCTGGGCGGTACGGGTGAACGGCCCTACCCCTCCGGAACCAGCCCTTGAAGTCGGCGCACCAGACGCGGTTCGATTCGTTGGCGTGCGCCAGCGGCTGCGTGTACGGCTCGGTGCGGCGGCGCGTCTTGCCTGCAATCACCAGCCCCGCCCGTTTGACGATCTCCCCCATGGTGCTGGTTGCCGGCCACCGCCGCCCAGACTGATCCCGCTCCAGCACACGCTTCAACTTGCGCCGGCCCCAGCGCATGTGCGCCGGGCGCAGATCCAGCACTGCCTGCTCCACCTCGGCTGCCCTCTGGTTGGGGTGTTGCCGGGCTGCCCGGTCCAGTTCTGCCAGGCCCTTCAGCCCATACTGCCGGTAGCGGCGAAGCCATACATAGCCGGTGTCACGGCATATGCCCAACCGCGCACACCACTCGCTCATGGTCTGCTCATCGCGCTCATACTCAAAGATAAAGCCAAGCTTCTCGTCCATCCCACTGCTCGTTTTCCAGGGCATGAGGACGTTGTACGTCCTCACCCCTAAGTCGCAGTGTCGGAGATGAGCCCGGTCTATTTCGTCGGACATCCGCCGGTTTATACCCGGTGGAGTGATACCCCCACCCCCCTCTCCTGTTTTTCTTGCTGATTCCGTAATCGTTTGATATTGCTCGGCTTAAAGGGTACGTAGTTTTTAACTCATAGTCAGTAAAGTACTTATTGCTTCCTCATTGGTTCTAAAAGAGTTATTGGGATGACTTGCACTTATTTCAGGGCCTTGATTCGAGCTCATCTGTAATCGCCTGATTCTATTATCGCTCTCTTGAGAGCGTTTGATTCTAAAAGGGTTGCGGCAAGGCTACTCGCTGACACGAAAGCCCGGCTGCGCATGGCAGACGGGCCTTCTTGTCTCTATCTCTATTTATAGCTGGTTTGGGAAAATTCTCGGCCAAAGTTTTTTTGCGGATTGCCGCCCAATCGCTCTGAACTCGGGTCGGTGTCGAGCTTCCACATCTCATACTTTCCTCGCGCCCCTGTTGATTTCCAAGCGTCTTGACCCGACCGCTGGGTCAGAAATAGAGCGTGTCTTGCCGATG
>Ga0206878_10407_pt1 | contig 13340 bp, 13 predicted proteins | sample Alteio_BWOrgCont_8_FD_152621 | JGI IMG/M metagenome (GOLD analysis project Ga0206878, IMG submission 152621) | Enriched cells from forest soil in Barre Woods Harvard Forest LTER site, Petersham, Massachusetts, United States -... | ecosystem: Environmental > Terrestrial > Soil > Temperate forest >... | reverse complement strand
TGATGAACATCCAGATCAAGAACGGCGGCGAGAAGGAGGCTCTGCAGATGCTGCATATGCTGGCCACCAATCCGCACACGGCGCACTTCGTCTGCCAGAAGCTTGCCGTGCGATTTGTGAGCGATAATCCACCGCCGGCGCTGGTGGACCGCATGGCGGCGGTATTTCTGAAGACGCATGGCAATATACGCTCCGTGCTGGGATCGATGGTGACGTCGCGCGAGTTCTGGGCCGATGCGAACTATCACTCCAAGGTGAAGACGCCGCAGGATTATGTGGTCTCCGCCATACGCGCCAGCGGCGCCGACGTGCAGAGTGCAGGTGCGTTGATCACGGCGCTGACGCAGCTGGGCATGCCGCTCTACGGCCACCAGACGCCGGATGGATACAACATGAAGGCCGAGGCGTGGAACAGTACGTCGGCGCTGGTGGCGCGGCTGAACTTTGCGTTCGCTCTGGCGTCGAATCGGATCGCGGGTGTCTATACGGATTGGGATGCGGTGCTTGGGGCTGGCGCGGCGACGATGACGCCGGTGCAGAAGGAAGCCACGCTGGAGACGGACCTGCTGCATCTGCCTCTGGCGGATCGCACGCGGCAGACGATCCTGAAGAACATCTCCGGCAATACGCAGCAGGACCAGGCGTCGCTGCGGCAGCTGGTGACGCGGTATCAGCCGCGCGATCCGCTGAGCTTCTCTGCACAAGGCGCGGTTCCTGCTCCGCTCGATCCGCAGGCGGCGCTGGCTGCAGGATTTCTTATCGGCTCGCCGGACTTTCAACGGAGATAGGCAGCGGAGATAGCCAGCGGCGTTAGTTCTTGAGGTTTGAGATGGCGCGGCCGAGCGCGTTGCCGAGCCCGCCGGATCTGTCGTAGTACGGCCCTTGAACATCTTTGGTGGCGCGCTGGTGTTGTGCGTAGTACTCGGGGTCTGTGGCGAGCCTGCGAATATTCTCGACAAAGCTGTCGACGCTGTCGGTCTTGCATTTGATCACTGCGTCGCCGAGAACCTCCCATGCAGGCACGACGTCGCTCAGGATGGCTGGACGGCCGGCGAGGATGGATTCGGCTGCGACCATCGCGAGGCCTTCGAAGAAGCCTGAGGTCGTGGGCGCGATCATGGCGTGCGACCAGGCGAAGGTGGCCAGCGCAGTGGCTTCATCGGGAAAGCGGCCGGGGATATCCACGATAGAGCCGAGATTGCGTGTGGCCACCTGCTGCTTGAGCTCTTGCTCGGCTGAGCCGGAGCCGACGATCTTCCAGGCGAATTGCCCCGGCATCTCTTTCTCCAACTGCCCGGCCATGTCGAGGATCATGTAGACGCCTTTGTTCTCTTCCACGCGGCCGAGAAAGAGAATGCGAAAGGGACGTTCCGTATACGGCGGAACGGGCTTCACGCGGCTGAGGAAGTTGGGGTGATACTGCGGTATGAACTGAGTGCGCGGTCCCTTCGGCCTGCCACCGGCGACGGTCTCCACCTGGCGTGCGCACTCGGGCGAGATGGCGACCGTAGCTGCGGCGAAGTGGCGGAAGTAAAACCCATCCAGCTTGCGAAGGAATTTATCGCGGCCCCGCAGTGGCGGAAAGCCCATAGGCCACAGGCCGCTATAGATGACTGCGATGACCGGGATGCGAAAGAGCGCAAGCAGAGTGAAGACGATCCAATGGGTCGTGCCTGAATCCGCGATCACTACATCAGGCTTCTCGCGTAGCGCCGTCCTCACGATCGAAAGCCCATACATGGTGGTGCCGATGTGGTGCTTGATGCCGCCGGCGAAGAACAGCGGAGAGTTCGGACGATTCTCTACGGTGTGCGGTCCCACCTGCATTATGCCGGGCTGGTTATTCGACGAGATGAGATGGGCCACCGCGCCGCTCTCATTGCACCAGTCGAGAAACTGCTCCGTGAAGGAGAGGCTGATCTGGAAGGCAGGCAGCTTGCCGTCGCGCAGGTCGCGAAAGAGGCCGACGGCGTCTCCGGGGCCAACGGCATATAGGATCCGAGCGGAATCTGAAGCCGCTGCTGCGCGCATGTCCATAGTGCTCTGGTTCTCGTTGAAGTGGTACCCCATAGTACCGCTTCAACCCGATTTTTGAGGAGAGATTTAGAGGACGGAGGAGATGGCATGCCCGAGCACGGTACCGAGCCCTTGCGAAGCATCGTAGAACTGCGCTTGTGCATCTGCGGTGGCGCGCTGGCACTGGGCGTAGTACGCGGGGTCTGAGGCGAGTTTGCGGAAGGCTTCGACGAAGCTTTCCACGCTGTCGGTTTTGGCCTTGATCGCGGCGTGGCCGAGGACCTCCCACGCGGGGACGACGTCGCTGACGACGACGGGCCGGCCGGCGAGTATGGATTCGGCGGCGACCATAGGGAGGGCCTCGCAGAACTCCGAGGTGGTGGGCACGATCATGGCGTGAGCCCAGTTGAAGGTCTCGAGGGCTTTTGGTTCATCGGGGATGCGGCCTTCGAGCTGCACGGTGGTGAGATCGCGTTCTTTGACCTGACGCGTGAGCTCATCCGAAGCGGAGCCGGAGCCGACGATCCTCCAGGCGAAGTGGCCCGGCAGATCTTTCTCCAGGCGCTCGGCGATGGCAAGGATCAGAAAGACGCCCTTGTTCTCCTCGATGCGGCCGAGGAAGAGCGTGCGGAAGGGACGGCTCTGGTGAGGCGGCGGCGGGCTTACATGATCGAGAAAGCCGTGACGGTACTGGGCGCGGCATTGATAGATGGGGCCGTGCGGCTTCCCTGCTACTTTGCGCACCTGACGCTCGCATTCGGGAGAGACGGCGACCGTGGCTGCGGCGAAGTGGCGGAAGAAGAGGCCGTCCAGCGAGCGGAGGATGCGGTCGAGAGGGCGCTTTGGCGGAAAGCCCATGGGCCAGAGGGTGTTGTGGATGACGGCGATGACGGGGATGCGCCGCTTCCCCATGCGAACGAGCGTGAGCAGCGAGAGGATGATCCACTGGGTAGTGCCGGAGTCGACGATGACGACATCGGGACGCTCGCGAAGCGCCTGCGCGATGATCTTTAGACCGTAGAGCATCTCGCCGAGGTGGTGCTTCAGGCCGTGGCTATAGAAGACCCTCCCCTTTGGGCGATTTTCGACACGGTGGGGGCCGACCTGGAGCGCGTCCGGATGGGTGAACCAGGAGATGAGGTGGGCTTCGGCTCCGGCGGCGGTGCACCAGTCGACGAACTGCATGGAGAACGACATGCCGACCTGGAAAGCGGGCGGCTTGCCTGCGAGCAGGTCGCGGTACTGGCCGACGACGTCTCCGGGGCCGCAGGCGTAGAGGATCCGCAATGGTTTGGCCTTTTGATTCACCGCGGTTGGCATGATCTGGTGAAATCTCCCTGCTGCTCTTTTCATAGTATCGGCCAGGGCCGCCCACGAGATGGCTGCGAAGATTTGCACAAGGCATCAGCGGAGGCTCATCCGGTTAAAAGCGCGCGCAAAGCGCGCCATTCGCCATGCGCGCAGCATTTGACACTGGTCAGCGACGCTCCTAGAGTCGAAATTGGCGCGCACTCCGTTTAGAATGGCTTACATACCGATGCAGAGCACTCCCTACATCTGGAACTACCTACCGCTGGCGCTGCAGATCCTGTGCGCCATAGCGCTGGCTGGCGGTATGGCGGCTGCGTCGTTCCTGATCGGCAAGCACAAGAACTCGCGCACGAAGAACGATACGTACGAGTGCGGCATGGAGGCCATCGGCGATGCCCGTGGCCGTTTTTCTGTGCGCTTCTATATGGTGGCGATGCTCTTCATCCTGTTTGATGTGGAGGCGGTCTTCATGCTGCCGTGGGCGGTGATCTACCGCGACCTGCCGCGCATTACCGGCTCGCGCTTCTTCGGCTTCTGGGAGATGTTCGTCTATCTCGGCTTTGTGGCCGTCGGATTGTTTTACGTCTGGAAGAAGGGCGTGCTCGATTGGTCGACCGACAAGGGGGACCTCTAGTGGCGGCTTCCATTGGAATTGCAGCCTGTCTGGAGTGTTGTCCGGATAACGCGGCCCTGCTGGCGTTGAACGGCGTGCCCGGTCTGTTGGCGGACGCCAAGTTCGACCGCGAAGAGATGACGCTGACCGTCCCGCGCGAGAAGATCGTTGCGGCGTGCGAGGCCGTGAAGGTGGCGGGCTATAACTTTCTGGAAGATGTGACGTGCGTGGATTGGTATCCGTCGGAGCCGCGCTTTCAGATCACGTATCACATTCTTTCGCACGGATTGAAGCAGCGCGTGCGGCTGATCGCGATGGTTGCAGAGGCGGATGCGATGGGAAGCGCCATCGACAGCATCATCAACGTATGGCCATCGGCGAATTTTTACGAGCGCGAGATATTCGACCTCTTTGGTGTTCGCTTCAATCATCATCCGAATTTGATCCGCATCATGATGCCTGACGAGTGGGAAGGCCATCCGCTGCGCAAGGACTATCCGGTGGAGGGCTATCGCTAATGGCGCCCCTTACCGTCGACCCCGTGCTGCTGGACCCGAACCAGACGAACTCTTCCCTGAGTGACGTCATCAATGAGTCTGCGCGCCACAATGAAGTGAACGCGAACACCTCGAAGGACCAGACGATGGTCCTGAATATGGGGCCGCAGCATCCGTCGACGCATGGTGTTCTACGGTTGTTGCTGGAGATCGACGGCGAGACGGTAATCAAGTGCGCGCCGGATATCGGCTATCTGCACACCGGCATTGAGAAGACGTGCGAGGCGAAGTTCTATCAGCAGGTGGTTCCGCTGACCGATCGCATTGATTACCTGTGCCCGATGACGAACAATCTGGCGTACTGCCTGGCGGTGGAGAAGCTGATCGGCATGGAGATCCCGGAGCGCGCGGAGTATCTGCGCGTGATGCTGAATGAGCTGACGCGCATCCAGTCGCACCTGGTGTGGCTGGGCACGCACGCGCTGGACCTGGGCGCGCTGACGATGTTCCTCTACTGCTTCCGCGAGCGCGAGGAGCTGCTGCGCATCTTCGAGAATGTCAGCGGGCAGCGCATGATGACGAGCTACTTCCGCGTGGGCGGGCTTGCGTTGGAGCCGCCGATCGACTTCTACGCGCAGGTGCAGGCGTTCCTGAAGATGATGCCGTCGAAGATCGACGAGTACGAGAGCCTGTTGAGCGGCAACCCCATCTGGATCGGCCGCACGAAGGGCGTGGGCCATCTGACGGCGGAAGAGGCCATCGCGCTGGGCGTGACCGGGCCGCCGCTGCGGGCCTCGGGTGTGGATTGGGACCTGCGGCGGGACATGCCGTACTCCGGCTATGAGAAGTTCCAGTTCAAGGTGCCGGTCTCGAACGATGGTGATGTCTGGGCGCGGTACGTGGTCCGCCTGGACGAGATGCGCGAGTCGATCAAGATCGCGCAGCAGGCGCTGGACGGCCTGCCCGAGGGGGCGATTGCGGCGGATGCGCCGAAGATCGTGCTGCCCGAGCGCGAGAAGATGAAGACGCAGATGGAATCCCTCATCCATCACTTTAAAATCGTGACGGAAGGCTTTGCTGTGCCGGCGGGTCAGGTGTATCAGGCAGTGGAGTCGCCGAGGGGCGAGATGGGGTATTACGTGGTCTCGGATGGGACGGCGAAGCCTTACCGGGTACATATGCGGAATCCGTCGTTCGCGACTCTTCAGGCTTTAGAGACGATGTGCAAGGGCAAGCTGCTGGCGGATGTGGTGGCGGTGATCGGTTCGATCGATATTGTGCTGGGGGAGATAGACCGTTAATTAGGAGAAGGGGCTCGCATTGCAGGATATCCAGACCGAGTTCAACACGCTGGTACGGCAGGAGCTTTGGAAGTCATTCATTGGCCTGCTGCGCTCGCACCTGGCGGCGCTGGAGGTAACGGGACGGTTGAACGGCGTACGGATCCATGAGTCGCCGGATGAGTTGGAAGTGGTAGTACGCACGGCGTCCGCGATCTTGACGGTGCGGTTCGATGCGGAGAGTGGGATCGGGATCTGGACGGAGTACAAGGGCCACCAGAGGTTGGGAAGCTGGACGCTATCGACCGGCGGGGATTTTGCAGTGGATGAGCAGATGATGGATATGGAGTACGCCGTGGAGCACTTTGCGGCGAAGTTGGTGGATTAGGAAACGATGAGCACAACGATCAAAAAGACGATCTTTTCGCCGGAGCTGGCTGCCCGCTTTGACAAGCTGGTGACGATCTATCCGCTCAAGCGCTCGGCGCTCATCCCCATGCTGCTCTATGCGCAGGATGAGATCGGTTATGTCTCCGACCCGGCGATCCACGAGATCGCAGCGCGCATCGGCATCTTCGAACTGGATGTGCGCAATGTGCTCTCGTATTACTCGATGCTTCGGACCAAGCCTGCAGGCAAGTTCAATGTGCAGGTGTGCACCAATATCAGCTGCATGTTGCGTGGAGGCTACGAGATCCTGGACCACTGCAAGGCGAAGCTGGGCGTGGGGCATAAGGGCGTTACCCCGGACAAGATGTTCTCGCTGGAAGAGGTAGAGTGCATTGGGGCGTGTTGCTGGGCTCCGGCGATGCAGGTGAACTACGACTTCCACGAGAACCTGACACCGGCGAAGGTGGATGAAGTTCTGGAAACATATCGCGCTGGCCGCGGAAAGGATGTGCGCTAATGCCTCAACTTGCCACGCCGCATCCCGATGAAGTGAGAGTGCTTTCGCGCCGGTTCGGCCAGGGCGCAGCTGACATCGACAAGTACATCGAGCTGGACGGCTATAAGGCCGCGCGCATGGCCGCGGAAAAAGGGCCGGAGTGGATCATCAATGAGATGAAGGCCTCGGGTCTGCGCGGTCGCGGCGGTGCGGGCTTCCCCACCGGCAGAGCAAACAGCCCGATCCAGAAGAGTCCCATGCAGTGCCAGTACCACGCCGTCGTATCCAGCCATACCTGCCGCGTCTCCACCCGCCGCGCAAACAGCAGCACGCCAAGACACGCCGAGAGCCCCAATATCCCGACCGCAAGATGCGCCGCATGAAATCCGGTGAAGAGATTGAATGATGCGTGGCTCAAACTGGCATTCTGATACGCCGCCTCATACCCTCGCCGCATGCCGAGCTGCATCCACGCCGTCCACTGTCCCGCCAGAAAGAGAATGCCCAGCACCGCCGTCGCCAGCAGCCACGGCAAAGCCTGCCGCGCCGCCGGCTTGCCCAGGCCCAGCCACTCGTCCATCACATGCTGCTCGTGGAAGATGCTGCGCCGCGCCAGCTCCATCGTCACGCTGCTCAGCAGAAGCACCGCCGTATTCAGCCACAGGATCGATGGGATCGGGATCGCGTGCCATGTATTGACCACGATGCCGTGGTCGACGTGATACGCGCCCTTCTCCACAAGGAACACCACCACCAGCGAGAAGAAGAACATCGCATCACCGATGAGGAAGAAGATCAGCGCCGGCCGTGTCCGTCGCAGACGCTCGCCCGGCCCGCGTCCGCCCTTCCCATCCCAGCTCTCGCCGTCGCCGCCGCCACCCGTGCGCTTGCGATACGGCGGCTTGCCGCCCGAACCCGGCCCCTGCGGCGTGCGCGGCTTCTGCTCCTTCTTCTCGGGCGTGTAGACCGGCGGCGGTGGGGTCAGCGTTGGCATCTCTCTTTAAGACTACTCCGGTCCGTCAAGAGGTTGCTGCACTAACTGCTCCCACTGCGGGTACGAAAGACCCTCCTCGCCATACTCACACGGCCCGCGAACTACCCGCAGATCCTCGCCGGCAGGCGCCCACTCCAGCGTCGTCGCCTCCCACGGATTCTCCGGTGCAACCTCGCCGCTCCACGTGCTGCGCCATAGATTCACGAGAAAGAGCACCTGTGCGGCAATCAGTACGAAGGCAGAAACCGTCACATGGATCTGCATCGGCTGTAGCCGCGCCAGCAGAGCACCCGCAGGCCCCGGGATCCCCGTCAGCTGCGCGTACTGCCGCGGTTCACCCGCAAGCCCCGTCAGATGCATCGGCAAGAACGTCGAGTACGCCGCCACGATAGTCAGCCAGAAGTGCCAGCGCCCCAGCCGCTCATTCATCATCCGACCCGTCATCAGCGGGAACCAATAGTACGTCGCCCCAAAGAGCGAGAACACCCCGGCCATCGCCATGATCAGGTGAAAATGCGCCACTACGAAGAACGTATTGTGCAGATAGCTATCGAGTATCGGTTGCGCCAGGATCGGCCCCGTCAGTCCGCCCGCGATGAAGAACGAGACGAACCCCAGCATCCACAACATCGGCACCGGCCTCGGTTTCATTGCCGCAGGCGCGCGCCACACCGTCACCAGCCAGCTCATCACCTTGATCGCCGAGGGAAGCGCGATCGCCATCGTCGTCACCGCAAAGATGCTGCTGGCGAACGGATTCAGTCCAGCCACAAACATATGGTGGCCCCACAACAAAATCCCCAGCAGCCCGATCGCCAACGTCGTCGCGATCATCGTGCGATAGCCCGGCACGCGCCGCCGCGAGAAACCTGCCAGCAGCATCGACGCCAACCCCATCCCCGGCAGCACCGCGATGTAGACCACCGGATGCCCGAAGAACCAGAAGAGATGCAGCCACAGCAGCGGAGAGCCGTCATGTCCCCGCGCATTCACCAGCATGCCGTTGATCACGCCGCTCGCCGGAACAAAGAAGCTCGTCCCCGCATGCCGGTCGCAGAGCAGCAGGACAGCGGCGTCAAACAGCACGCTGAACGCCAGCACCGTCAGCAGCGCGCCCGTCAGCCACGACCACACCGTCAGCGGCAGCCGCCCCCACGTCATCCCCTCGCAGCGCTCGCAGATGATCGTCGTCAGCAGGCTCACGCCACCCAGCACCGCACCGACGCAGAAGAGCGCGATGCTCACCAGCCACAGATCCATCCCCATCGCCTGCCCCGGCCCCGCAGCCGCGATCGCCGAGAGCGGCGGATAGCTCGTCCAGCCCGAGATCGGCGCGCCGCCCGGCACAAATGCCGCCAGCAGCAGAACCACAAACGACGCCGCAATGATCCAGAACCCCGCCGCATGGATCCGTGGGAACGATAGCCGCTTCGCACCGATCTGCGCCGGAGCGATCAGACATGCAAACCCCATCTGCGGCGCAACCGTCAACACGAAGAAGATCATCATCGTGCCGTGCATCGTCAGCAGCGCAAGATACTCCTCCGGCTTCATCACACCCCAGAAGGGGAGCCGTGCGTTAGGCCACGCCAGGTGGATACGCATGAACATCGAAAGGATCGTTCCAATGGCCACGGCCTTCAACGCCAGCAGAAGATAGAGTCTCCCGACGACGCGGTAGTCCGTGGTGAAGACATTGCGCCTCCACCAGCTCCAGCTTGCGAGTGCCTCAGCGAGTCTCATGCGCCCTCGCCTTCTCTGCGAGCCAGGCATCGAACTCGCTCTGCGGCAGCACGCGCATCGTCGCCTGCATGCGGTAGTGCCCCAGCCCGCACAACTGCGAGCAGAGGATCGCATACGTCCCCGGCTTTGCCGGCGTGAAGTGCACATGCAGCACCGAACCCGGCACCGCATTCTGCTTCAGCCGCATCTCCGGCACAAAGAACCCATGCATCACGTCGAGCGACCGCAACCTCAGATCGACCTCACGCCCCGCAGGCAGCACAAGCTCACTGCTCACCACATCATCCGCGCCATGCGCATCCGCCGGATCGATCCCCAGCGGATTACCACCGCCAGCATCCACCAGCGCCGCACGCGTCTCGCCGAAGGCCGCATCCGTTCCCGGATAGCGGAAGTACCACGCAAACTGCACGCCGGTCACCTCCACCTGCATCGCACTCGGGTCCGCACCAGCAATGCGCGCATCCGCCCACAGTCCCTCCGACTTCACCGTCAGCCACGTAAACAGAACCGTCAGCACAACCAGCGGCACGATCTTCCATACGAGCGGGATCTCCCGCAGCTTTTTCCCGCGCAGCAACAATCCGGCGAAGAGAAGAACATGCGCCAGCACCAGCAGCGCCAGCGCGATCCATAGATTGAGGAGGAGTTGATGGTCCAGCGCAGGTCCATGCAGCGCAGCATCCTGCGGCAGCCACCACTGTGCAGCCATCGCCAGATTTTGCATTGCGCTCATGCGAACATCTTACTTTCTTTCAATTTTGAAGGTGTCATTCTGAGCGCGCACCCGGGGTCCCCGGCGAACGAATTTGTTCGCTGGGGTGGCTAAGCGAAGAACCCCGACGCTATATCTCAGCCCACACAGTTCCAGGCTTTCTAACCGCAAAGCGAATGCTTTATCTTCATCGCAGCGATTAAGCCAGCTTGCCAGCTTTATGCGCCCGCACAAGATCCACGAACATCTGGTGCACCCGCGTATCAGCCGACATCTCCGGATGAAACGTCGCCGCCATCAGATGCCCTTCGCGCACCAGCACCGGATCGCCATCGCGCGTGGCCAGTACCTCAACGTCCGCCGCTGCCTGCGCGATCCGCGGCGCGCGGATGAAGACCATCTCCAGCGGCCCGCCGGGCAGGGAAGTCTCTTCCTTCAGGATCACCGACTCGTTCTGCCGCCCGTAAGCATTCCGCTCCACCGTCACATCCAGCACACCCAGACTCTTCTGCGCCGGCCTCTGCACATCTTTCGCGAGAAGAATGCACCCCGCACACGTGCCGAACGCCGGCTTCGTCTGTACGAACTTTTCTAACTGCGCGAAAAAGTCATCGCGTTCAAGAAATTTCAGGATAGTAGTCGACTCACCGCCGGGAATAATGATGCCGTCAAGCCCTGCCAACTCCTCCGGCTTACGCACCTCAACCGCCTGCGCACCCACAGCCTCCAGCGCAGCCGCATGAGCCGCGAAGTTGCCCTGGATGGCGAGTACGCCGATGCGAATCTTCAAAAGAGAATCAGGCATTACTGAACAACACCGCCACTACGATTGGCAATCGTACAAACATGCAGAGCGGCATCAGCCGCCGTTTTGTCGGAAGCACTGGCATAAGCTTTCCCATCATCATGTTGTATCCACCAGCCCATTCCAGCTGCGGGATCTGGCTGCATGGATTGAGGATTTCGACTGTAATAGGTTTCCAAAAACCAGTAAGGCTTCGGAGGATTTAACTTCATCTGTAAAGTAAGCCCTTTACAAGCTGGTTCAAGAGCGAAAGCCGTAGCAAAATCATTCGTTACATCTTTGTCATCTTGAAGATCAGCATTGCCCAGCCAAATTACTGTTCGATCTTTAGATTTGTCATGGCAAGACGTTAGACCTATGGCGATCGAACCAACCATACCGAGAAGCACGGCTATCTCAACATATGCAAAGATTCGCCTTACCTTCCCAATCATTTAGACCTTTCAGTTCAATTACCGCGCGTCTGGAGAAGGTCGCGCTCTTCGATCGCAGCCGCCGCCAGACCCTTCATCGTTCCGGTCACAGCCTCGCTGGCCTCGGCCAGAATCTTCGCATCCTTATAGTGAGTCGTTGCGATCACGATCGCCTTCGCCCGCGAGACCGCCTCAGCCCGCTCCACCTTGTTGTGTTCCACGTCCAGCGGAGTCGCCCGTTCCTTCATGAAGATGCCTGACCCGACAAACACCGCCTCCGCGCCCAGCTGCATCATCAGAGCAGCGTCCGCCGGTGTGGCAATCCCGCCCGCCGAGAAGTTCGGCACCGGCAGCTTGCCCGTCGCAGCCACCATCTTGATCAGCTCGTACGGCGCGCCATGCACCTTCGCCGCGTTGTAGAGCTCTTCGTCGCTCAGCACGGTGAGAGCCTTCATCTCGCGTACGATCTGCCGCATGTGCTGCACGGCATGAACCACGTCACCCGTACCCGCTTCACCTTTAGTCCGGATCATCGCTGCGCCCTCGGCAATGCGCCGCAGAGCCTCGCCCAGGTTCCGCGCGCCGCAGACGAACGGCGTCGTGAACGCGTGCTTGTCGATGTGGTAGACCTCGTCCGCCGGCGTCAGCACTTCGCTCTCGTCGATGAAGTCCACGCCGAGCTGCTGCAGCACCTGCGCCTCGGCAAAGTGGCCGATGCGCGCCTTCGCCATCACCGGGATCGACACGGTGGCCATGATCTCTTTAATAAGCTTCGGATTCGCCATGCGGGCCACGCCGCCCTCGGCGCGGATCATCGCCGGCACGCGCTCCAGCGCCATCACCGAGGTCGCGCCCGCCTCTTCCGCAATGCGCGCCTGCTCGACGTTCATCACATCCATGATGACGCCGCCCTTCAGCATCTCCGCCAGGCCGGTCTTCAGCCGCAGCGAGCCGCCGGCCGTGCTCTTGTTCCCGTTTTTACTGTGATCGCTCATCCAAATCCCCAATTCTTCAGAACTTCAAGTTTACCAGTTTCAGCGCGGGCGCGGCTTACTCGCAGCAGGAGCAGATACCGCCACCGGACAAGCCTCGCTCATCCGCGCCTTCGTGTGCTTCGCAAAGGCTGTCTCTGCATCGATCACGATGAAGAGTCCCTTGCCACTCACCAGCAGCTTTCCCGCGGCGTTGTGAATCTCGCTCTCCATAAAGATCTTCCGCCCATCCCGCTGTACAAGCCGTCCCGTCACCGTCAGCGGCTCGCCCAGCGGACACGGCCGCAGAAACTCGATCTCCATCTGCCGCGTCATCGCCACCACATCGTGGATCTTGTTCAGCTTGCCCATCGCCTCATCCAGCATCGTGGCGATGACGCCGCCATGCACATGCCCGGGAGGCCCCTCCCACCGCCGTGCCAGCTTCACCGTCGCCGTCGAGGTACCCGCCTCGCGATCGACCGCAAACTTCAGCTTCAACCCATGCTCATTCGCCGGCCCGCAGCCAAAGCAACGGTTATCGGACAGGGAAGCGCCGTCTTTCTTCACTTTACTCATCACATTTTCAAGTCTACGCCCTATGGAATGAGTGAGATGAATCCGGATTTTGATGCGGTACCCAGCTTTGTTCTCTCAACACTCTATTCATATCGCGTTCATCAAACTGCACACATGACGCAGCAATGATATCCACAGGTGAAAGCCGTCATGAAGCAACAGCCACAATCCGAAGCGATGCCGGTCATGTACGACACCCTCATCCTCTCCGACCTCCATCTCGGCTCCGAGATGAGCCGGGCCAAGGATGCCATTCGCCTGCTGCACTCCGTGGAGTACCGCCAGCTCATCCTCCTCGGCGACATCTTCTCCGACCTCAACTTCAAACGCCTCACCGGCGACCATTGGAAGTTCTTGGGCGCACTCCGCAAGCTTTCTAATCCGAAACGCCAGGTCAACGTCGTCTGGATCGAAGGCAATCACGACGAAGGCCTCTCCAACATCATGTCGCACCTCGTCGGCATCCCCGTCTACCAGCGCTACGTGTGGGAGTACGGCGGCAAGCGCCACCTCGCCA
>Ga0206878_10406_pt1 | contig 13346 bp, 7 predicted proteins | sample Alteio_BWOrgCont_8_FD_152621 | JGI IMG/M metagenome (GOLD analysis project Ga0206878, IMG submission 152621) | Enriched cells from forest soil in Barre Woods Harvard Forest LTER site, Petersham, Massachusetts, United States -... | ecosystem: Environmental > Terrestrial > Soil > Temperate forest > O... | reverse complement strand
TTATCTTATAAAAGTGATATCTGGGCATCATATATTGAGACACACAAAAATGATCCTCAAAAAACACTACCACCCATCATTGATTTGCATTTTTACACCGGTTCAAGCCCGTATACCGGCCCTCTTTCTCTAGCCGATGTAGCAGGCGACAATGCTGACCTGATTCACCAGTGCCTCATCCAGCCGATGATTAATGTCTGGGCAGGCGCTATTACTGACGAACAGCTGAAAGACCACCCGTGGGCAGCAACCCTTGAGTTCATTATGAGTAACAGAAAAAATCCTGATCTACGTGAGGTTGTGAGAAAAATAGCGCCCAATATACGCTTATTTTATCTGGAAGATCAGAATCAGTTTGTGCTATCATTATATACATACATTGAAAATGTTTACTCATGTAACACACCAGTTGAAGATTTTGCACGTATTGCTGGTGAAGAAATTTCAAAACAAGCCGAGGAAGATATTATGACAATGGCCGAACGAATTATACATGAAGGAATGATCAAGGTTGCGCACAAGCTTCTCAAAAAAAAGTATGATGTAACGCTTGTTGCAGAAATTACCGATCTACCTATATCCGAATTAGAAAAGATCAAAAAAACACTACATTGATGTAGTGTTGGCGTTCAAATAGCTTCTAATAGTGCTTGAAATTTTGGGAAAGTATCAATTCAAGCACTCATCTTAATATTTAATGTTGATAAAACGCTAGGCTCTCTTTATAACCGCTCTTGGGCTAGTATCAGTAAATTGACGGAGGGGTGCATAGCTCTCGCTATCCCGTTCATACACCCAATACGAACATTATGGGATTTTATTAAAAATAAATCAATACGCTTATTATTAGAGTGTCTTTGAAATTAGAGTTGAATATCAAAATTAAGTAATCACACAAAAAAATGGGGCTTTCAAATGATGTTAGGTTTAGCAATACTCTTGGTTTTTGGACTGATAATTGGTGTCTCTGGAATACGGATATTACGCCCTACAGAACGAGGCCTTATTGAATTTCTTGGGAAATATAACCGATTTGCTACCCCTGGCTTAAACTGGATTATTCCATTTATTGAAAATTTGTACCGAGTGAATATCACCGAAATGCTGGTTGAAGCCGAACAACAAGAAATCATTACCAATGATAACTTAAATGCCATTGTTGACGCTCAAATATATTATAAAGTAAGGGCAACAGAGGATGATGTAAAAAATGCGATTTACAATGCCAATAATTACGCAAACCAAATCGTTAATCTGACAAGAACAACACTTCGAAATATTATTGGAACCATGACTCTGAAAGCCGCAAATAGTGAACGAAATAAAATTAATGCTGAACTTTTAAGAACGCTCGCGACAGAAACAAACAACTGGGGTTTGGATATCGTCCGTGCTGAGCTTAAAGAAATCAACCCACCTAAAGATGTTCAAGAAACGATGAATAAAGTGGTAAAAGCAGAAAATGAAAAAATAGCAGCGATTGATTTCGCTACCGCCACTGAAACGGCTGCTGATGGCCAGAAAAGAGCCGAAATCAAACGGGCTGAAGGCATCAAACAAGCACGCATCCTTGAAGCTGAGGGCGAAGCGCAAGCTATTAAAACAGTAAATGAGGCAGCAGAAAAATATTTTGTTGGCAATGCTCAGATACTAAGAAAATTGGAGTCCGTTGAAAAATCACTACAAAATAATGCAAAAATTGTGATACCAAATGGTTCGCAACTAATTAATATTATCAGTGAAATGGCCGGTGTTCTCCCTATAAAAGTCGATTGATTTTAAAAAATGGTGCCTTTGTTAGAGCAATAAAAGTAAATAGAGGAATGAAAAAAATTTTCTGGTTGTAAATCGGTGAGATTGAGCCAGAGCATGCCATGGGAATTGAGCGTTAATATAAATTAAAATAATTTACGAGACAGCATTCAATGTCAATCTTTAAAAAATTCATTAAATTTTACCAATCCTCTTCGGAAAATAGAACCCAGATCCATCTTTTTCTGGGCTTTGTGATCATCCGCGAGTATAAGAATTATAAAGCCCCTATTCCCCATTTTTCGAAAATACCGTGATCAAAAAACAGCCAAAACCAAGTCTCATTAAACCACGCCTGCCTGCGTTTTATCGCCATTCAACCCATGCCGCATGAAAAATCGACCCGATCCACCGGGTAAGACTGAATTTTCTGTGCGATTTGCGCTCATTCATAAACCCAAGATGACAACTTTTGTAGGGAGTCTTCAATTCGTAACTGAGCTTTCCATCCGGCAATCGCTCTAACCTGTGTGGGTACAGCAGGTCTCGCAGCGTCGAGGCTCAATTGAAGCTCCCAGCCACAATCAGCCCCATCAAAACGGCTTAACCATTTGATGGGGGAGTATGTCACCTAGGATTATATATTAGTATTTTTTTGATATGCGACATCGTCTCTTTCAGGCTCTGGCGGTTTGGCAGATAAGAATCCTCGGCGAAATCCGGAGAAAGCAGATCGAGAAATTGTATCTCTACCTGTTGTCGTTTTACGACATGAATTATAATTATTAATGTGTTCATCAACGATATTTTCAAGACGTGTTATATCTAAAGTTATATTTTTTCCAGAATCAATATACTCATCAGGAAAAACATTGCCGCATATGCGTCTAGCATTTTTAGTTACATCGTCTTTGATTGTATCCCATATGGCGCTGATACCATTACATTTTATTTGATTTAGAAGGTTTCTAACCCGAAAAATATCATTACTGGAACTCACAAACAATAATTTTTCAACCTGTTCTATAACAATACCGGGAAAATATTGCTCGTTGCATTTATGTATGTGAGCGGCTATATATTCAGGATCAGATGTTTGGGCAACTGCTTTATCAAGCACGCTATTCAATGGAGCAAATTCTTCCTTTACTTCCCGATAATTTTGGTCGAATGCGCTTTGCATCCCTTCAGGATCGTCTACCATCCTCAGCACAAGAGACTCAAATAATTTAATTTGTTGAAGCATGGGATCCTCTTCCATCCCCAAGCCGGCCATTTTGCCCATTTCTATTTTGTTTCTAGCCATGAATTAATTCCTTAACAGCCTGATTAAAAAAAACAGGAAGCTTAACCGAAATTAACATATAGTTAAACGGTTTTGTCGCAAAAGCTTTCGTGAGCGATGGTCGGATTTATTTTGGACGACCTTATGCTGCAAGACCGTAGAATTGTTCGAAAATAGTCATGTTATTTGATTTAGTGTGCTGATTTTTCCGCAACATATGATGCAACTCAATTCCTGACAAGGTTGCTTCAACGGAGTGGAAGGCCTTAAACCCTTTCATCCTGTTGGTGATTTTTTTCACAAATCGGTGGTCTTGCTCAATGATGTTATTGAGGTATTTGATTTGCCTTATCGTCATCTGCAAAGACAATCCGCCAAACATGCATAACAATGCCTGTGCTAAATTGATTGTGTTAACGCCAGCCTTATTGGCGCCACTTTTATCCATCGTGACCTTTTCAGGCAAGCCATTTGACTTGAAACTAATCATTAAGCACCACAGTCCGGTATAGATGATTTCAGTCTAGGCGTTGTACGGACTTTTTGAGACAAAACCGTCTACTTTTCTCCGACACTTTACTCAATTACTGCAATAAATCGCATTTCCACCCTACTCCGTGGGGTGGTTTGGATTATCAAAACCCGCTAAATTGCGCCTTTAAAAATCAATGAGCAAACTTTTGACGCCAATAACCGCGTTTCTGCTCCAATAAATAACTAAGGAACATTAGATATGACGATCAACATCGTAGGCATTCTCAAAGAGCTACTGCTGTTACAACTCTATAATAATGCATTATACCAATCCCCAAAATTTGATGCCCTACCTGCTATTAGACAAAAAGTAGCCGGAAAATCAAATGGTATTCTTATGCTGGCGCATTATTTAATACAAGAAAAGCAAGACTCTAACCACTATCATTTTACTGAAATAGATTTGGGCGCAGGCCCTCGAGAGTTACAGACAGAAGCCTCTGAGAAATTATATGGCGCTGTAAAATCAAACATTTTTTCTACGTTACTCTTTCCCAAAGCATAAGCCAATGAACGCTCTTCACAAAATATACATTCAGCATCGACTCTAACTTATAAAAAGGCGCCACACATGAATAATCAAGAAAACAGCAAAGACAGTATAGAACCTGAAATCAAAGAAGAATTGTTAATAATCAAAAACTTTTTTCCTTTTATTAAAGGCATGAAACAAGGTGTTATTAATAGCTTCGATCAATATATCGATGATATAGCGCATCCAGCCCATCAATACGGAGCCAGAATTGCGTTAGCGAAAGATTTTTATACGATATGGACCGCCTCAGAAACCGATCCATCGTATGGTGAGTCTATGAACCGTCTCACGAATATTGTAACCGATTATTATGACAAATATAAAATGTTACAAAGTGATGATGTTTATACACAAAGTTTTGTGAGAGGCCAGATTATTGCTGATTTACTTCTCCCCGAAATAAGATATGCAAGCAATAAAATAAAAGCATATATCAATACCATGACGGAAAATCACGAGAAATTTCTTTCATCAAAGGAATCTTCTAACATAAACGTTTGTCCGTCCGAAAATTACTTAGAGACCCTTCGCACACAAATAAAAAGAACAACGCATTCTAGCCTTTATGACAAGTTTGATGAGGTCATTTCACCAAGCATTAAAGAACCCGTCTCTAACAACCACCTTAATCCAAACCAGTTTCATGAGCATTTTGCTCACGCCACACAAAAAGATGCGCCATGGCAGAATACAGCAAAGCCCACGTCTAATGATAACGTTGATCCCAGCCATTTTCATGAGTACTTTGCTCAAGCCACTAAAAAGGAAACACCTTTGGACGATAAAACAACGAAAAAAGACACAATCAATTCATTGTTTACTCTGAAAACAAACAACTGGCCAACATTTCTCAATCAGTTTGATGCCAACACGAAAGAGACTATTCGTGATCAAGGCACTCCAGAACAACGCGAAACGATTCCTCTCATTGAACTATTGCAAACGCATCAACAAAAGTATCCTGATGGACTCCATTTTAAAGTAGTCGAAGAAATAAAAAAGAATAGCGAACTCAAAGCAATGAGTAAGAGCTGGCAAGAAACAGGATTTGTATGCGATCAGCTTGGGTCGGCTATAGGTAAAATGGGCAATCCAGACTTAGGCCGTGTATTCATTGGAGTAGGCGGAGCAATAACGTTTGCCAGTGGTGTTGTGGAACTGGCAGCGGGTTTTAGTATGGGAGGTGTTGGCCTTTTATTTACGGGTGCGAATATTCTTTTATCAGCTGCTTCGGATAATGATGAAGATGGCATGTCTCAGTATTTAGAGGCAATTTATGCCTCTATCCAACAAGTGATACAGATGCTGTCGCAGTTAATGGAATATTTGCAAAAAACACATAAGTCAATGTACGAATTTTGGTCTATTCACTTTCGACTATTGCATCTTGCTCTAGATAGACTCAGGAGTGACATTCAACAACTGAGTGTGCAAGAGAATTTTCATTATCTTCAAAATAAAGCAGGCATTGATCACATCATCGATACCCAGCATAGAGCTGTTTTGCTTTATTCAAAAGCACATGGAAAAAAACGCGCACATCCCATGACATCGTTGAGTCAAGAAAAATACAAAGACAACTTATCTAAATTATTAGGATTAATGAATGAAGCCTACCAGAAATATTTGTCTGGAGAAAGTCTGTATTACAACGCCAAAGTCACGGGAGCCACGTCAGCCGCATCAATAGAGATTCAAACGCTATTACAAAGTGGAAAAATTTATAAGTTTCTCGCGTTATCCTTTGCAGAAGAGCATTTGGGGGAAGATGTGAGTGCGCTCATGTTTGAACCAGGGTTGATGTTGGGCGCTTTTGAAGAGTATTTACGTTGGAAAATGGAGATCATCCATTGGGTAAAACAAGAAGCGCTTTTTAAATACGATGAAAATAACATTGAGTTCTCAGAAATTTTAGAGAAACTTCAGGCTTTTTTAAACGGTTACAAGAAATTACAACCCAATGCCCCGACCTATTTTGCACGTTCGCATGCAAAAGAGTTGGATGTCATTGAACAAATCAATCGGCTGTATGATTATCCTGATGAAATGACAGGCATTGTGAATGGGAACTATTTAACAACCCAGGATGATGTTTTTCATACTTTGCTAAAACCAGCGGAGTTTTCTGGACCAAAGAGCGAGCACCGTCATAATCCTAACCATCGTCACCTCGGCGAACATGCACCTCAGTCTATTAGGCAGTTAACCGTACTCCATGAGGGGAAAAATACCTATTCTATAAAAGAATACAAGGCATTATATGCATTCAATTATGCTAAGTTGGGGATAACTAAAGTGTTGTCGTGGCATAAAAAATTGGAGACACAAAAAACATTGTTTTCGGGGAAGTCATCATGCGCACTAAATCCTTATCCTTTGATGGAAGCTAACTTTAATGGAAACTCTTTTTCCATCACAGAAGTAACAGGCCATGAGTGGATGCAAGAATACGATTGGCATCATGGGTATATGGCTGCTGGAAGTAATGGTGCTGTTGGCGCAGGTCCTTGGCAACCTACCCGTGGCAAGGTTTGTGAGACCCGCCTCTCGGCCAATGGCAATCAAACGTTAGTCAATCACTTAAATAATTTTTTTAATACCGAGATTCAAAAAAAACAAGACATCATTAGGAGTAATTTTCAATCATGGTCCGATATTTTAACCTATGAATCCCTCAAACGGCGTCAAGCATGTGTTGCCTTTGGACTACAAATCACGGACTGTTATGCGATTCCTAAATTCATCATGAATTCTTCTGCTATCCGTGGCGCGTTTGACGATGAGCAGTCTAAAATCAGACATTATGAGGACAAATTACCACAGCCCGCAAGTGCCCTGATGCAACCGGGTCATTCAGTGGCTTTAGTTTATGTGCCTGAAGCAACGGTAGCCGCTTATGTGAATAGCGGTACGCTTTTCAATGAAACAAGCACGTTACTCAAAGGCTTAAGTGGCTGCGTTGGTTTTGTGGAAGGAAAAGCATCCTTTGTGGATATGCAAATATATTATGTCAATCAATGGAACCAAAGTGTCACCCACATCTCACAAGAAAACGCGCCGTCAATTGACATTTATAAGAAACTCTTGTTTCAAATAGGCAGACTATCGCTGCGTAAATACCATTCAATTCAGACAATAAACTCTGCCTATTTGTTAGCGTCCATCATTGCTGCAGCCAATTATCCTGCGGTAAGTTCTTTGTTTGATTATAAATTGTTATTGGAATCTACAAACAATGCTATTCAACAGATATTATTAAACGACGTGTCCTATAGCTCCAATTTTTTCAATCCAACAATTGCCAGAGTGGAGATGCTATTGACACAAGGTACTCAATTTTTAACGAAGCTCAAGACGAGTCATTTGACTTATGTTCAAGTAGAATCCCCTTCACCTCAAGCTTTAAATGAGTTGCGTAGCGAGATTCGTCAATTACGTGCTGATAACGTGCTATTACGTGAAGAAATGCTTAAGCAAGGTGTAGCTCATCAAACAACGCAGATGCAAATGCAGCAGCAGCTACAGAAGTTGCTTAATTTTTTCACTATTCCTGGCGCAGAAGCTTACTCTACTCCCGATCACAATGCTCTAATCTTGAAAAAAGCTGCTCGTCGCTCAGAATGGAATACATGTGATGTTTGGTCGAATCGATGGCTCGGTGATTTTTTACACTGTGACATACCAGAAAAAAAGACAGTTCGAATCGTTCAGAAGCTATCTGAAATGGCAATGCCTATTGAAGAAATCATTACACATCGATATGACAATTGTTACCCTTTATGGGATGGTGCTCAGGAACAATATTGTGTCGGTGAAAAATCACATTTTATTGAAATAAGACGAGACTACGGCCTCGAACGACTTGGGCAAACCGCTGTGTTGAGTGCCTTAACATCAGCAATTCCAGAGGCAGTCGGCGATGCATGTCACTTATATCATGGCATTTCTGAAAAACAAGCCAACGAAATTAAATTACTGATCAATTTATCTTTATTGTTGATGGTGGGGAGTTTTATGGATGATTTACCCAGTATTTTTGTTGCTTATTTCATTTCTTTTCTATTTAAAAAATCAGGGTATTGCTCAGAGGAACAAGCAAGAATTGCAGGCAATGTGGCTGCAGCGATGGTAATCACTAGTAAAAACGCGACAATACCCGAAAAAATAATGACGACTTCGGTTGGGCTACTATCCGCTCGGATTGGTTTATGGGCTGAAAAACGTGTTGTTACGTTTTTAGCTGAAAGGAATGAGCCTCACCCTAGCACGCTCAGGTAGTATTCACACAAACTTGGAGAAATATATGCCATTACGATTTCTATTAGGCACAATTACATTAGGGGCTGTTGACATTTGCCCTGTCGAAGCCCGACGATCCAAAATCCTGTTTTATAGCCTGATTATCGCTAACAATTTTAACTTCATTGGTTGCTACAAAGCGCCTATCCTCGTTAGGCTGCAAGTCAGGATGAGATACAAAAAGACGATAGTTTAATTACCCCTATGAAAATCACACCGAAGCCACCAGGAGGAAATTAAATGTCGTTCTTGTACGTGCTATACTTTGTGTAAGTTATGAACAAAAAGAGAGCCCATTAATGAAAGACGCGAAAGAAACGGCTAACATTATACCAAGCAAAAAAATCACTTCTCTTTCAGAGCTGCAAACCTCGCTGTCTAGCGTTTCTACCATGACAGAAAAAGATGCAATTTGGGCTTCGGTTCAAAACCCTCTCATATCAGAGCAAGCCGATGGGACCTATAACCTGACGTTCCTTTACCGAGGTGATTCAACAACGCAAAGCTTGAGTTTATGTAGTGCTATCATTGATCCTTATATGTCGGGGGAACCATTTCATAAAATTGATGACACTGATATCTGGCATTTAACAGTAAAAAATGTCTCCAATGATGCAAGAATAACGTATTTATATTTAGAAAAAGAATGGGGTGGTTTACTAAATCTATCTTCTGATTTTAGCGAAAAAGAACCACAATATAAGGATGTTTGTTCTTTATTTGATAGCCCGGTCTGCACTATCTTGTGTCGTGATGCACTTTATTATGCAGATAACGAAAATAAGCGTTTAAACAAGATAATATTAAAGGATGGCGACAGCGCGGATGATTTTTTACGGCTGAAAAATATAATATCAAATCAACCACCAGGTGTTATTCAATTAGCGGATGAAAAAACAGATAAGCTGATAACATCAGTAACACATCCTGAACGATATGCTAAACCCACGCATGATCCGCTCAATTCATATAAAATTGAGCCTCTTTATGAAGCTGGCGGCGTCCAATATATTGCAGAGCTTCCTCATGCGAAACCACAACCTTATGTGAATAGGGAAATATTATCCGATACCATGAAGCAGATTCGTGCTGAGAATCGATTGATAGAGAAAGAAATTGATTTTAGTCAGTCTGAAGATCTCTGCAACCGAGATCCTTATAAAGCAGATTCACGAATAGAAGGTCTGAGTGAGGAGCAACGTGAGTTTCGAAAAGTTACACAACAGGGAGAAACAAGAAAGTATTGGGTGCATTTACCCCCTAGCTACGATCCAAATCCTGAAACACCCTATAAGGTTTTGGTGCATCTTGATGGGGCAGAAACAATCAAGAGCATGCAGTTACCGGCTATAATGGAAGCCGCGCCAGTGGAAGTGAAGCCAACAATAACCATTTACGTTGACCAAGGTAACCGCGGTATTGAGTATGGTTGTGGCAAAGATGCTGAATTATTTGCTGATTTTCTGGCAAAAAAGTTTTTGCCAGACCTATGGGACAATTTTCCTGGTATGTCGAAAAAACCGGAAGATACCACCATCGCCGGATTCAGTATGGGAGGGAATGCGGCAACGCAGATAGGCACTAGGCATCCGGAGAGATTTGGTAACGTGATCAGCCAGTCAGGCGCGTTTTGGATGGGCGGCCCGGATCCTGTCAGTGATAAGTTGTTTAACCCAACTGAAGGATTACTGACAAAACTTGAACACCAAAATTACGCAAATAATTCAGCAAATCCAAATAATGAACATGAAAAAAAACAGTGCTTTTATTTGAATGCTGGAAAGCTGGAAACGGGATTAACCGCTTTAACGCCAGATGGCCAGCTATTACAATCACCAGATGGTGTTGCGCTTCTCACTGCAAATAGGAATTTTGAAAAATTTTTACAAAGCAAAGGAGTAGCCTGTAAACTTGAAGAATACTCTGGAGACCATTGTTTTGCACAATGGCAAAACGATTTGGTTGATGGTCTAATAAAAACTCGTCAAATGCACTCAGATATGACCATGACAATCGCACAAAAATTCATTAAAAACCTACAGGATGACGTAGTCAAGAAATCACTGCCTGAAAAATTTTGGGCAGATTATTCTAGCGGTGATCATACACCAACGTTTCAAAATGTTTTAGATAAATACGCTGAATATTATAATAATGAAAGTCTATCTGCAGCACAAAAAGACGAGATATCTAAAATATTTTGGGAACAGGTTAAAGATTTGGGTACCCCTATCATTGAAAAAAAATCCGATGGACAATCGGAGGTTTATTTTCTATTTCCCAGAGATAAATTGTTAGATGAAAAGGAAAATCCAGGTACAAAAAAAGAACTTTATCTTCAGGGTGATTTTCATGGTTATGGTTCTACGTTAGATAAGACACAGAAATTAGCACAACTACCCGGTACAGATGTCATGTATCGTAGTAACACCATGCCGAAAGATGCGCTGGTAACCTATTATTATGTACAACTGGATTCTGAGCACGGTAATAAAGCAGCCACACACTTTTATGGAGATGTTGCCTATCAACCACCTTCATTTTTTCCTGTAAAACCCGGTGTATTGCCGGCTGATAAGCCACCAGAAAAAACACGAGAAGAATTAGAAGCAGCTAGCGCATTATTCTTTGGCTCCGGTAGTGTACTAAAAGATGAATTTAGTAAATATCACAAAATTTATGACCCTCAATCCAGCTTTTTCTGCGCGGATCCAGATAAAGATATATCATATCTACGTTTACCCATTGAAGATAAAGCTGGCTCTAATTTGGGAAAATTTTTCTCTGATCTGGAAAAAAAAGCGCGAGTTTCTCTTGTCAGTGTAGATGAGCAGGTTGCGGCTCCTTCTAATCTAGCGGATCTTTCCAAAATATCTCGCTCTATACAAGTTTTTGCACCTCCGGGTGATAGTGACATCGAACAAGTTGTTATCATTAATGATGGTAAATATTATCAATTAGGTAATACCGTTGAGCGTCTTGATAAGTTACTTAGTAAAAATACAGCTGTAATTTTTATTACACCAGAACAAGGCATAGAAGATGAAGCGATAAAGAAGGGTGTTAAATTTGAACCCGCAGATACATTACCTGGAATGGGCGCAAGGACAGTTGACCTTAAATATAGAGTTGATGAATACGCAGCTTTTATTCATAACAAATTACTGCCAGCGTTAGTGGATCGTGGAATAAAAATACCAACTGATCCTGAAAAAATAGTATTGGTAGGCTCCAGTTTAAGTGGAACTGCCAGTATTTATATGGGGATAACTTATCCTAAATGGTTTGGCAAGGTAGTAGCACAATCCCCATCAATAAATAATAGAGGGAAACTTGAAAAAATTATCGCCGAAGGGAAAAAACCACCGCCACCAGAAATTTTTCTTAGCTGTGGCGAATTTGAAAGCCCAAAATACGCCAAGAATCTAAATATTCCTTTTGCTGAAGAATTAGCAAAGCGCTTGGGTATCGAATTACACAGATACTACCACGGCCATCAGATGGAAGGGTGGAGTGCTCAATTAGAAGAATCTCTACCGGCACTTGGTCTTGGCATTGAAGCCAGTCGAACCTTAAATACAACTGCTATTTTAACATCAGTAAAAAGTACAGAAATTAGACCTCCGTATGAGATACAACATGCAGATGTTACGACAGCAAAAACTGGAGCAGAGGATTCCAGACAAACACAGACACTGTCCCCAGAGGTTGCTCGAGAAATACGTCAACGATATAGAGGGGCTTTAGAAAACTTCAAAATTGATGCACCAGCATCTACAGCAGCTATTGAAGGAGATGTGGCAGCAGAGGAGGAGCATAGAACGCCCTCTCCTTTTCAAATTACGCCAAAACCTTCAGGCGAATGATGCCTTAATGATTATGTATTCTATTCTTGTCTCTGCATAGCCAATAATTTAGCAAAAAATCCATTTTTTTCCTGTAATTCAGCAACAGAGCCATCCTCAATAATTTTACCATCATCAAAAAACAGGATTCTATCCATAGACATGATGGTTGAAAGCCGATGCGCAATAACAATTACTGTTTTGTCTGTCATCACGGCATGTAACGCATCTTGAATTTCTTTTTCAGTGACAGAGTCCAATGCAGAGGTGGCTTCGTCCAAAATTAAAATAGACGCATTTTTCAGGATGGCGCGAGCAATGGCGATTCGTTGTCGCTGGCCGCCAGAGAGCATAATGCCTCTTTCACCTACCATGGACTGATATCCCTCAGGTAGCTGCATGATAAACTCATGGCATTTTGCCAGTTTGGCAGCTACGAACACAGCCTCATCAGTCGCCTTTGTATCACCATATCGAATATTATCCATCAGGCTTCGATGAAACAATTCAGTTTGTTGAGGAATGAGAGCCATGTTTCTCATTAAGCTGTCACGAGCAACAGAGCAGCATTGTCACGATCCTGAATATCATGCGGAACAATGATGACATTCAATGCTTGCTGGCATTTCCCAATGTCTTTGGATAAATTCGGCATGGCTTGTGTTAGGCCATTCACCATATACCATATTCACGATAGTGATGGATAATCCCAAAATAAATGCAAAATCACCAACTGTAATCGATCCCTGCATTCTGAAGTAGATCAATCCCGCCATCAACAAAGTAATGAGCAATGTAAAAATCATGTTTGAACAAAAATCGGTGTATATGATTCGCCGTTGCAATAATTTATCCTGCGATCCAACACAATTAACGGCATCTTCAATGCGGGTTGCTTCAAATGAAGTATTCGAAAAAATCTTGGCATTTATTATGTTGGAAATACTATCGACCAGTTGCCCCGACAGCTGACTGTTCGCTTCTGAAAAGTCATGCGCTACAAGCGATGTTTTTTTAGCTAATTGATAACCATTCATGACATAGACAATAATCCCTATCAGTAACACAACAGCAAAATAAACATGCACTGTGGTTA
>Ga0206878_10403_pt1 | contig 13408 bp, 16 predicted proteins | sample Alteio_BWOrgCont_8_FD_152621 | JGI IMG/M metagenome (GOLD analysis project Ga0206878, IMG submission 152621) | Enriched cells from forest soil in Barre Woods Harvard Forest LTER site, Petersham, Massachusetts, United States -... | ecosystem: Environmental > Terrestrial > Soil > Temperate forest >... | reverse complement strand
ATGGTTAATATCTTCATTGCCAGTCGACACCAGCGACAGATGTTTTTTCCACTGGTTGTTGAGAGATATGGTGCCCCAATCCTGGTAGGGATTTTTTCCCTGTGCAATCTGGTCTTTCACGCGCTCACAGGATTTCGTCGAAAGATTTAACTCATTATGGGCAGACAACAGTTTGTTATTCAGAAGATTGTAGGCGGTGGGATTCGCCTGGGCCAATAAGTACATGGGAAACTGTATCAGGCTGCCCGTAGCATTGACGATGATGCTTTTTTCCAGATTATCCACACTGTCGCGAATATCGTTAATGCTGTTCATAATAGACAGTGCCGGATTGAATGCACCGCAGCTTGGTCCCATACCCAGATTGGCACGTGAATCGAGCCGAAATGCTGAATTGTCTGAAACGGGTGGCAGGACAAAATCACTGGCACCGCCGATCTGGTAATACAGGCGGTTGTTATCATGACCGATGGGGATAATACCCGCATGAATACTGCAGGCATACAGCACCAGTATGCCTGAAAGTGTACTTTTAATGATTTTCATCAGGTTCTTCCGATATATTTGCCATGGCCATTTGCGCAGCCATGGTAATGTCTCCAGACAATCCAGACGTATGCACCTTCCCTGTTAAACATTTTAGGTGACCACGACTGATCGCTTCCCAAAATGTGGCAGGTATTTTGGGATATGGGATAAATCATTTGGAAATAGGTTTCCTTGCTGTTTTCGACAACAGGCGATGCCGTACAATGTTTGCCACAGGTGCCTGAAAGGTTTTTGTAGATATGACCATAACCAAATCTTTGGGTAACAAGATCTGCGGCCCGCTGCGCCACAACCGCTGCGGCTTTCATGTCATTGTCACTGACAACCTTACCTTCATGTGGATACAGCCCGCCCCAATTGGCAAGTCCTGTCCCGACATGATGGGCAATATTCAGGCCCAAAGCCGCGCCTTCTTCTGGAAGGGCAAGAGGTGGCAGGCCTCGCCATAGCACACTGTCCAAAAGAGACTGGTAATAGGGCCACCATGGCGTTGCTGTCGAACTCAAAAGCCCATGATGTGGAATCACAACCAGCGCCGGATTGCCTATCACATCAGCCTCTTTGAAAATCACACCCTGCTCATGCTGATCCTGAAAGCTGTGGTTGCCATATCCGACTTCCATACCTGTCAATCCTCTGACAATACTTTTCTGGACAGGTTCACCAATCCCATCCAGAATTTTATTGACTTCAAACCATGGATTCCCGCCGGGCTTGTTATATACCGTTACAACAAGATCAGGCAGGTAATGGCTGACAATCGGCGTTGTATTAATCCTGCCCCAACTTCCCAGCCACAGACAAAAATGCATGGAAATCTGGTAATGCAGGCAATTGGGCAAGGCTGCAACTGTGTCGGCGATGATCGTTGCGGAATTGATGGACGCGTTTGTCTGGCCTGATAATATTATCAGATTCAGAAAAATCAGTATTTTTTTCATATGAAATATCTGTATTGAGAACTGGCGGATCCCATTACAACAAGATCCGCCCGCACTCAAGTCTGGATTACAGGACTCAACGCTTGGAATAAATTTCTCTAGTACCGTTCGCTAGACCTTCCAAATCCATATGATTTGGAAGTCTGGGGTTCAGCAAATTTGCCTGTTTTAGCCAAATCTGCTTCCAATCGCCTGCACTTTTCTTTTAACTCACGCACTTCCCTTTCAAGGGACTGGCATTTTTCATTAAGCTCTGCTTTTGTCAGCTCTCTTTCCGGGGGATTTGCTCGATGCCCATAATCGACCGTATTTGAATCACAATTCTGCGGCTTATTATTTGGAAGTGATTTGGTAATTCTTTTCTGACTTGATTGCCCATACGCTTCCATACTCGAAATACAATGAAGACGTTCCTGTTCTTCTTTAGAGGGAGAGAAAATCTGACCGGGAAGTACTTCAGGCAGAATATATTTTTCATTTTCATCCATCACAAGAGAATTGACATATTCCTTTAAAACCCTTATCAAGCCAGTTATTTCAAACCTGTTAGTCGCTACATATGTTTCGTAAGGATAAGCATGAATCTCTTCAAATCTCGCAAGATCACTCTTGATTCTGGCTGCAATATCTTTAGTGTTTTCGATAGACCCCGCCATGCCAGCCAGACCAATGCGTCTCAGGAGCTTCATTCTTCTAATCAAATCAGGCGCAATATCTTCTTTTTCTGGAAATCCTGCAGACTTATCATAATACTCCAACGCTTTCGCAAACCATTTTTCCTGATTTGACTCGTCAAACTCGGCCATATATGAATACTTGTCACCTATACCTCTCATTATAGAATGCTCTGGGCCACACATTCCTTGCCGAAGTAGTGAAAGCTCGCAATCAATACCCTTAACATATGCTTCAATAATTTGTTCTTTTTTCATATAAATCTCATCCTTTCCATTTAAAAAAACAGAGACAAAGCCCTCTCGCAGACTGTGCAAGCATACCTAAACCTGTAGTTCAATTCAAAGCATTCATATGCTCATATTTTTTCCAAAGCGCAGCCCATTTTTTTCGCAATTACCTTCACCGTCTCAATCTCATCACACCCCTCCTCCCGCATGATCCTGGCCCGCTCATTCTTCTCGGTTTGCTCCGTCGCAGCCATTGCCAGATAAAGCCTCGGTGGCACATTCCTGAATAGCCCTTTGATTGTCGGGCTCAACAGAACACCTTCAGTATATTTGCCCTTCTCTTTTCTGGCAGACAGGAACAGCGCCCGTTCCTCTGCAGTCAGTGGTTTAAACCGCTCAATCTGGTCAATTTCATCAGGTGGCAGCGCAAGGCACAGCCAGTGCTCGAGCTGGGCCAGCATGCGCCTTGACCCGTCTGAAAAGTCTTTCAGGTTCTGCGTGGCTACACCCAGCCACAGCCCCAGCTTGCGACCCGTCTTGGCCACACGGGTCTGAATGTTCGCCAAAAGCTCAATCGATGTGAAAATGTGGTTTTCGTCGATGATGGTAAAAATGGGCCTTTCACCCCTCTGGTTCGCCTCTGCCAGGGTCTGGATGTAGTTCAGACAGCCTGCAAATGCAATCGAACGGTGCGCCTCGTATGACTCACGGGCAAACAGCCCAAAATCCACTATGGTCAGATCAGCATCCGTCCAGGGACTCCCATAAGCATTGAAAAACTGACTGGACATGGGGTCTCTGGTGAAATACCGCATGGCATCTGCCATCTCACGAATCCGGCGGATTTTCTCCGCCTCCCGCACCGGATCAAGCCTTGCAGCCTCGCGCTCAAATGCCTCAACAATATCACCAGCAATCATCTGCTCACGCCCTGAATCCCGGACATGATATGCCGCACCAATAATCGCATCCATAATCAGCATCCGGTCACTTCTGCGGATAAAATCCTCCTCCTTCCTTTCTCCCCCTGTGATCATAATCAGAGCCGCCAAAAGCATGTCTCCTAAAATATCTCTTTCCTCGTCATCAGAATCTACCTCTCCTGATTTTTCCATGAACTTCTGCCTGTGCTGAATCTGGATCGCTTCAATCTGATCAATGACCCTCAGACCATCTGCAAATGGATTCAGAGATACTGGCATTTTGGGATCAATTTTGATTTTGTTAACCTTCAATCCAAAAGATTTGCAATATTCCCCTAAAAGATCGAAAGATCCGCCTACATCAATGACAAACATGCGTGCTGCATATTTTGCCATCAATGACATGATCATATAACACAGCAAATTGGACTTTCCTGTGCCGCTTTCACCCAGCAGCAGAAAATGAGAATTTTTGGTTTTGTCTCTCATAAGATCATAAAACCACGGCTCCCCTCCCCTGTTGAAAAAGATCATGCCAGGATTCTGTGTTCCGGTACTCCGACCATAAAATGGTAAAATTCTGGCAATATCTGATAATAAAAAATACCTGGACCGCCATGTGTATTTTTTATCAAAGGAAAAGTCGTAGCACATGGGCAGATACCTGATCCACGCATCAATGGGAAACAACTGGTCATCCGTAATGACCCTGAAGCCGTTATTATTGAGAAGCACTTCTGCCTGTGACTCTTTTTGATCAAGATCCTCGAGAGAATCACCCCGCAAATACAGATTCATCACAACCGGCATCAGCTGATCACCATTGGCCATTGCATCGTCAGCCGCAGCAATCTGCTCTTTGACTTTCATCGCCTGCGCATGCCTGCCAACGGCAGAAGACTGGACAGTATTGAGATGCAGCTCTACTTCACTCGGCGCCTGCAGAACAACAGTCATGGCAAAAATACTGTTTTCAGACAAATGATCCATCAGATTGAATACGCGATCATCTGTATTTCGCTTTCTCTCCGCAGAAATATGGCCAATCTCGGGATTGACCGTCATGCTCTGCACAGTCATCACCCGATGCGGCAACCCATCAAGCAACCAGCCCTTTTCAAAGGATTCAGGCACACTGAAAAAAAGCTGTTCAGAAAAGTCAGATCCCACGGGCTTGCGCATATCAGATGCATCGTGCTTCCCAGGATTAAACCATTTGACCATCCATTGATAAAAATCAGCGCCATTCATTCGTTGAGCAGCAATTCCACATGCTGCAAGCTGCGCCATAAATTTTTCTGATATTCTCGCCATTTCTGTCAGTGCATTGACTCTGGTCTGCTGTTTTTTGTTCTGTGATTTTCGCCGATAGATGACAGCATAGACGCGCAATATGCCAGAGCGAAAATCAAGATTACAGACAGCATTATCATGGAAAATCCCGCCAGAACGGCTAACGTATTTGAAATGATCACGAACAGTCTCCAGATAATCTCTGGCCAGCGGCGTTGAAAGTGTCTCCTGTGGCCATGTACCCTCCACCTCCCTGTATACCTCAGCCAGATCAAATTCCTTCTGGGCATATACCTGCAAAATCCAAGGATTTTCTTTGTCAAAGGGAATGCTGTTAAGTATCGCATCCCCAATCGATTTGGCAATATCAGCCATCATTGCAGCAGGTCTGGCTTCACAGGGAAGCGGTGTGATTTTAAAGCAGCTTCCCAAACTCAGATTATCTTCCAGCAGGACACATTGATGCGCCTCGTTAAAATCCCTCCATGGAAGAAGATCAACAAGGGATGGATGCTGAGCATATGATCTTTCAACCTGGCTGCGTGATACCGGAAATTTCTTCATTGTCTCTGTCCATTCAATTCATCCGGCAACCCATAATGATCCTGACCATAAGCATTAAAGCACGTATAGTACCCAGGCACTGGCACCTGATCCCGGCCCGACACATGTGGAAACATATAGAGGGTGAGCTCAGGATTAGGTAATCTGTGAAAGATATTTCGCTCAGCCACTGGCACCCATTGTGGCTTCATAAAATGTCCTGAAGGCACGCTGTCATACACGACCTCCATGGATGGGCCTTTTTCTGGATCAATTTTCCCTGAAACTGAACTACAGGCCGCACAGTTAATCAGGATCAATATCATCAGTAATTTTGTCGACATGCGCATAGCTGATTTTCCTGCCTTCAGGATCGTAATCAATGGGGATCTCCTTCGCAAAATTCACGGCAATTTCCTGATACTTACCCTTGTCATCTGCAGGTGCAACATACACTGCATCAAAAGACTGTTCTTCCCGATCATGCCACCATTGTTGAACGCCTGTGGCCACTGATGACAAAGCATTGCCAGCAACATATTTTCCAATATCACCTGTCATCGCTGATGAGTTACCGAATAACGAGCTTCCCTGGGTTGTCTGGGATTGCGCAAAGGCATTCGCAGCCCCTGCCGCTGCACTGATTGTTGCATTTCCAGAAAGATACAGTGGCGCATTGGAAATCAGTCTGCCACGGATAAACGGATTGCCAAATTTGTCTGAAAGATACCCGAGGCTATTCTCTCTTGTAAAATGACCAATATTGTTGTCATTGGATGTCACTGATGAAATTGTGCCATCATCAAAAATAAACGTCAGGGAAGTGACCCAGCCCCGCACGCTCACCAGATTCAAATCTCCCTCACAATATCCACTGACGATCATTTGTGACAAATGCGGGATACGGAGCCCATTTGCAGCAAGGTTGTCATCCGAAATCACGATCTTGAATGGATAGGGGTCTGTCACTACACCCTTGACAGGGATCCGGCCAACGAGAGCAGTCATAAGCCGATCATGGACCGAGGTCGCATTTGCCGGAATCGTATACCAGGGAACAGGCTTCGCCCTCTCCATTTGTACCTGATCCCCTGAAAACCCATTAATATTTTTCAGTGAGGCAGCCAGCCCTGATGGCTGTTGATGTGACAAATCCTCCACAATCGAGATGGAACTGGTTGCGCTGCCTGAACCATCATCTGCACCAATATCTGGATGTTGCAAAAGATGCTGGATTTTCTCTTCAATCTGACTGATTTTTTCAGTCAATATGGCATTATCCCGTCTGTTTTCATCACGCGCCTGTCCAATCTGGCTGAGATTCTGTTTTTTTAAAAATTCATTTTCTTTGGCAACTTTCTGAATTGCCTTTCGGGTAACAGACAAATCAGCTGTCAGTGTATCCAAAGATTCTGCAGCGCTGTCATTTGCTGCGATGTTTTTGATTTTTTGAGGCTGTTTATCAGGATTGTGATTTCCTGAATGTTTCTCGTGGAACATTCCCACCAAAACAAAAATCAGCATCAAAATAATCACAGGTATTGCCGCGTACTTTAGCAGACTATTTGTTTTGTGCATTCCCATGACAAAGTGAGTCTCCGAATGTTTTGGTGGATACCAGAAACAGCATTGTGGTATCCAGCTGTTTCCTGCCCGCAGCTTTTAGTACAGTTCGCGGATACAGTGTTGCTGCCTGAAATGCACCACAAATATCTTTGGCTAAATTGATGAACACATGATGCGACAGCTTGTTACGCACTATCACTGCAGTGACATAGCGATCCCCTGAATACCAGGAACCTGCAGGCGAAGCAATTATCTTGTCACCACGCACAAGACCAGACACAAATCTGTCTGTGCGCACTGGAACTGCTGTCATGCTGGCATTGGCATCAATCAATCTGGCAGGCGCATAAAACTGCTGCCACGCAAAGCGAATCATTTCAATGATATTCGCACCAGCATGATGTCTGTTTTCATCTGCCTGATGATCGTCAGGAATATCTATTGTCACTTTTTTATTTGATGCCAGCTTATCAGTGACAAGATCAACAAGCATCACTTTGCCTGTCGATTTTTGTGTGACAAAAATTCTGGATTTTGAAAATGGTTTCAGCGCAGTCAGATAAAGAGAGCCATCATTGTTGAGCAATTTGATCTGATCTGTGGTTAATGCGTTTTTGACATCCACCGTGACAGAATCTGGAAAAACAACACGCCTTTCAAGATCAGGAGCAAGGTTGATGACCAGTGGATCGCCTTTCCAGATCAGGTGGGCAGATTCAGCGCTCGCACCCAGACTGAAAGTCGATAGAAAAATCACTGCAGCAACTTTTTTCATTCCAGACTGGCTCCATAATTATACGTGGGTACGTTCCCTTTCAGGCGCTGATCCGAATCCTGCCAGAGCGAGTCCATAGGGATTATTTTCATGGGATATGTTCACCCTTGTTACAATCAACGGATACAGGATTTCGACGTCTTTAACCACCTGATTATTCCGGGATTCAGTCAGTCGCATTCTGAGCCGTACTTCCCATGAGTTACTGCCAATTTTTCTGATATTGACCGGTTCATACGCGGCACCGCTTATTCCCTGAAGCGACCTGCTGCGCATCACCTGCCCTGTGGCCTTAAGTTCGGCAAACTCTTCCAGCAGATCTGCCCTGAAGCCTGGGGTTAAATATGACCAGTACGACCTGATGTTCTTCTGGTACTCATCCGCATCTTCGCCCGACCAATAATTGAGTTTCTGCCAGATTTCATACGTATAGCTGTATATCAATGACTCAGGTATCGCGCCAGCCTTGAGCGTTGCACCATTTTGGATATCTGGCGGAATATACACCGTCATGCGCGATGGTGCTGTGATCCATCCGACAAAGAAGCTTAGGCCCAACACAAACAGCATTGCAATGATGTATTTTTGCAGCCTGATGATATGCGCATCTGCGTCTTCCTTTTTCCAGACGTTTGCGACCCATCCCAGATATATATCACCAATGCTTTTCACAGACCCATTCTCCTGACAGACCATTCACCTCGACGCTGGACAAACCTGCATCTGACCATTCCATATCTGGAAAATCTCTGATGAATCAGGTGCCGGTAATATCCATAGGGCTTGCCCATCTTCATTTTTTGCAATTTCTGGATCAGAAATTTTGTTACAAAAAAGAAAAGCCCACTGGCAAGCAAATATCCCGGCCAAAAATATCCACACAAAATCCTGCTTACAATGGACAAAACCACTCCCATTGACACAAGGGTCACAACAGCTATGGTCACAATCTCACCCAGGGTACAATCCTGATACACCGGCATTTTGTGATTGATATGATTCAGCATGCTGGCTTATGGTTTTGGTGCGGTTGTGATCAGAGAATTACCGGCATAGAGCAATCCCAGACATACCGCCAGTGTAAATACCCCCACCAATGCCCATACAAAGAAATGGCTCAGTTTTTCCATTTTTTTGGCTTCCTGGTAGGCTGCCACAATTTCATATCCGACAAACAGGAATGCGAGGCCAGCCAGCAGGTAACAGCCATACCCCATGATGGTCAAACCATAGGAAATCAGCCCATTGGCATAATTGCCATCCTTGATGTTCAGCTCACCTGGCGGACGTGGCAAGTCTGCCATCGCGGGTAGGCATACAACCCACGAAAAAGCCCCCATAGCGATTTGTTTGCAACGGTTTATTGACATGATTATTTCCTATCTGACAAAAACAAGTGTTACGACAATCGCAACCAGAAAAAATACCCTGACATATTCAGTCATAAGCTCAAAGGGACTGACAGCCTGATGCTCACGATAAAATTTCAGCAGTTTCAACACACACCAGGCAGCCCACAGCAGAAATACTGACAATAGCCCAATCCTGATCAGCAGACTGAATTCCCCTGCTGAAATTCCTGCGCCACTTTCGAATGCGTCCAGTACACCCATCACAGATACTTCCGGAAATGTTTTACCGCCAGCATGACTGGAACTGCCGTCATGGCTGTGGCTATCAGCAGAAACTGCTGCCTGTTCAAGGCCACAGGCACTGCAAGCCATACCAGATACAGAACAGGCAAAAGCCACAGGATCAGTGACACCAGTCTGTGAAAAGTCAGGGCACTTTCACGATCGCCCCTGTACTTGCGAATATCTCTTTGAACCAGCCCATCCACCACAGCGACAAACACCATGATTGCAAGGAACAGCAATGATTTGATCAGCCAGAAGATGCGCATCAAAATAATCCAGGTAATTCCAATAATGATGGACAGCGCTCTGGATCCAGCTATTTTGTCAAACAGGGCATGCAGGCCTTTTGCAGCTTCATCTGGCCAGCACCTGTGCGTGTTTGGTGCTGGCCGAAGGCTTGCCATAAGGCCAGCCAGGTCAATACTGGTTTTTTCTGTCCCTTTCAGGATCATTTCGAGAGCAAACCATCCTTCCAGTATCACCCATGCCACAAGGGTCAGACCCAGAAGGTAAAAAATCATAAGCAATATTGATCCCATGGCAGTCGGATGCCGGCTGCCCGAAAAATGTTTTGCCGTATTATTCATGTTTTGGGATCGGCGTAAACGGTGTTATATCAAAGGACCTGATAGGCGGCTCTGATGCATATAATTTCTGGGCTGCAGCATGAAAAGCAGCATTGAATTTCAGTTCGCGGGCAAGACGGTCATGTTCCAGCCTTGCGGCAATTTCAGCAAATTGCTGCATTTCAACGTCATTTTTGGCAAAAATCCCCAACACTTCTGGGGGCGACAGTTTTTTGTAATATCGCCCCCATGGACCATTCATCAGTTGCAGATAGCGATCCCATTCGGTCTGATCAATATGCCACTCACGGGCATCATCACGGATGGTTTCGATGGATGAATTGTGAATCACAGAACTTGCGGGATCATCTGCAGAATACGCGGGCAGGGACAATAGCAGCAGCCCCGCCATGACACACCAGGATTTCATCGCCTGACCCGAGCCGTAGTGATTTTGACGATCTTGCCATTGCTCGAGAGCTCTACAGAGCCATCCTCATCTATTGCAGTCACCTTCCATCCGGCAAGACTTTCTCCAGGCATTAATGGCTGGACATGATTCTGATATTTGACGGACACGTAAAGCTGCCCTTCCATGTTGTCCACTGACACCACCTGCCATGGCAATGCATCTGCTTTCAGAAATTTTGAAGGTTTTGCTTCATTCGGTAACTTTTTATCAAGGGTGGCCATTTGTGAATCAATGTGCTGCCCCATTGCATCCAGCTGTGCAGCCAGTTTATCCATGTTTGACAGTTTCATGATCTCTGGCATTTTGTTTTCTATAGAGGCCAAATCTTTTTGAATATCTTCCAGTACTCCTGGCTCTCCGCTTCCCCCTGGGTTTGATGCAGCCAGTACAGCATCCAGCTTGTTCGAAAGTAGTGCATATTTTTCTCCGGTCATTTGATTACTGCGCTGAACATTGCGGTTCTCAGTCATGATCTGGGCAACCAAACAGCCACCCACCAACACACAGCCAATAACGGCAAGACACTGCTTCCGAGAAAAACGTTCACCCATCCCGCTCATGAGATTTCTCCAGTAATAAAAATAAAAAATGGAAATAAAAAAGCCAGCGCCGGAAATGGAGCTGGCCAGAAATGAAAAAGCCCGCTGGAAGCAGGCCTTTGTGACAACTATATCAGTATAGTGACTTTATACCAAAAACCTCTAGAGACTGTCAAGGGTTAATTTTTCGATATCACTCAGATCATACAAAAAGTTTTCAAGCTGTAGAGCTGATGCTACTTTAGCCCAAAGCATAGACAAACGTAGCATGCCGATGCCTTGGGTACATCACGACTATTTGCGATGTTGAGGACCTTGTTCTCGATTCAAATTCTTAAATTGATCCAATACATCACGATGTTCCAGGTATATAAAATTAACTGGATAATGATACTCAGATGCAGAAAGTTGATCGGAAAGTTGATCAACTTTCTTCTCTTGTTCATCTGAAAGGTTTGGTAGTTCCTGGGTATCACCATATTTATTTTTCATTTGATCAATAAAACACTTGCGATGACCATCAATAATTAACGCAGTGCCGAGATGCGATCCATTGCTATTAGTAAAACCTGCATAACGATTTAGTGTATCGCGTTCACTTGCAAGATAATCAAATGCATTTTTAGAAATAGCAGGATAGGATAATGACAACATTATTGTAAATCTTCTTCTCTGATTATCCTTATTTACTATCGAATCATGATCAATTAAAAACTTGGATATTCGATCTGTTGATATAAACTTATTAGCATTATTTGAATGAGAAAAAAGTCTGGACGTGGCATTAATAATATATCTAGACTGTCTACTGAGCATGCAATTCTCCTTTTAACGTGGTGATTTTGCTCTTACAAAAAGCAAATTTCGGCACATGATACAGACTCCCAAGCCTCGAATCTACATTTTTTGAGTCAGTTATACGTTAAAGCCATTCATCAGTAACTGTACATAAACACGGCACAATGAGTGCTATTTGATCTCGCTGGGATATTATCGTCTTTCACCAAACGCACTCATTCTCCCAGCCAACCAGTGTCGAGCCATTCCAATGCAAATCCTGAACTGCGCATAAGAGATGCCAATACTCGCTGCGCGCCTTGAGAGACTGCCATAGCCAAAGTATTGTTGTCGCAATGCAGCAGCCATATCTTTCCCGTAGGTAGCCATTTCAACCACCAGCGCCTCAATCTCCTCAGCTTCTTCATTCCACGGTATTGATCCCGGTCCTGTACATCGCGAAATAATCCCTTCGACTCTCATTCGATGTTCAGCCGTGCAACTGGGGTAACCCAGTCCATACCAGTTTCCTTCCCTGTACCATCTGCCCCAGTCATCCAGGCGCCGGTCCAGATAACGCATAAAACTTTCACTCATGATATTTTCTCCCATTCCGATATTCTGCCAGAATGTCTTCGTATCCCTCTTCTGCCTCATACAGCGCAGCCTCGCCCAGTTGTGGATCACCCACAGTCCGATAGTGCAAACGGCAATACCACCGCTCACTTGCATGCACCGCTGGACTGATTGTTCCGGGAAGAGGACAGCGTCTTTCACCTGGCCGGTAGACGCAGCGATGATCAGCTGCTGATTTTTTTGGACTGTCTGGTTTTTGCCATCCACATGAACAGCGTGTCACCTGGGTAGACATGGGTGCGCCACATTCCGGGCATTTCACTGAAGCTTTCATCGAATGCCCTCCTCATGCTTTGGAAGGACCAGTTCGCCCATGTATTGTTCAAATTTGGTGGCATTGAAAAGCGTTGCCGGTCTCAGGTATTCAGACATTTTGGGATCGTTTTTCCATTCACGGGTTTTTTTGGCGATCACCTGACGACAATCCATAACCGTTGCGCCACTTTTGAACCGGGCAACAATCAGTTTCAGGTTGATATCCACTGGCCGATACGCTCTGCCAGTTTTTTCATTCAGAAACTCCAGAACGCTGATGGCTTCCATCCGTTCCTGGTTTTTTGAAGACGAAACAGCATGATCGTCAGGTTTACCTGACGAAGATTCTTTTTCCTGTTCCTGCTCCTGTTCCTGTTCCTGATTGGCGAAGCCCTTCGGGAAGGCTATACCAAAGGCTTCAGACAACGCCTGCTGGTACGAATCTGAACAACCCGAGATACAGGTCCTGATACAGTCGATCATTTCATTTTTCAGATCACATTCAGGGAGATAATCCAGATAGTTTCCCCAGGATCGCACCACATTGGGTGATTCTGGATGATTGTATTTCAGAAAATTGGGCAGCCAGATCATGCCGGCAACATGATCATATCGAACCATGTTTCTTTGCATGGCTTCTGAAAGAGCGCCTTCAAACTTCTCATGCGACCAGCGCAGTTCACTTGCAAGCCCCGCGATGGTTGCACGCATTGCACCAATGGGGGTCATATGCGGATGGGTCAATAGCTGAAAGAAAACCAGCTTGCCCTCATCAGTCAGCTCATTGAACTTCTGGTCATTCCACGTGCGGGTATCAATCTTTCGATAACGTGCCATTGCAATCTCCTGTTGTTGTAAAAAACAACAGAATGCTGGCAGTAACCTGACTCAAATGTGATGAGGATTCTCCCAGGGGGGAATTCCCTGCGGGGAATTCCCATCCGAATTTTCCCGGGTGAATATGCACCTCAAACTGGCCGGGCTTCGACCTTTGTCACTGGCAAGCCAGCTCGCACTAGTTAAAGGTACCT
>Ga0206878_10401_pt1 | contig 13619 bp, 15 predicted proteins | sample Alteio_BWOrgCont_8_FD_152621 | JGI IMG/M metagenome (GOLD analysis project Ga0206878, IMG submission 152621) | Enriched cells from forest soil in Barre Woods Harvard Forest LTER site, Petersham, Massachusetts, United States -... | ecosystem: Environmental > Terrestrial > Soil > Temperate forest >... | reverse complement strand
TTAAGTTTAAAAATTACATGCGTTCAACACAATCTTTTATCGACATATTAGTTGATTGAGTTGGATTAAGTGAACGGTTGATTGAGTCAATACTTTGCCCAAACGATATCATCCTGATCTGATTCAACCAACCCAATCTAACTTAATCAACTTAATCCAACTCATTCAACTTTTATTCAACTTCTTATTGGATTAATGAACTTTGATGCTACTTTTATAAAATATATTTAAATAAACCGAGTTAAGCTTATTAAATAACAGGCCAGTTGATTAATTATGATAAAACTGATATTAAAAACAACTATTTTAACCTTTATTGTTTGTTGTTTCGCCCTGGTGACACAGGCCCAGATAGGCTACGATTACTCGGAATATGAAATTGGGGCTGCGGCCGGTTTTAATTCGGTTTCGGGCGATGCGCAAACCAAAACCATTACGCCTACTGTTCATCTCAACTTAACTTATAATGCTACTCCGTTTGTAAATATCGTGTTCGAAGCACAGATGGGCCGCCTGGCGGGTGGCGATTCGCTCACGACCTCAAGCGGCAGGCAATTTACTGCCGACCTTACCTCGTTTCAATTAAGAGGGCAATTGCAATTGGGCGAAGTTTTGGATTATTCGCATAGCCAGTTCAACAACGCGCTTAAAAATTTTTATATAGCAACCGGCCTGGGGTATGCGGTAAGCCACATTACCGATATCAACAGGTTCTCCATAAAAACTCCGGGCCTTTATACCCCGGGTGTATTAAACAGCCAGGAACCTTTTATCCCGTTCCGTATAGGTTACGAGTTTAAAGTGTACAACAAGTATAAACAACCTGCTTTTAAGGTTGACCTTGGCTATGAATACAATCTTGTTTTAAGCGATAACCTCGACGGCTTTACCTCCGGCAGTCATTACGATGTGTACTCTCAATTTGTGATCGGTTTTAAATTTGCTTTTGGCGGATCAATCATTTCCTACCGTAAACAAATTCCTTATTAAGCAGTTGTTATTAGTAAGGAGTGAGTGGTGAATAGTGAGAAGGGACGTTGATAGAAGGTAAAATACTGTCGCCAGTTGACTGCTCACAACTAACTACTGACTATTCACCATACCAAATGACTAATCTATGAACAAAGACACATTTTACCCTGCCGACGATAATGAAAACGACGACAGGGACCGCACATTGAAAGATGAACTGGGCGAAACCATTGATAAGGAAAACCTTAACTACAATGCCGAGGACGACAGCTTTGAGTATGACGTAAAAAGCGACGACCCGGATTACCAGCACCCCGACCCATACAATACCTCGGTAAAGAACGGGGAAGATATGAATTCCACCTATGATGAGGCCAACCCCTATGATGCCACTGACGAATACATCCCTAATGAATCGCTGGAAACGGATGTTGACAAATTAGCGATGCATATTGATGACGGCGAAATTGTGGAACTTGACGCAACCGACAAGGCATTGAGCCATACACCGGAAGATGACCGCGATGATTTGGACGAGGAAGGGTATCCGAAGAATGACCGTTGAGGTTAAAGGTGAAGGGTTAAAGGCGAAAGGTAAGTCGGAAAGTCTGGAAGAAAAATTCGACGATCTTTAGTCGATTCCAATGTTTAATTTAATCATAATCTCCCGGTCAAAATAATCTGCACATCCGCACATCTGTAATTTGCACATCCGTAATCTGCACATCAATCCTTATCTTTGTCGCCAGTAACTGACAAATTTTATGCTTAAAGGATTTTTTAAGGTACCCGTACCTCAAAACGAGCCTGTATTAAACTATGGCCCGCGAAGTGTTGAACGTGCAACGCTAAAAAATATGGTGTCGGCATAAAATGTGCTACCATTACGCCCGATGAGGCCCGCGTAAAGGAGTTTAACCTAAAACAGATGTGGAAATCGCCAAACGGCACAATCCGTAATATTTTGGATGGTACCGTGTTCCGCGAGCCTATAGTTATGGCCAACGTTCCGCGTTTGGTGCCTAACTGGACCGCACCTATCTGCATAGGCCGTCATGCTTTTGGCGACCAGTACCGCGCAACAGATTTTTTGACAAAAGGAAAAGGTAAACTAACTATCACTTTCACCCCCGAAGACGGCGGAGCAGAGCAATCTTTCGAGGTTTTTAATTTTAAAGGCGATGGCGTTGCTTTGGCCATGTACAATACCGATGAATCGATAAAAGGATTTGCACGCGCCTGCTTTAACCAGGCCCTGTTAAAAAAATGGCCTTTATATCTTTCCACAAAAAACACCATACTTAAAAAATATGACGGCCGTTTTAAGGACATCTTCGAAGAAATTTATCAGAATGAATTTAAAATAGAGTTTGAAGCCAACCAGTTAACCTACGAGCACCGCCTGATTGACGATATGGTTGCATCGGCGTTGAAATGGCATGGTAACTTTGTATGGGCTTGTAAAAACTACGATGGCGACGTGCAGTCGGATACTGTTGCACAAGGTTTTGGATCATTAGGCTTAATGACATCAACCCTGGTAACCCCTGATGGCACAGTTATGGAAGCAGAAGCTGCCCACGGCACCGTAACCCGCCACTACCGCGACCACCAGGCCGGTAAACCTACATCAACCAACCCCATTGCATCCATATTTGCATGGACACGCGGTTTGGAATTCCGAGGTTTGTTAGACAACAACCAGGAGCTGATCAAGTTCTGCAAAACCCTGGAGCAGGTTTGTATTGAAACCGTTGAAAGCGGCAAAATGACAAAGGACCTTGCCATCACCATAAAACCAAAAGTTGAACACGGTACCGATTATTTATATACCGAAGAATTTTTGGAAGCGATAGATGAAAATCTGAAAGCTAAACTGGGGAAATAAAACATCTTGTATAACAACAAAAAAAGTCCGCATAGCTTTCTATATGGACTTTTTTTGTTGGTATTTAGCTATATTCGGATATGAAATTTACCTCAATAATCGAAAAAGGTGAAAATGGTTGGTTGGCCAGATAAAAGAAGTGCCTGCAGCGTTATCGCAAGGTAGAACTTTGGGAGACTTAAAAGTTAACCTGATCGACGCGGTGCGTTTGGTAACAGGGATCAAAGAAAAGATTTATATTTGCGTATGAGTTTAGAGCTAATTTCAGTAAAAGATACCCTGACTAAGCTAAAGCCAGAATTAGTGAAAAAATATCCTATTGCCTCAATAGGTTTATTTGGCTCGATTGTTCGCGACGATTTTACAGCGAATAGTGATGTTGATATCATCGTCGACTTTAATGGTAAAATTGGTATTGAGTTTATAACACTTGCCGACGAACTCGAAGAAATACTCAACCGTAAAGTCGACCTGGTTTCGCGGGGAGGAATTAAGCAAAGGTATCTTGATGTGATTGACCCTCAGATTGTTTATGTCTGAACGGCATCTCAGGCTCCTTTTAAAAGACATTCTTGATAGCGCTGAGAAGATCCGCGCCTATACCCAGTCTTTAACCTATAATGAATTTATCGAGGACAGTAAGACAGTTGATGCTGTTGTAAGAAACCTTGAAATTATCGGCGAAGCCTCTAATCGTTTACCCGGTGATTTAAAAGATACAACTCCGGAAATCGACTGGCATAAAATAAGGGGCTTAAGAAACAGGATAGTTCACGGATATTTCGGTATCAATTACGCAATCATCTGGAATATTGTTGAAGATTATCTGCCTGAATTAATTAATCAAATCAACAAACTTATTGACGAATACTAAGTTTGTAAAAAATAAATTCTACCATGCAACCACTCTATCCATTAAAATTCAAAACTATTTATAAAGACAAAATTTGGGGCGGGCAAAAAATAAAAACCTACCTGCATAAGGATTTTGGCTCCTTGCCAAACTGCGGCGAAACCTGGGAAATATCGGGTGTGAAATCGGATGTATCGGTAGTGGAAAATGGCGCATTGGAAGGGGAGTCGCTGGCTGATCTGCTGGAGAAATACCAGGGCGAACTGGTGGGCAAAAAGGTTTATGAGCATTTCGGGAATGTATTCCCGTTGCTGATAAAATTCATCGATGCTAACGAAGACCTGTCCATCCAGGTTCATCCGAACGACGAATTGGCAAAAAAGCGCCACAACTCTTTCGGGAAAACCGAGATGTGGTACGTGATAGAGGCCGACCCGGGCTCGACCCTGATAGCAGGCTTTAACAAGGAACTGACCCAACGGGAATATCTCGACAAATTTAACAGCGGCCATTTAACCGATATTTTAAATAAGGAAGATGTAAAGGCTGGTGACGTATTCTTTTTACCTGCCGGAAGGGTTCACACCATTGGCAAGGGCCTGCTGATAGCCGAAATACAGCAAACATCGGATATTACCTATCGCATTTATGATTTTGACCGTGTGGACGACAAAGGCAACAAGCGGGAACTGCATGTAGAAGAAGCCCTGGCCGCCATTGACTATAAACATTACCCCGAATACAAAACCGCCTATCAGCCGAAAAAAAACGAAACGGTAAAACTGGTAAGCTGCCCATACTTCACCACCAACCTGCTGGATTTTACCGAAAGCACCGAAAAAGACTATTCGAACCTTGATTCCTTTGTGATTTATGTTTGTATAGAAGGCGAATTCGCGGTGAAATTCGATGGCGGCAGCTACCCCGTAAAAATGGGCGATTGCATTTTGCTCCCGAAGAGTATTGATAAAGTGGAATTGGAAACAACTACAGGCTTTAAATTATTGGAAAGCTTTATTGGTGAGTTGTGAATGGTGAGTGTCGATGATAAGCCGTTGTACTCTACTGACCACCGACTCCTGACTTGACTACTCTCCACTCATCACTGCCCACTCACCACTCCTCACTCACTAAACCAGCCTTATCGTAAATTTCGTCCCCACATTTACGGTGCTATCCAGCTTAATGGTACCGCCGAGCGATTCAATCTGGTTGCGGGTAATAAACAGCCCGATACCTTTGGCATCGGCGTTTTGGTGGAAGGTTTTGTACATACCGAATACTTTATCTCCGTAACGGTCCATATCAATACCAATACCGTTATCCTCAAATATCATATAAATGTGGTTATGATCTTTTACCGTGCGGCAAGTGATTACCGGGGCCCTGTCGGGATGGCGGTACTTTAAGGAGTTGGTGAGCAGGTTTTGCATAATGCTCTCCAGGTAAGCCTCTATATAGTTGATCACCGGGGATTTTGTAAAATCGTACTCAATTTTGGCACCGGTGGCTTCTATATTACTTTGCAACGCTGATAGAACTGTTTTAAATACCTGCTCAAATTCAAGGGTTTTTCTGTCCTTATCAATTTCAGTATGTATTTTAACAATTTCGTTTAAGTGCTCTATGGTGGTTATCAGGCTGCCGCTGATCGATTTTATGTGCGCAAATACTTCTGTACGATCATCTGCGGATTCGCTTTCCTCGAACAGGTTAACCATAAATTGCAGGTTGCCGGTATGCGAACGCAGGTTATGCGAAACAATATAGGCGAAGTTTTGCAAACGCTTGTTCTGGTCGTTCAATAAGTTTATCGACGATTGCAGCGCAAGCCCTTTCTTTTTTATGTTGTCGATGTCCTGGAAAATGCCCCTTATTTTTATGCATTTGCCATAATCATCAATAATAGGCATCCCCTTGGCCCTAACCCAGAGCACATTGTTTTTGGCCGTACGGAACAAAAGCTCCATATCAAACGGTTTACAAAACTTAATGGCGTTATCGATAGCCTCGTTTAACAGCGGACGGTATTGCGGTTCGAAAAAGCTGATCGCTTCTTCAATGCTAAGGTTTAGCTGATCCGTCAGTTCGTAAATGTCAAAAGCTTCCTTCGATAGTGATAAGTTCATCGAAGCAACATCAATTTCAAAGCCGCTGACTTTGGCGATGGTGCCTGTTTCGTTAAAAAAGAAATCGTTTTGAGCCGAACGCAGCGATAATAGTTTTGCCTGGTGAATGTTTATCAGCGAGCCGGTAAACTTTGGCCCGTCGCCATTTTCCCATCTTTTGGTAACACTTTCAAACCATTGGTAGCCCATTGATTTGGTTAAGAGGCGAACCTGTACGGTATTGGTATTTTCAGGATTGCGGGCGTTTATCGCCTTCAGGAAAACCGGCCTGTCGTGGTGGTAAAGCAGTTGATCGAGAAAGAAGTTGTAGGAGCATTCTATCTCGCCGGGCTTATAACCCAGCACGGTATAAAACCCTGCCGACCATTTAACATCTTTGGTATTAATGTTAAACTCCCATATACCCGCATTGATATGATCAATTATATGAGCCAGATGGGATGCATCGTCATTATAAAAGTTTTTCCCTTCTTCAGTACTCATGTTAATGGTTGAATCATAGACGGTTTTACCAAGTGTCGCAGTCAGTTATAGAAAATTCTGTGCCAAACCCAAAACCTGTTACCGGGCAGGCATACCTCTTACGGAATTTAGCGCAAATGGTTGGCAATTATATGTAAATACAACTAAGGAGAGTAATTTTTGACTTTGAAACGGCAAAGTTTAATTATTGGTTAGTCGAGCGTTTCTTTTTAGTTCAATAAGCGCGTTTGAGGCTATCCACCTGGCGGGTTTGCATGGCTGCAATAAAATACGTTCTGCCGTTTCAATGGCACGTTCCCGCAGGTTATCGTTTCTTTTTCCTATTTGTCGCAAAGCCCAGTTAACTGCTTTCTTCACGAAATTCCGCCCGTCACAGGCCTCACGTTCAATAATTTGCAGAAAATTCATAAACACCAAATCGTCCGTCTGCTTTATGTGGACGGCATATTCGGCCATTAAAACAAACCCGGCACGTTTTGTAAATTCGCCTGCGCTCTCACTATATGCTAGCGCTTTTTCAACGGCGAAGGGCGTGCGGTCGAATAAATTACCGCAAACCTGGTCGCAAATATCCCACGAATTAAAGTCGTTCACCCAGCCGTCAAACTGCTTTTCGGTCACTTTAGCCGGGTCGTCAATAATGGAGGCCAGTATCCTGGCTTCGTGTAATCCGGTTTTCCATAAGGCCAGCGCCAACTCATGATCACGTTTTATAACCTTCGCCAGCTTCCTCAATTCGGGGATTGGAATACCCAACGCGCTGGTGTTTTCAATACCGAAACGCTTCATCCCCGCAAGGTAGGCTGGGTTCGATTTCTCCTTCAGGATAGCGATAACTTCGTCGGCGGTCATGGTGTTTTTGGCCGGAAAGATAGAAAAAAAAGACTTACGAAGTTTGTTAAACTTCGTAAGTCCCGACGCACAAACCTCCGCATTGCGAATTAAAAAAATCCGACATGGAAAATCCGAATTCCGAAATAATCATAAATTTCCTCTCAGCTCCTGCTCGCGCTCAATCGCTTCAAACAACGCCTTAAAATTACCTGCGCCGAATGATTTGGCGCCTTTGCGCTGAATGATCTCAAAAAACAAAGTGGGGCGGTCTTCAACTGGTTTGGTAAATATTTGCAGCAGGTAGCCTTCGTCATCCCTATCTACCAGTATGCCGAGTTTTTTCAGTGGCGCCAGGTCTTCGTCAATATGCCCTACCCGATCAAGCAGGTCATCGTAATAGGTTGTCGGCACTGTTAAAAATTCGATGCCGCGTTTTTGCAGCTCCGTTACGGTTTCAACAATATCATGCGTAGCCAGTGCAAGGTGCTGTACGCCTTCATCCTCATAAAATTCAAGATATTCTTCTATCTGCGACTTCTTTTTACCCTCGGCCGGCTCGTTGATAGGGAATTTTACATAGCCATTTCCGTTGCTCATCACTTTACTCATCAGCGCCGAATATTCGGTCGAGATCATTTTATCGTCAAACGTTAAAATATTCCTGAACCCCATTATCTCCTCGTAAAAATGCACCCACTCGTTCATCTTATGCCAGCCTACGTTGCCCACGCAATGGTCGATATATAGCAAGCCGGTGTTGGATGGTTTGTACCCGGTATCCTGCAATTTATAACCCGGCAAAAAAGGGCCGTTGTAGTTTTTCCGCTCTACAAAAAGGTGAACGGTTTCGCCATATAATTTTATCCCGCTGATGCGTACTTCGCCATGTTCGTCGGTAATGGTTTCCGGCTCGCGGTAAGGTACCGCACCTCGGCTGGTTGTTTGTTTAAAAGCATCGTAAGCATCATCAACCCACAGCGCCAAAACCTTCACGCCATCGCCATGTTTCTTAATATGATCGGTAATCGGATCATCAGACCTTAAGGGTGTGGTGAGCACCAAACGTATCTTTCCCTGCTGTAAAACGTACGATGCACTGTCGCGCACGCCCGTTTCCGGGCCGGCATACGCCAGGTCCTGGAAACCGAAAGCAGTTTTGTAATAATAGGCTGCCTGTTTGGCATTGCCGACATAAAATTCAACATGATCGGTACCGTTAAGAGGTAAAAAATCAGCGGTTTTTGTTAGAGTATCTATAGCTAATGTTTCCATTTTTTGGTTTTAAATTGGTGAGTTATTTAATTAGTGATTGGTTTTTGCATTCTGCCTTTTAGCTTTCGCCTTTCACCTTTCACCTCTTCTCATCCCGCCCAACTTTTATAATAATTTTCGTCCTCAATTTTAATGGCATCTTCGGTGAGCATCAGCGGCCTGAACGGGTCAATCATCACCGCCAGTTCATCAGTAGCTTCTTTGCCGATTGATTTTTCAACCGAGCCTGGATGCGGCCCGTGCGGGATACCACCGGGATGTAGCGTTATCTGCCCTTTAACAACGCTCTTGCGGCTCATAAAGTCACCATCTACGTAATACAATAGTTCGTCGCTGTCCACATTGCTGTGGTTGTATGGCGCCGGGATAGATAGCGGGTGATAATCGAACTTGCGCGGCACAAACGAACAGATCACAAAGTTATGCCCCTCAAAAGTTTGGTGCACTGGCGGCGGCTGGTGCAAGCGGCCGGTAATCGGCTCAAAATCATGAATAGAAAAGGCCCAGGGATAGTGAAAACCGTCCCAGCCGATGAAATCAAAAGGATGTGTTCCGTAGATGTAGGGATAGATGAGTCCTTGTTTTTTAATGAGTATTTTAAAATCGCCTTTTTCGTCGTGTGTTTCAAGGTCGCCTGGGCGTTTTATGTCGCGTTCGCAATACGGCGACTGTTCAGTGAGCTGCCCATAGGCATTGGTATAGCGTTTAGGCACACGGATGGGGCTAAAGCTTTCTACAATAAACAGGCGGTTATCGGTAGTATCAAACTCCATCTGGTAAATGGTGCCCCGCGGGATCACCAGGTAATCGCCATAGGCGAATTTTATATTACCATAGCCGGTTTTTAATGTTCCCCGGCCTTCGTGAATAAATACTACCTCGTCGGCCTGGCTGTTTTTATAAAAGTAATCCGTCATGGACTGCCTCGGGGCGGCCAGCGAGATATGCAGATCGCTATTAACCAGCACTGGCTTCCTGCTTTTTAAATAATCGTCTTCCGGCTCAATTTTAAAGCCGATCAAACTGGTATGTTTCAGGTGTTTTTCGCGGGCAATTTTTGGCTCAACGGAATAAGGCTCACCCAGTTCTTTTACGATTGTGGGCGGGTAGGCATGGTATACCAGCGAATACAGGCTCGAAAAGCCTTCGGTTGACACCAGTTCCTCGGCATATAAAGTACCATCGGGCTTACGGAATTGCGTATGCCGCTTTGGCGGGATCGACCCTAAAGTATGATAAACGGGCATGTTGTTGGTTTTGTTGGAATGTTTAAATGTTGTAAGGTTGGAAAGTTGTCAACCTAAACTATTCATTACAAATATTTAACAAGCGGAAAGGTTGAATAGTTTTAAAAGCCGGCGATCATAACAACATTACAACCTTCCAACTTTACAACCTTTCAACAAATTAGTATTGCGCCAAAACGATCTTAGCGAGCACAGCATCCCGGAACGAAGAGGCATCACTCATTGAAGTGAGCCCGAGGGAAAATAGAAAATGCTTTTGTATGCTCATAAATTGGTTTTGCAAAGCTATGCTGATTTAATGGAATATGCAAGGGCTTAAGTGAATGGTTGATTGAGTTGGATTAAGTTGATTGGGTTGGATCTTGTCACAATAAAAGGCCGTAAAGACGCAATATTTTGCGTCTTTACACGGAATAACGCGACCACCCGCATGTGTCCATTTTTCTTTTGGGCTTCCGGTCTTTCCGACTTTCGGACTAAATTCAACCCAATCAATAAAATTTCTTAAGTTTGAAAACCAACTAGCCAATAAACCCATGAAATTAGTATCCTACAAAACGGAAGACCGTGAACACCTCGGTGTTTTTATAAAAGGCCATATTTATAATTTAAACTCCTGCGATAAACTGCTGCCCGATAATATGAACGAATTTTTATGGGGTGGCGATGAATTGATGGAACGCGCGCAGCGCGTAAACAAATCCATCATTTCGGGCAAGAGGGAGGCTAAGCAGGAATTGTTTTTTGAATTGATGGCGCCGGTACCCCACCCGACATCGTGCCGCGACGGTTATGCTTTCAGGCAGCACGTGGAAACTGCCCGCCGTAACCGTGGAGCAGCCATGATACCGGAGTTTGACCAATATCCTATATTTTATTTCACCAACCACAACGCCATACAAGGCCCTGGCGAAATTGAATGTATGCCTGATCATTTCGAAAAACTCGATTTTGAACTGGAAGTGGCTGTAGTGCTCAATAAAAAGGCGCGAAATGTTAAAGCCGCTTATGCCGATAGCCTGATAGCGGGTTACATGATCATGAATGATATGAGCGCCCGCACCCTGCAAATGGAAGAAATGCTGCTGAACCTCGGCCCCGCAAAAGGCAAGGATTTTAGCACGGTGATCGGCCCCTGGCTGGTAACTCCTGATGAACTGGAAAACTATAGAGTATCGGCCAAACCGGGGCATACCGGCAACAGCTACAAACTCGAAATGAAATGTGTAGTGAATGGGGTAGAAGTTTCAAAAGGCAACATGGCCGATATGGAATGGACCTTTGCCGAAATTATTGAACGCTGCGCATACGGCTGCGATGTATTGCCGGGCGATGTAATAGGCTCGGGTACGGTAGGCACCGGTTGTTTCCTGGAACTGAACGGCACAGGATTACTGAACGATGCCGGCTATAAGCCACAATGGCTGCAGCCCGGCGACCTGGTTGAAATGGAAGTAACCGGCCTGGGTTTGCTGGGAAATATTATTGAACAGGCAGATAGCGATTTTTCGATTTTGGGCCTGAAGAAGTTGTAAAGTTTGAAGGTTGAAACGTTGCAAAGTTACTACGGAATCCAACATTTCAACTTTAAAACCTTTCAACTTTCCAACATTTTAACAAGTTGTAAAGTTTGAAGGTTGAAACGTTTCAAGGTTACTACGGGATTCAACATTTCAACTTTACAACCTTTCAACCTTCCAACATTTTAACAAAATGCTGACCATAAAACTATCTGATCTTTCGCCGGTTGAAATTCAAACTCACCTGAATACTGCCATCGGGCCAAGGCCGGTGTGCTTTGCCTCAACGATTGATGCGGCCGGCAATATCAACTTAAGCCCCTTCAGTTACTTTAACCTGTTTAGCGTAAACCCGCCTGTTTGTGTGTTTTCGCCATCGCGGAGAGTAAGGGATAATACTACCAAACATACCCTTGAAAATTTACTGGAAGTACCGGAATGCGTGATCAATATCGTGAATTACGATATGGTGCAGCAGGTTTCGCTTTCAAGCGTTGAATATGCCAAAGGGGTGAACGAATTTATAAAATCGGGGCTAACCATGCTGCCGTCTGATTTGGTTAGACCGCCACGGGTGGCTGAATCGCCGGTACAGTTTGAATGTGTGGTAAATGATGTTATTAAGCTGGGCACCGGCAATGGTGCCGGAAATTTGGTAATTGCCGAAATTAAGCTTATGCATATCAATGAAGCAATTTTAGACGATCAGGGAAAAATTGATCAGCAAAAAATCGACCTGGTGGCCCGCCTTGGCGGCGACTGGTATTGCCGGGTAACAAAGGATAATCTTTTTGAAGTAGCCAAGCCCAACAAAAATATAGGGATAGGGGTTGATCAGATTCCATTTGCTATCAGAAATTCAAAAATACTTACCGGCAACAACCTGGGTCAGTTGGGTAACGTCACCGCATTACCAAATGATGAGGATATTGATACTTTCGCCCAAACTCCAGAGATAAAAGAGCTATTAGATGCTACCATTGACAACAGCCAGGCACGCGAACTGCAGGTTCATTTAAAAGCTAAAGCGTTGCTTGACAAAGACAGGGTAGAGGACGCATGGAAGATATTACTATTGCTGTGATTTCACCGATTTTTAGTTTTTGTGATTTCACCGATTGTTGATGACACAGAAAATCAAACAATTCCCAACCTGGTCAATTCCTCTTTTAACTCTTTCGCTGATGTAAAATGTATTGATTTTATCCCAAGTTTTTCGGCAGCTAAAATATTGCGGTAATTGTCGTCAATAAAAAGGGCTTCTTCGGGTTTTACGTGGTACCGGTCAAGCAGTATATGGTAAAATTCCGGGGTGGGTTTCCGCATTTTTTCTGCGCCCGATACTACGATGCCATCAAACCAGTTTAAAAAGTCGAATTTGCTTTGCGCTATCGGAAACGTTTCTGCCGACCAGTTGGTAAGGGCGTATATTTTGTATTTGCCGCTTTCCTTTAATTCCTTGAATATTTCAACGGTATCCCAAAATGCATCGCCCAGCATTTCCTCCCAGCGCGAATAAAATGCCCTGATATTCGCCTCATGCTGCGGGAATTGCTGTACCAGTATCTCCGTTCCTTCCGATAGCGGGCGCCCTGCGTCCTGTTCTTCGTTCCAATCGGAAGTAGCAACGTTGGCGAGGAAGTGTTTTATATCTTCCTCATCCGAAAAAATGGTACGGTACATATAATGCGGGTTCCAGTCAATTAATACAGCGCCAAGGTCGAAAATGATGGTGTTGAGCATGGGTTAGTGTTTATGCCATTCCTCAATTGAGGCACTGGTTATTACAGAATCTTTATTGAATTGGATAACAAGGTTTTTTCCTGATATTGGGTCTATAGAATCAAATTCCTGTGAAAGTTCATAATCTGTTTTTGTCGTATCACCCAAATTAGAAGGTGAGCCTAATAATTGAAGCATTTGTTTATTGGTTAACCCGATTAATCTGTGGGTTTTTATCAAGTCTTCAGCCATTAAATCCCGGTCCGGGCCATCAAAACTGCCATACTGGTTCCAAATTTCCTTATTGAATTTCTCGCTTCTTGTAATATCATTGCAGCTGTAACAAAAAGTATTTAAGACAAGAAATATGATTATAAGCAGCAACCTATTGAGCATGGTTTAGTTTTTATACTTCCTAATCTTTTTAGGGTTTTGGCGATTATCAAAAAATACAAGCAACTCGATTTCTTTTTTTATTGGTTTTACCCGGTAAATGAGGGAAACTTCTTTGATAACAAGACCAATATAGGAGTGCTTTCGTTTGCCGGTCTGTTTTCCAATTAGAGGTTCTTCTTTTAATGTTTCAAGATATTCCTTTACCCGCTTCGTGAAATTTGTAATTTCTCTCTCTGTCCAATTTCGCCTCAAGTAGTCAATCCTGCCTTCAAAAGTTTTAAGCGCACTGGGAGACCAAATTAT
>Ga0206878_10086_pt1 | contig 13627 bp, 8 predicted proteins | sample Alteio_BWOrgCont_8_FD_152621 | JGI IMG/M metagenome (GOLD analysis project Ga0206878, IMG submission 152621) | Enriched cells from forest soil in Barre Woods Harvard Forest LTER site, Petersham, Massachusetts, United States -... | ecosystem: Environmental > Terrestrial > Soil > Temperate forest > O... | reverse complement strand
AACTGCCGTCCGCCTTAAGGCGGATATGAATCCTACGCTCTAACCATCTGAGCTACCCCGCCGGGTTTTTATTTTATATGGTTAATCATCTCAGAACTGCCGTCCGCCTTAAGGCGGATATGAATCCTGCGCTCTAACCATCTGAGTTACCCCGCCGGATTTTTATTTTATATGGTTAATCATTTCAAAACTGCCGTCCGCCTTAAGGCGGATATGAATCCTACGCTCTAACCATCTGAGCTACCCCGCCGGGTTTTTATTTTATATGGTTAATCATCTCAGAACTGCCGTCCGCCTTAAGGCGGATATGAATCCTGCGCTCTAACCATCTGAGTTACCCCGCCGGATTTTTATTTTATATGGTTAATCATTTCAAAACTGCCGTCCGCCTTAAGGCGGATATGAATCCTACGCTCTAACCATCTGAGCTACCCCGCCGGGTGGGTTGTAAATTTTATATTTCTGCGTTTGCTATCGTTAATAACTATCCCGCTGATCCCCTTATTTTAAGCTTAAGTTTATGTTAACAAATAAGTTAGCAACCCAGCCGAAAAAGGTTTGCAAATATAGCAGAAATTCGTTTCCTTTAGAAAAAATGTTAACATTTACACCTTACAAGAATTATAGACTAAAACCCGCATGTCTGAAAAGAAGAAATTTTACATCGAGTATGAGATAAAATCCTCGCCCCGCATACTCTACGGGTTTTTAAACGAGCCTAACGGCCTCACGCAATGGTTTGCTGATGATGTGAGCGTCCGCGACCAGGTTTACACCTTTACCTGGGACGGTGAGCAGCAAAAGGCAAAGCTGCTGGCCATAAAAGAAAATAAACTGGTAAGGTTTAGGTGGATAGATGATGACCCTTCGTATTTTTTTGAGATGGAAATACTGCAGGACGAGCTCACCAATGATGTCGCCCTCAGCATAACCGATTTTGCAACAGAAGATGCTATTAGCGAACGTAAACTGATCTGGAATAACCAGGTGGAGTACCTCATCAGCGTTTTAGGCGCCTGAATAAAATTTTTATCCCTATTTTTGTATCGTAAAGCATTGGTGCGCCGTTATAGGGTGCAATAAATGTGCCGGTATCCGGCGGGGAATACTGGTTTATCCTGATGAAGAAAATACATCTTTTAATACTCAAGTCGTTCATAAGGCCTTTTTTGGTGACCTTCGCCATTGTGATGTTTGTGTTATTGATGTTATTTTTATTTAAATACATCGATGACCTTATCGGCAAAGGTTTTGAGTGGTATATAATCGTGGAGCTGATGCTGTATGCTTCGGCCACCAACGTGCAAATGGCCCTCCCGCTTTCTGTTTTGCTTTCTTCTATCATGACCTATGGCAGCCTCGGCGAAAATTACGAACTGGTGGCTATCAAGGCCGCAGGTATATCATTACGCCGCGCCATGTACCCCATGATGGTGGTCATCACCATCCTGAGTGTTTCGGCCTTTATATTTTCGGATTATATGCTGCCAAAGGCAAACCTTAAATACTATTCCTTACTATATGATGCCCGGCAGCAAAAGTCGGCTAATTTTTTGCCGGAGGGCGTTTTCAGCAATAGTTTTACCGGCTACTCCATCCGCGTAAAACGAAAAGATGCCGACGGGCAAACCCTGCACGACATAATGATATACGCCAAAAACCTGGAGGATAACAATACCGACGTGCTGATAGCAAAAGAGGGCAAGATGTACCGCACGCCAAACGGACAGTTTATTGTTTTAAAGCTGAAAGACGGTGTAAAGTATTCTGAAACACACGGCGAATCGAACTATAACAACCGCGAAAGGTTAACCCGGTATCGTTTTAAAGAAACCGAGCAGAAGTTTAGTCTTGATGGGTTGAAAATCCACCGCACTGACGAAAATGAGTTTAAATCAGCCTACCAGATGATGGATCTGAAACAGCTGGCTGATAATGCGGCCAAGACCAGGCGGCAGGTAGACAGCGGTACCGATATGAGCTACAAACAGGCGAAATCGTATATGCGATACTTTTTGATCCCTGGCCATAAAGCAGGCACCGCTAAAGACATCGCTCCTTCAAAGGGCGACGAATATGCAAAGGCCGAACCCCACATGAAAATAAGCATACTGGCCAACGCATCCAGCGAGGCGCGCTCGATACAGGATAACCTGAAAAACAGGGTGGTGCTGCAAAAAGACCTCGAACAAAATATACAAAAGGCCCGGCTGGAGTACCAGAAAAAATTTACCCTTTCGGCTGCGTGCATCGCCTTGTTTCTAATAGGCGCCCCACTGGGTGCTATCATCCGTAAAGGCGGTTTGGGCTTACCGGTAGTGGTTTCGGTTATCTTCTTCCTGTTTTACTATATCATCACTACCATTGGCGAGAAGTATGTAAAAGACGGCGACCTTTCCCCGGTGATCGGGTCATGGGTGTCCATTGTTATCATAACGCCTATCGGGATATTCCTTTCCTACAAAGCCGCAACAGATTCTGTGATATTTGATATGGAAATGTACAAACGGTTTTTTAACAAACTGTTTAAACGCCGGGCGGAAGCATAGTCATCAAATCTGTACTCCACCGATAATGTTTATCAAAAGCAACCAATTTACGGGTTACTCGGTACTAATTTACAAAGCGCCGACCCTAATGCTGTTATTATAACTTAAATTTGCTTAAAATGAAAAGGCGTTAAATCCTTTTAATTTAAGTGTTTCTCAAAGCTATAGGGTGAAGCCGGCGGGTAATTTTAATTGCGGTGTACACCAGGAATTGTACAGGAGAACGCAGGGTTTTATTATTAAATAATTTATAAGCTACAATGCTGAATACCATACAGGAAGCCGTTGAAGAATTAAGAAATGGCAAAGTAATTATAGTAGTTGATGACGAAGACCGCGAAAATGAAGGTGACTTTTTAACTGCGGCGCGCAATGCTACACCCGAAGTAATAAACTTTATGATAAGGCACGGGCGCGGCCTGGTTTGTGCGCCTATCACCAAAAAACGCGCTGCCGAACTGCACCTGGAACCCATGGTGAGCCACAATACCACTTCGCACGAAACCAACTTTACGGTTTCGGTTGACTTGCTGGAAGGCTGTACAACCGGTATTTCGGCGTTCGACCGTTCGCGGACGATGATGGCCCTGATAAACCCTAACACCCGGCCCGAAGAACTGGGAAGGCCGGGGCATATATTCCCGCTGATTGCCAAAGATGGCGGCGTTTTAAGGCGTGCAGGCCATACAGAGGCGGCGATAGACCTGCCGGTTATGGCCGGGCTGGAACCTGCCGGCGTGATATGCGAAATAATAAAGGAAGACGGCGAAATGGCGCGCCTGCCCGACCTCTTGAAAATAGCTAAAGAGCATGATCTTAAGATCATTTCGATCCAGGACCTGATCGCTTACCGTTTGGCTACCGAATCATTAGTAACCAAACAGGTATCAGTAAAAATGCCTACCAAATGGGGCGATTTTGACATGATAGCCTATACCCAGGTAGATACCGGCGACAACCACTTAGCTCTTGTAAAAGGCAGCTGGGAACCCGGTGAACCTGTTTTAGTACGGGTACACAGCTCATGCGTTACCGGCGATATTTTTGGATCGTGCAGGTGCGATTGCGGACCACAGCTGCATAAAGCTATGGAAATGATCAACCGCGAGGGCAAAGGCGTCGTATTATACATGAACCAGGAGGGCCGCGGTATCGGTCTGATAAACAAGCTGAAGGCTTATCATTTGCAGGAAAACGGCATGGATACCGTTGAAGCCAATATCGAACTCGGTTTTAAAATGGACCAGCGCGATTACGGCGTAGGCGCCCAAATATTACGGAGCCTGGGCATATCAAAAATGCGCTTAATAAGCAATAACCCTAAAAAAAGGGCCGGGCTGATAGGGTACGGACTGGAGGTGGTTGAAAACGTACCCATCGAGATTGCTTCGAACCCGCATAATGAGGTTTACCTAAAAACCAAAAGAGATAAAATGCAGCATACCATTATGCTCGATCATTAATCGTCGTCGTCTTCTACCAGGTTTTTTATCGGCGTTACCGGAGCTGATGTGGCAGGTGTTGGCACTGAGGGCGTGGAGTTTTCCTTTACCGGGGTTTTTACCGGGATAGCTTTTTTCTCGTGGCTCCTGAACACGTTTCTTATAAATTCGCCAAAAGTGTCAAAGTCCCTTTGGTAAACCAAACCCACACCATTTACATATTCCACAGCCAATTGGTCGTACAGCGTAGAAAGCGTGGTGCTGTTTAGTACCCGGTAGGAGTACCTTGCGCTTAGATCGCCATTTTTACGAATGAGGTACTGGGCCTCAAAATCGCGGGTAAGCTGGTTAAAGTTGGAATTAAAAAAGCTGTTATTTTGAAAAAAATCGAAACCGCTGGTATTGGTAGTGTTGGCTACTGCAGTATTAAACAAACTGCCGGTAAGCGTTAAGCGGTCTTTTAATTTTAACGAGGCGCTGTAATCATTAAACGACCGGATTGTAAGGTCGAAATTTTTGATATTTGATTGTGAGATGAGCGCATTTAATTTGTTGAACGCAAACTCGCTCACCGCCTCGCCCGCCGTGCCCAGCACCTGGTTGGTTAAGTTGCTATTTCCATTTGAAAACTGCCGGCGAACAATAATACTTAGCGCCTGCTGGCTCCGGTTATTCACATCCGACAGGTAGTTGGCTAAATCATCTTTAACGGATGGGTCAAGCGGGAAGTTAAAGTCGAAATCAATGGTTGGCAGCAGCAACGATTTTGTTAAAATAAGCTCGGCCTGTACCAACTCCAGCGAACGGCCCTTTGGCGAGGTGGAACCTGCGGCCGAGTAAAGCGGGGCAATATCCGCCCGTACTTCGTATATGGCGTTCAAATCTATCGTTGCGTTGGAAGGATTGCCCGTCCACCGGATGGTGCCGCCCTGGTTCACCGTAAAATTTTTGCTGATAAAATTTTTGGCCGTAAATTCAAACTTCCCCGAGCTGATCAAAAAGGCGCCGAACATCTCAAAATCACCCAGGCTGTTAATGTTCAGCTTAAGGTTTCTTGCTTCCCCGCTTCCCTCCAGCACACCATAGTCTGTAGTTATCTTTACTATCGTCTTTTCGTCAGCGGTCAGGTCGAAATTCAGCGTCACCCCGTTAAAGGCCCGGGGTGCAGCCACGGATTTTGCTATGTCATTATGACCCGCAAATTTTATAAAATCATAGTCCTCAACTGTCGATGACGTATTAAGCGGTATATTGAATACGGTACCCGCCTCGGTTTTGGCGGTAATATCAATTTTCATATTGTCAACCGGGCCGTTAAAGCTAAACTTGCCGGTGCCATAAGCCGTGCCGTAATACTGGTGGTTGTCTTTAAATGAAGTATTTAGCGCCATCAGGTTATTGGCGTTCACCACCGCTTCAATATCAGGGTTCGAGGGGTCGTTCAGGTCAACTGTACCGTTAACTGTGCCCGTACCTTTTTTGCTGTCCCTCAATATCATGTTATTTATCTTTACCACGCTGTTTGCAACCTCGAGCGTATCGCTTACCCTGAAGGGGGTTTTCAAATAGTTAACGGTAACACCGGTATTATTCAGCATAACCGTTCCGTTAAGCTGCGGTTTTGATAGTGGCCCGGTGAGCTTTAAATTGGTTGAAATTGTTCCTTTAATGTTCGAAACCAGGTCGTTAATAAAAGGTTCAAATATAATGGCCTCGGTCTGGTTCATGTTTACATCAAAATCCATGTTGTCACCCGCGTTTTGGCCAATATTGTAAACTCCTGCAATATCCACCGTCTGCAGGCCATGGTTGTGTACGTTTATTTTAACGTTCGCCTGTTTGCGGTCGTTACCGAGGGTGGTCTCAATTTTTGCATCGCCAACCAGCGTTTTGTTCATTATTAAAGAGTCGATCCCGAGGTGCGCATCAATTCCCGGCGATTTCATGATGGACGTAAAATCGATCCCGCCGTTCAGTGTACCTTTTAATATCGCACCGCCTGCCTTGGTCAGCTGGTTAAATGTGGCTACGTTAAATTTTTCAAAAGACAGCTTTAATTGGTCGGCGGGGTTATCGGATATAAAGCCGTCTATCTTCACTTTTTGCTGGCCATTTGACAGTTCAAAGCCCGATATCTGCGTTTTCCCGTCGAGCAGCTTCACCCTCACCTTTTCAAGAATCCTCCAGTCCTGGTGTTCCAGTATCACATCCGACGGCAGTATCTGCAGCTTTGCCGTGGTGTCGCGGCCAAAGTTCACCAATCCGTACAAGTCGAGCGAGTTCACGGCATTCTGATCAGATAGCTTTATGTTGAAATTTAAACTGTCTCTCCTTACCGTGTTTATCAGGGTAATGTTTTTAATAAACAGGCTATCGGTAATGTTTATCTTGCTGAGCGATATGTTCAACCCCAGGTTATTATTGGTAGTGCCTTCGTCGATAATAAAATCATGAAAAACCAATTTACCCAGTTTTATAGTCTTGATGTAAGCATTGAGATTGGCCGTTTTATTAACGGAATTAAACTGGCCGATAAACGTCCCCTGGTCTGGTATGGAAAGGGTTGGTATAAAAACGGCTATCACCGGGTCGGGGTCTTTGAGTGTTAAATTAAAGGCAAAATTCTGCGGCTTTGGTTCAACTACGGTTGTTTTTAGGGATGGGATATATTTTTTGGCGATAGTTTTAAAGTAAGAGGGCAGCGTTGCCAGGTCGAAGCTTCCTTTAATGTAACCGTCTAAAATGTCCGAGCGGAGGCTGATCATCCTGGTACTGTCCTTGCCGGTTGATGAAAGAATAATCGAATCGATAGGGAGATTGTGTCGGGGATCTATCAGCCGGGTGTTGGTAAGGGAAATATTGCCGGTAAAGTTACTTAAATCATTCCCCGAAAAATTAGTGGTCAGCTTAGTGCTAAAGTTTATCGTATCACCCAGCAATTTCAGCGTGTTTATTTGCGCTTTATTAATATTTGCGGTGAAGTTGTATGCGGGCAATGCCGGGTTTAAATTTACAGTGCCATTCAAATCAAGCTTTATATTTTTATCATTAATGTTGATTTTAGCAGTGGCCAATTTTTTAATGAAGGTGCCGTTAACCACCAGGTTTTGATAATTGTATCCCTTAAAGTCAACATTGTTTATGCTTGCATCAACAATGGCTGTTAAACTTTTAAGGTCGTCGCCACTGCCTTTTATATTTGCCGCCAGCGTGGTGCGCCCAAGGTCACTCACATCCAGCAGGTTCCCCAGGTCGAACGCATACATATCCAGTTTGCCACTGTAAGAAGGAACCCCCGCTTTGCTGATCTTTAAGTTAACGTCGGAATCAAACCTGCCCAGTTTCGTTTTAAAAGTACCGTAAGCTACAAAATCGTTTTGGAGGCCGGTAAACCTGCCGGTAAAATTAATGTTCCCGAATTTTGATATCATATCGGGCACATGGCGGTTGTGTGTGCCTGTGAAATTGCTGTATAAATAATCGATATCGGCCTTATTGGTAGCTATCTGCTCAAAGTTAAGTTCAAGGAAGGTATTGTCCCAATCCGGCAGGCCGCGCAGGTTAAAATCGCCTTTTATATAGGTAGCCTTTCCGCCGGTTATCAGCAGGCTTTTTGCTTTAAGGTTATTTACAAATCCCTTTATACGGCCATCCAGCCCCAGGTCAAATCGAACATGCTCCAGGCCATCAGTAAAATAAGCTATGTCGCCTGATGATACCTGCGACGATTTAAAATCGCCGTCCATATAAACCCGGTCTTCAATATGGTCAAAATCATCAAAGGATTTAAACTTCATCCTGAAATAATTTTTAATACTGCTGTGATTGGTTAAAACAAACAGGTTTTGCGCCAGTATCTGGTTGGTATCCACCGTTGCATCGGCATCAAACCGTTTAAGGTAAAACCCGCTTTTATCGTGCAACGTAAGATGGCTGATGTTTCCCTTGAACAAGTGGTGCACCAAATCCATGTTTTTGATTGTCGCGCTGAAATTTTTCAGGTCGATGTCGTCAAAGTTCACCTGTTTCATAAAGGTGTCCACCAGCTTATTTTTGTAGCGGAGGTGGAAATTGTTGATGACGGTTTTTTCGAAATCAACCGTCCACGGTTTTGAAGGGGTTTTGCTGGTATCAGGCGGCCCGGGCGCGTTAAAGTAATCGATGATAAATTTAAGGTTGGAACCGTTCTTTTCTTTTTTAAGATAAAACGATCCGCTATCCAGTTGTATCAGCTTAAAGTCAATAATACGGTTTTCAATACTGCTGAAAAGAGAAAATCCATTTAATTCGACCGTTAGTTTAGGGGTGTTGACGAGCGTGTCTTTTTCTTTGTCGAGCACATAAAACCCTTCCAGCACTACCGATGTAAAAGGCTGTATATAAAGGCTTTTTATGCCGATTTCGGTTTTAAGTTTTTCGGACAAATAGGCCGCCGCTTTTTTTGCTGCCCAGGTTTGTACCGGCTTATATTGAAACAACAGCAACAACATGCTGACCACCAGCAGGATAACCAATACGATACTTAACGCTATTTTGAGTGCTTTTTTAATAACTTTGTCGATTAATTGGTGACCTTATGGATTAGCGAATCAGTGATATTGTTGAATTGAATGATTGACTTACTGAATATGTTTAACATCAATAGTTAAATTTGGTTTAACCTGTATAATTAATAATCATTGAATGTCGTTACTTAAAGTATCGCCCGGTAGTTGCCTCACCCTACCCTCTCCAAAGGAGAGGGTTCTAAAAAAGAGCGAAGTTAAAGTCCTCTCCTTTGGAGAGGATTTAGGTGAGGCAAACACCAACTCAATAACGCTATAATTTAACAACTCAAAAATTCAAAAACTTGTCAGTTATATTAGGAATTGAATCTTCATGTGATGAAACGTCGGCATCGGTTTGCGTTGATGGGGCAATATTAAGTAATGTAATTGCCAATCAAACCATCCACGAAGCTTACGGCGGCGTTGTCCCCGAGCTTGCCTCGAGAGTTCATCAGCAAAATATTGTTCCTGCTGTTCAACAAGCGTTAACAAACGCAAAAGTAAGCAAAAATGACGTGGATGCCGTAGCTTTTACGCGCGGCCCCGGTCTTTTAGGTTCACTGCTTGTCGGGGTATCATTTGCCAAGGCATTTGCGCTTGCAAAAAACATTCCGCTTATAGAGATAAACCACATGCAGGCGCACGTACTGGCACATTTTATCGGCGATAATAAGCCATCGTTCCCGTTTTTGTGTTTAACTGTTTCAGGCGGGCATACGCAAATAGTATTGGTGAAAGATTATTTCGATATGGAAGTTATCGGCCAAACCCTGGATGACGCTGCCGGCGAGGCCATGGATAAAACCAGTAAAATTTTAGGCTTACCTTATCCCGGCGGACCGTTAATTGATAAATACGCGCGTTTGGGAAACGCGGCAGCTTATAAATTCCCCGAGCCGCAGATACCGGGCCTCAATTTTAGTTTCAGCGGCTTAAAAACTTCCATTCTTTATTTCATCAGGGACAACGTAGCTGCCGACCCTGATTTTATAACAAAGAATTTAAACGACATCTGTGCGTCGGTCGAAAAAAGGATCGCCACCATATTATTAAATAAATTAAGCAAAGCAGCGAAAGCTTATAATATAAAAGATATAGCTTTGGCGGGTGGTGTATCGGCAAATACCGGGTTAAGGCAAGGCTTGCAGGAATTGTGCGAACAAAACAACTGGCGCTGCTTTATACCCAAAATGGAGTATTGTACCGATAATGCAGCCATGATAGTGATTGCTGGCTACTATAAATATTTAAAAGGCGAATTTGTAGGGCAGGAGATTACGCCGCTGGCGAGGATGCCTTTGTAGCTTATAGTTGATAGTTCATGGTTTATAGCCGAAGGATTATAGCCAGGAGTGAAGAGAAGCAACCAAGCGCGAAGATACCATGAACTATGAACCATGATCCATGAACTCTCTAACAATGAAGAAAAGAAAATGAATTTTGCATCTGTCATCTTTTACGCGGTTTTTTTAATACCGCTGGTTATATTTTTTATCTGGCTGATGCGCCAGGATAAACGGAATGCCAAAACCGGCCTTATCGTTTTGGCTATAACGGTAATTGGCGGTATTATTTATATGTACTGGAAAACGAAGGGGCAGTAAATAAAAAAACTTGCGAAGTTTTAAAAACCTCGCAAGTTTGGGATCACTTGGAAAACTTTCGCAAGTTTAAGATCAATAGTATTTACTTCCCGCTGCCTACCTGCATTGGGTTAACGGCGCCGGTTGCGCCGCCACGGGCGCCTGCAGCCTGGCGTTGTTTAAATACCTGGAATTTTGAAGGCTCGGGCAGTTTCCCCCAATAATTATTAGTTTCGTCAATATCTGCCGTTTCGCGATACGGGTCGAGCTGTATCGAAGCTACTTCTTTATCCTGTACATAAAATTTGGATACATGCTGCTCGTTCAAACGCCATATTTGTGCCGGGATACGATCCAGCATCTTTGTGCCATCTGTATATGTAAACTGCACGATGATCGGCATTACCAAACCACCCTTATTGCTGAAGTTTAGCTCATAAAAGAATTTGTTGGCATATTTTGCTTTATCGTCATCGGTAAAAGCCTCGGGTGTACGGTCGGCTGCGGCATTTTTTGCCGATGTCATGTCCTTAAACTTCGAGCTATCAACCGAAGCTAGTCCGCGGTCATATCTCCAATAAAAATCGCGGACAGTGGTATCGCGGTCAACATAGAACTGGATTTTTTTGTCGTCGCGGTTCCTTACTTTCGAAATATCGTCATAGTTATTTACGGCAGGTGCAGCAACTTTAGGTGCAGCCCCTCTTCCGCCGCGACCAAATGCCGGCGGCAGGTTACCGTCAAGATCAGCCTTGGCTACCTTTACCGAATCAAGCGAAATGTCGCAGGGGTCGGTACCATAAAACCAGCCGCGCCAGAACCAGTCGAGGTTTTCGCCGCTGGCATCTTCCATCGTTCTGAAAAAATCTGCCGGGGTAGGGTGTTTAAACTCCCAGCGGCGTGCGTATTCTTTAAAGGCAAAGTCGAATAACTGGCGGCCCATTATGGTTTCGCGCAAAATATTCAGCGCAGTAGCCGGTTTGGTATAAGCGTTGGGGCCGAAGCGAACAATGTTTTCGGAGTTGGTCATAATCGGCTCCAGTTCATTTTTTGGCAGCTTCATATAATCCACCTGGGTGTAGGCAGCCCCTTTTTTGCTGGGGTATTTGTTATCCCAAAGCTCTTCGGTCAAGTACTCAACAAAAGAGTTAAGGCCTTCGTCCATCCAGGTCCACTGGCGCTCGTCGCTGTTTACGATCATCGGGAAAAAGTTGTGCCCAACCTCGTGGATGATTACGCCGATCATACCATTTTTGGTGCTTTCACTATAGGTGCCGTCTTTTTCGGTACGACCGTTATTAAAACAGATCATAGGATATTCCATCCCGTTTGATGCTTCAACACTTTGTGCAACCGGGTAAGGATAAGCGAAGGTAAAGCTAGAGTAGGTTTTTACCGTATGCGCTACCAGTTTTGTAGAGTATTTGCTGTACAGGCCGTAAGCTTCTTTGCCGTAATAGCTCATGCACATTACGTTTTTGCCTTCCACATTCTGGTTCATACCGTCCCAAACAAATTTGCGGGATGATGTCCACGCAAAGTCGCGCACGTTACTTGCCTGGAACACCCATGTTTTTTTTGCGGTGGCGGGGTGCGTTTCGCGGTATTTAGCTTCGTCAAGCGTAACTATTTGTACCGGGGCGGTGGCAGCTTTTGCCTGGTTGTATTTGGCTAACTGACCGGGTGTTAAAACAGCGGCATAATTGATGCATTGCCCGGTTCCGCCAACCACATGATCGGCCGGAACGGTTATCTGCACCTTAAAGTTGCCAAAGGTTAAGGCAAACTCGCCCCTGCCTGCAAACTGGTGGTTTTGCCATCCCTGGAAATCGCTGTAAACACACATGCGCGGATACCATTGGGTCATAGTGAACAGGTAATTGCCATCGCCGGGGAAATATTCATAACCGCCGCGGCCGCCGTAAGTAAGCCTGTCGCTTATTTTATAGCTCCATTTCACCTTAAAGATCATATTTGCGCCCGGTTTCAGCGGTGCAGGCAGATCTATCCGCATCATGGTTTTGTTGATGGTGTAAGGCAAATCCTTACCAAGACCGTCCGTAATGCTTACTATTTTGTCGCCAAAGCCATTATCGTCGGTGGTTATTTGTGCACGCTCCAACGCTGCTGTGCCCGCTACCTTCGGCATGGTAGTGCTGCTCTGGTAGTTGGCATTATTTAAATTATTATGCTGATTTTCATCCAGCTGTAGCCAAATGTAGTCGAGCGGATCGGGCGAGTTGTTGTAATAGGTTACCGTTTCGGAGCCGGTAAGCGTGGTGTTTTTTTCGTCGAGTTCGCATTTAATGTCATAGTCGGCACGCTGCTGCCAATATTTTGCGCCGGGGGCGCCGCTGGCGGTACGCTGTTCGTTTGGCGTTGGCAATATGGTGCCCAATTGCTCAAACTTATTGCCATGATTACTGCCCGGGTTATTGTGTATATCCTGGGCCTTAACGACGCCGGCAACTGCGAGCGTTAAGCATAACGAGGTAAAAACTTTTTTCATTGTATAAATAATTAAGATCAGTTTCTTTTTTAGTCCGAAAGACCGGAAGTCCGAAAGTCCGGAAGATGCTATGTTCCACATTTCGCAATCATCCTCTCTTCTCCATTCCGCATTCGGCATTCAGCGCTCCGCATTCAATAAATCCGAAATCGAAATTCCGAATTCCGCAATCAAATTGGCAATCGTTCCAGCGCCATCTTCAATGACAAGGCGAAAACGCCTGCTGAAAGGAAAAATATCCAGTCCCTCCTTTTTATCTTCAAAACGGTTAAAAACAATATGCTTATAATTAAAATTATCGCCACACAAAATATCTGGCCTGCTTCCAATCCCACATTAAAACCAAAAAGCCCCAAACCTATGGTTTGGTCTTTTGCCAGCATAATGCGGATAGCATTGGCAAAGCCCATGCCGTGTATCAGCCCAAAACACAAGGCAAGATAATAATTTATCCGTGCGCTTTTATCTTTGGAATCTACCTGGAAAATATTATTCAACGCCGTAATAAAAATGGTGCAGGGTATCAAAAACTCCACCCAATTACTGGGGAAACGAATAATATCATACACACTTAACGCCAGCGTTAACGAATGACCTATAGTAAACGCCGTAACCAGTATCAACACGCGTTTTATATCGCCAATGGTGTAAACACAAGCCAGGGCCAGGATAAACAGCTGATGATCCAATGCATCTTTGCTGATAATATGTTCCCAGCCCATCTTAAAATAAAAACCAAAGTCGGACATTGCGAACTAAGCGTTGAAACCACTAATTTAGGGCGTTTTTTTAACTATTAAAACAGGGAGATACCATGGGGGCTATAATTCACTTTCTCGCTTTTTCGCACGCCGTTTACGGTGATGTGAACGATGTTTATCTGGTCGTCGAACAAACCGTATAGCAGGCTTACTTCCACATCTACTTTTTTTACCGCCGGCAACTTGTCCGATTCAAGGTAAATATCCGTAGCCTCGCGGTTAATCTCGAACCCCAG